>MDTD01149582.1_pt1 | contig 21699 bp, 22 predicted proteins | sample 811221 | NCBI WGS metagenome assembly MDTD01 (sample SAMN05326646, study PRJNA326480) | marine metagenome | isolation source: seawater | place: Pacific Ocean: South West | collected 2011 | reverse complement strand
TGGGAGATCTCGCCGAGTCCGATCAATTGCCGACCGGTCACCAAGTCGAGTGCCGTCAGACCCACGCACAAGCTCGCGCCCGCCCAAAGCAGCCTCAAACGAGCCTGACTGATGGGGGAATCTGTCACATTCGCCGCTCTGCGAATCATGTCGATGAGATAACTGTGCATGCCCAGCAAAAGACTACCGACCAAAACAGGGATGATACCGCCTTCGATCAGCCAGGGCGTTAGTGCTAAGACCGAAGTGGCGATCGCAAAGAGAGCGGCCGGGAACCGACCCGTTTGAACGGCGCCTCGGTCTGCGTTGCCGACCAGGGACCTCAGGAAGGCGGAAGCTGTGATTGGAGTGATGCCAGCAGCGATCCACATGAGGCGGGGCCAGAGCCCGTAGGAAGACAGCGCAGCGGTCACCGAAAACAGGTGAACGAAGCCCAGATTTGCAGCGAATATGACCAGTCGGTCATCTTGACGGCGCCCTTGTCCCCGTGCCGAATGACTCACTGCAATCACGGCAAGTAGTAGCGCAGCGACAAAACCGGTTTGAGCCGCAAGCAAAAGGCAACCTCCTGCCTCCTTTGAACCTCGCGCACGAGGTGAGCGCAAAAAAACAGACAGCCACATCATCCCTTGCCTAGGCCGAAAGCATATTTCCTGGCATACTCACATCCGGCGACCGGGGGCACGGAATGCGCGTGAGTGAAGCTTTGGATGACTGGATGCAGCATCTCGGCTCGGAACGAGCGCTCTCGAGCCATACGTGTCGAGCGTACCAGGGCGAGATTGAGCGTTTCGTTGAGGGACTTGGCGATCCTCAGACGACTGCGCTCCAGCCCCGGCGGATTCGTCGCTTCCTGTCCAGTCGCCATCGCTCTGTCGAGGCAACGTCTCTGTCCCGGTCTGTAAGCGCTCTAAAGCAGTTCCTCGGATATCTCTATCATCGGGGGTGGACCGAGGATGACCTCGGTGCTGGATTGAAACATCCAAAGCAGCCGAAGCGGCTCCCTCGCCCCTTGGCACCGGACGATGCATCCAGCCTTGCCGATGAGCCCCTCCATGGCCGGAAGGATGGAGAGACGGGCTTGGATCTAGATTGCCGAGACCGGGCGATTGTTGAACTTCTCTACGGTGCTGGATTGCGCATCAGTGAACTGTGTGGACTGAAGCCCGTTGATCTGGATCTGAGGCAGCGAACCGTTCGGGTTCTGGGCAAGGGAAACAAGGAGCGAATCGTCCCCTTTCCGATGGCAACCAAGCAAGCGCTCCTCGCCTGGCTTGGGCTACGAAGTGTGCACTTTTACGACGGTGAACCAGGGCTTTCAGAGGCACTGTTTCTGGGGCGTCGTGGCACCGACTTAAAGCCGGATGCGGTGCGTCGTCGCTTGCAGCAACTGGCCAAACGGGCGGGCATACCAGGTCGTGTGCATCCCCATCGTCTACGGCACAGTTTTGCGACCCATCTCTTGGAAGGGGGAGCAGATCTTCGAGCGATCCAAGAGCTTTTGGGTCACGCCAGTTTGTCGACGACCCAAAAGTACACCGCAGTCAGCTTAGCCCACCTCGAGAAAGTTTACGATGAAGCGCACCCTCGGGCATGAGTTGACCGCGAAGGCAACCGATGGTCATGGTCACCGATAATCGTGTATCCCTCGGTACCATCGGGAGTGAGATGCGGATCTTCAAACCCATCGGTCGGCGACTGGCTCGGCTGAGGCGAGGCGAAGAAGGCCAAGCCATGGTGGAGGCAGCCATCGTGCTGCCCCTGATGACGTTCATCGTGGTGGGCACCATTCAACTGTTACAAATTCAGCAAGCGAAGGTTCTCACCGAGTATGCGGCTTACCAGGCGACTCGAACGGGGATTGTCCACAATGGGGACCGGAAGCCAATGTTGAACGCAGCTCTTGTGGCTGTTTTACCAAGCCTCGGTGCGACGGATAGTTTGGCTGGAAAGCGGGATCCGTTTCGAAACCGTCGACGTCCCGGTCTCCTCCAGACTTGGGTTCGGGCGAAAGCGTTGTTGGCGTTGACTGGCTTGGCTCAGTGCGGGGTCGCCAGCTTGCATGGCTGGCTCAATGGTTTTGGATTGCCCATCCCCAACTTTACGCCCCGAGCAGGTCTCGTGAACATTGAGATCACCAATCCGAGACCGGCGGATTTACCCCAAAGGGAATTGGACTTTGATTGCATCGACGGTCTTTGCCAAGGAGTCCCGGCAGCGGAGGCTCGACGGATTAATCGTTTAGCGATTCGTTTGCGTTACAATTATTGGATGCGCATCCCATTCGCTGCCAACCTGATTCACGACGCATGGATCGCTACAGTCTTTGGTCAGAAGTATGAGAACCGGCTGAGCCCAGTTCACAACGAGCGGGAGCTTCAGGTGGCGCCACCGCGTAACCTGACGATTCAGGAGAACATCGAGTTTGCCGTGCTTCGTTTTCTGGCCGACCGGGGTTATCATTTCATCCCACTCGAAACGACATACGCCATGCAGATGCAGTCCAATTTGTATCGGTATCACCTGGCGAGGGCATGCCCATGAGCCTGCGCGATGTTCAGAGGGAAGAGGATGGGCAGGCGATTGCTCTTGCAGCGGTCGCCATGTTGGGGATTGCCATCGGCGTTCTTGCCACAGTGCAAGTCGGCCGTGCCGTCCACCAACGAATTCATGTGCAAAATATTGCGGATCAAGCCGCCTATTCGGTGGCTGCTACCGAGGCGAGAACCTACAACTTTTTCGCCTTTTCCAATCGAGCTCAACTCACTCATTACAACGCGATGATGGGTCTACAAGCCTATGTGAGTTACCTCTACGGCATGAGCTATTTAATTGGCTCGGCGACCGATGCGATTTGGGAGGCGGCTAGTTGGGTCAACGGCTTTGGCTGTTGTTGGCTTTTAGGCACTCGGGGCTGTGGCTGTTGCTCCTGCGGAATTGGCTGCATCACCCATTGTGCGCCGACCGCTTGTGCTCGGGCTCGAGCACTCGCTCTCCAGGTGGTGCCGCAACTCCGAGAGGTTGCCCGTAGTCTGTTGCAAACAGCCCAACAATTCGATCAGGCCGTAACACCGATGCGTCTAGCGATCGAAGCAGGCAACCGGACGGTGATGCCTGCGGCAAATGAAGCGATGGTAGCGAGTGCTCGGCGCTATATACTCACAGGCTGGAAAGAGCAGGTCGAAGCCCAGGATGATCAAATTGGTCAGTCTCTTGCTGCCAGAGTGGTGGAGACCCTTTTGTCGCGGGCGAACGCGGTCGCCTTCGAGGCAGCCATTGAGCCTACTGCTCGGACACTTCCCCCCAATGTCCTGGAGCCCGCCGAAAGCCGTCGCTTGATGGGAGAGTTAGCCAACGCCACGCGTCACGGTGAGTTCGTGACTGAGCGCAAGGCAGAGGGGTCACTGTTTGCAGCGGCCCAAGCCCTTGTACCGGGGCTGACGATCAAAGGTCAGACCAAGTTGATCAAAGACGGTGAGATTCGAGAGCGCTCTCGAAATACAGTGCCGGAGATAACGACGAACCGCTTCGAGCGCAGCATCGCAAGTCCGGGTCAATTTTTAGCCAGTGAGGAGGAATTTAGTGGTCAAACCGTTCCTCTGCTGGCGGCGGCCGTGGGAGCACCCGTGCCGATGGAAGACAATGGGACCTTTGTGGTCGCCGGGCCGAACGGGGGAAGCCACAAGGAATGGGATCCGAGCGGTCGGTACAATACGATCTGTTTTGGCATGCTTTATCGGCGTGGAGCCGCACGGGACAACAACTACCGAATCGTTCAGGATCCGGAGCGGAGATTCGCTGGTATCGCTCCCTTTATGCGATTTGCAGCGAACCCTTCGCCTCAACTTTCGTTTGGTCAGCCTTCGACCTGGATCTTTTTAAACAAAGCGAGCGCAGCGATCGATCGAGATGGACAAAGCGGTCCCGCCTTGCAGTTCCGCGTGTCGACGGCGAGGCGCCAGGGCATTGAGTTCGATGGACGGATCGGCTCGGAGAGTGGCTTCATCGGTCTCAACGGGATGAATGTGATCGCTCGAGCGCAGACGTATTACCATCGACCCCCGAGCATGGGCGGACAGGGAGGAGGGGATTCCAACTGGAAGGAGATGCCAAATTTCTTCAATCCCTTCTGGCGTGCCAAGCTTGCACCGGTCACGGTCGGGTTGGGGAACACACCCTTGGCCGGACTGTTCGGCGGAACCTTCGGGACATTAGTCGGCGAAAACCTGCTGACACACTGAGGAAAGGATGACGATGCGGAGCGGCGTACAGCAAAGAGTTCAGCGATTCATCGATGATGAATCGGGGGCTGCGTTGACGGAGTTCGCAGTGATGGCGCCTGTGATCATCGTTTTGTTGTTCTTTGCTTGGTATTTCGTCGACCTCGTGCAGTTGAAGTTGGACACCCAAGAGATGGCGAGGATGGTGACCTGGGATGCGATTAATCGTCCCATGCACGATTACGACGAGGGGAATCACGATGCGATCATCGATCAGGCCGCCGCCGGATCGGTGGATGCCATTCGTAGACTGTATGCAAACCTTGATTCGACCCGTGATGGAAATGAAATGCCTCGAGACCTCACCATTGAGCGGCGACTGGAGACCGTGGAATCTGAGGTAGGCAGCGGGCCCGCATTGAACAACCCTTTGGTGGAGCAGGCTTTTCCTCGTCGGGGTGAGGTGCGGACCCGTGTGCAGACCAGTGCGCTGGGGATCGATGATTTCTTTCCCCACAATCTGTTGGTTGGGCGTCGATTCGATGACAACCCTTTCGCCCCCATGCGACGTGTTCTGCGCTTTGAGGAGAATTACCGACTGCTTGCCAGCTCTTGGCGACTGCATGACGGCAGCGATGTGCGTCCCGGTGACCAAGAGCAACGATTTACGAAACAGGTCGGCAGGGTCGCTTTTGGCGGTGAACTGGCTGATGTCGTGCAATCATTCGGTCAACTTTTCGGTGCACTCGGAGCGCTCGTGGGTGCTGATACCAACCCCATGGAGCCGCAAGTTGCGAGTCTCAACTATGGGCTCGCAACGCTGGGAAGAGGCGAGGGGCCAGAGTCTGGTCGGATCGGACAATCGGTGAGTGGTGGTCAAAGTCAATTCGACACGGCACCCATGCGGACCGACGATGATGACGGCAGTGGATCGGTGTATGGCCGGACCTTAGAGTCCCGTGGTCCCCATTATATGGGATGTCGGCGTCTTGTGTCGGAAGCGGAGTGTTTCCGGTGAAGTGGCTGGCTGTCTTTACCGTTGCGCTGAGCTTAGGGGGCCTGGGTGCTCTTGCCATCAACCCGGCAGACTCACCCGAGCCGACGGCTCCCGTGGTGCCACCTTCGCAGAGGCTTTCGCTGCCCTCGGCTCCGTTTGCCGATTGGCTGCCCTTGGGATGGAGTCAGGATGTGACAGGTCGTTGGATTGCGAGCGGCTATCGCATGGACTCCCGAGGAGTGGATCAGTTAGTGGATGTCGTGATGCGTTACTGGACGCAAAAGGGGCGGGGCGGGCGAGTGGTTCCCCTGGAAGAGGGCGGCGCTTTTTTGTCCAGTGTTGACCTCAGCTCCGGCGATCAAGTGACGTATCTCATCGAAGACCGTGGCGACACTCGAACCCTCTTGGTGGGCAGGACCGACTTCGCCGCACGCCCCAGCCAGGGGCGTGAGCACGTGGGCCCCGCGTTGGGAGGGTTGGCCTCTGGAACGACCCAATCCGTGACCCAGGGGTTCAACCAAGCCGTCGAAGCGAGGCGAGCAGCGTTGAGGGACGCCGGATGGACAGCGATTCAAAGCAGTGGTGACGAAGAGCGAGCCCAGGGGAGCCACAGCGAGACCTGGAAACGAGACCATCAGTTGATCCAAGTGGACCACGTGAAAAGAGCGGACGGGCAGGTGACGTCTCGAGAGCAGACCCTACCCTCTCACGAGGTGGCGCCGTGAGACACTGGAGGGAATTCTGGGCTGATGAATCAGGCCAAGGGCTTGCTGAATATGCGGTGGTCACGGCAGTGTTTCTGATCGGCTGCTATGCGGTCGGCGGCTTCATGCTGCCGCGCTTTGTCTATGCGTGGGATGTTTACCAAGATTCTGTCGACTTTGTTTTGAGTCTTCCGATTCCTTAAAGCGACTCCTTCCTTGACAGCCTCGACACTCAAGCCTAGTTGCCGCCACCCGCTGGCGCGTAGCTCAGGGGGAGAGCACTACCTTGACACGGTAGGGGTCGGCGGTTCAATCCCGCCCGCGCCAACCAGATTTCATCGAAACGCCCACCGGCGTTTCTTTGTTTTTTGCGAAAGATTCGCTGCTCAAACGATAGCGATACCGCAGTCTGGGCACTCATCGTCATTGGCAGTTAGGTCATACCCACAACAAGGACAGTTCGGCATATCCGCTTTGGATGCCATGCCGTGCGCCTGGGCATAGGCTTCCGCTCGAGCATTTAACTGTTCTTTCAGGCCCTCAACTTGGTCTGAATGCACCAAGAGGTGGAAGCTTGCCGGACCACAACCGCTTGGACCACAGTCACCACCTTCCCGAGTCAGAACACAGTCGACACCCGAGTCGAGCAGGTTGTCTCGCAGTTGTAGGGCCGGACCTTGGGGCAAGGTTCCGAGGATGGCGACCGGTGCTTGTTTGAGTCGGATTTCGGCTTCCGCTGGCGTGTAGGAGACTCGTTGACTCGGTTTTCCGTGGACTAACGCGACATTGCAATCAGGGCAGGTTAGAAACCCGGCACGGAACTCATCATCACATTGTGGACAGTACATGGGGCTCCTTACTGGCAGTCGTTGGAGGGAGCAAAGCCAGAACAGGCGGCGAAGACCTCGTAGCAGTTGGGGTGACTTTCATCGTTTTGACCACAGCGGCAAGTGACACAACTTGTGGCTTCAGCATCTGCCAAACAAACGCCAGCGCAGTTGTTGTCTCGGGCACAGGCCGCCGAGGCAGCGTAACACGTCGCACAATCCGATGTGACACCATTGTCTGTACGATCTTGCAGACATTCGGTGACACAGCTTGGATCGTCACCTCGACCGCCCATGAAACAGGAGACCGCACAATCGGTGGCGAGTTCGGAAATGGTCTGACTTTGATTACCGTACGTCAGATCGTGGGCCGCCAAGTCGGAGTCGTTTTGGCACGCATCTGTGGGCAGGGGAGTCTCAGATCCTGCATCGGCTACTGACGGGGTACCGCCATCTAAGCTAGAGCCCCCAGCATCTGAAGGCCCGGCGTCGGGCTCGGCACAGGCCATGGTGGTGCAGATCTCACCCTCTGCCGTGCAAGAGCAGGTGTTGCAACCATCAGCGGAAGGGTAGTTTTCCCCGACAGAGCGTCCGTCACAATCGGCTGTTGAGGCGGGGCAGCCGACCAGCGGTAGCAGGGCACAGAGGATCCACAAGCGATGCATCATCTTCACTTCCGATCTGGAAAGGGAGGATTTAAGTTACCCACGAAAGCAGCCAAGAGCTAGTCACGTTGTTTTTCATGGCTGTGACTTCAGGGAACTTCGTAGACGACGGACGCATAAAGCCCGTTCATGGTGATTTCGTATTCGCCGGGATGGCTGCAGAAGAGGCAGACTTCAGTCCGTTTTTCGAGATCAGATTGGCGAACGGTCGCCGATCCAAAACGGTGAGCAAAGGCAAGATCAATCTTCATATTTTTTGGCCGCAATCCGAAACCGGCAGTGAGAACCTGAGTGGGGCCTGGCGGGGTTCCAAAAGCTGTAGGATAGACTTTTGAACTGGTGGTCCCGTCATAGGCATAGCCGACTCGTGCCAACAGTTTTTGGTCACGAAGAGCCAGGGGCGCTTGAAGCCCAAGGCGCCAGGTTTGGGCATCCTGCCAATCAAAAATATTTTTGACGCCGAGAACTCCTTGATCCTGGTTATCTAAGATTTGCATGCCTTTCAGTTCAGAGGATTGATTTTGACTGTTGAAACCATGCTCCACGTCCACATGGAGACGGTAGCCGCTTTTCTGGGCACTGAGACCTGCGATGAGTCTTGAGGGGAGTGTGAAGGTGGATTCGATGTCTCTGAAATTCATGGTGACTGCAGTTCCATTGGCGGCGGCGACCGGAACGATCACTCGGTGCCGGTAGCTCAGGCCGAGTTGAAGTTCGATGGGACCTTTGGACGCTTCCAGCGCCGTCCACTGCAGTCCTGCTCTAAATCCGCTGGCTTCGCTGCCGGTTAACTCGAAGTTTGTGGTGGGGAGTTGACCCTCTGGTTGGGTCAGTCGAGTGAGCGTCATCAGCGTGAATCGATAACCCAATCCAATGTTGACTCGACCCGGTAGGCGGATGGCCAGCCCTGGACTGGCTTCGAGAAAAACCAGCTTGGTCGAATCCACAACTGGGTTGCCCACCAGGGTGTACTGATAGCTGCCTCCAGCAGAGGCGATCGGGTAGAAAGCAAGCCCGAGGCGGATCTTCTCGGTGACGGCTCCCGCAGCGCCGATCATAAAGAAAGGGGCTGCTGTCGGTTCCGATTGAATGCTGGTTGCTTCGGGGGCGTTGCCTGGTGAGCCGGTGATTCGGCCGGAAAGATAGCTGATGTCGATCAAACTGGCGAAGCGATCTGTGTGCGCCAAGCCAGCGGGATTGTGAAACAGCGCGCTGGGATCGTTGACCCAGGCGGCAGCGGCACCGCCTGCTCCCATGTGCTCGGCCGTGTAAAGCATCGGCGTATCGTAGCCGCCCGCCATCGCCGGCGACGCAAGAAGGAATACGCAAGTCATTGATAGATAGCGGTATGGCATGAAAAATCCTCAACGATGGGCCGAACCCGGTCGATGAGATACTTTAAGGTCATGCACGTCGGCGTTGCAACGCAGCGTTATGCGCGCTAGGTGGCCAACGAGAACGAAAGAGTCCATGAACGAGCCAAGGGTCCACGAACGCCACGATTTGCAACTTACCGTTGATCTCGACGGGGGGAAGATGAGTTCAGCTTCCCACAGCGTGAACATTAGCGCAGGGGGTATCAGCGTCCAGGGGGATTACGAGCTCGGAGACCAAGTCAAAGTCAGTTTCGCAGTGCCTGCGAGCGGCCTCTTTGTGCACACCCATGGCAAGGTCGTCTGGACGGAAGAAGGATTGGCGGGTTTGGCATTCGATGACCTGGATCCCGCTCTTGAATCGGCGATTGCTGAAGTTCTCAAGCGACAGACCCAACGCAGCGTTGAAGCTGACGATCTGTTGTCCGACCCCTCCAAATAAAATGATTTCTGTTCGGCTTCCAGATGGCTCTGAGCGCACCCTGGATGAGGGAGCCTCCGCCTACGATCTTGCCCGTTCGATCGCTGAAGGTTTGGCTCGTCGAGCCATTGCCGCAAAGGTAAACGGTCGGGTGGTGGATTTGAGTCGTTCTCTGGCGGATCAGGATGAGGTGCAAATTCTGACGGAAACCGATGAAGAGTCGTTGGAAATCCTGCGGCACAGCACGGCGCACATCCTTGCCAGTGCGGTGAAGCGACTCTGGCAGGATGCGAAAATATCCATCGGTCCTGTGGTCAACGACGGCGTGAATGGCTTTTACTACGATTTTGAAATGGAGGAGCCCTTTACCCCGGACGACCTTGAGGCCATCGAGAAGGTGATGCAGGACGTCATCGACGAAAAGAGTCCGTTCCTGCGGGAGGTCGTGAGCCGTCAGGAGGCTCATCATCGCTTCGCCGAACAAGAAGAGCCCTACAAGCTTGAACTTCTCGATGCAGCCGAAGGTGAGATCACGATCTATCACCACGGCGAGTTTGATGATCTCTGCAGGGGGCCCCATCTGCCTCACACGGGCGTGGTCAAGAGCTTCAAGCTCCTGAGCCATGCTGGCGCCTACTGGCGCGGTGATTCCGATAACCAGATGTTGCAGCGCATCTACGGGACGGCATTCTTCCACAAGAAACAACTCCGTGCTCATCTGAATCGTTTGGAAGAGGCGAAGAAGCGAGATCACCGGAAGTTGGGTCGAGAACTGGGATTATTTACGGTCTCGGAGCGGGGCGATGTCCATCGGGAGGATGATGGTTCGGTTCTGCACGAAGAGATCGGGCAAGGCCTCGTCCTTTGGCTGCCTCGTGGCGGTTGTGTTCGGGAGGTCATCGAAAGTTTTTGGCGTAAAGCCCACCGGCGAGGCGGTTATGAACTCGTCTATTCGCCCCACGTTGCGAAGAGCGATTTATGGCGTATTTCGGGTCACCTCGATTTCTATTCTGAATCGATGTACTCGCCCATCGGCGTCGACGATGAGCAATACCTGCTCAAGCCGATGAACTGTCCCTTTCATGTGATGATGTACAAGCATCGGCAGTGGTCCTACCGGGAACTACCGCTGCGGCTTGCCGAACTTGGGACCGTTTATCGCTACGAACTCGCAGGCGCATTACACGGGTTGATGCGTGTCCGAGGCTTTACACAGGATGATGCCCATCTGATCTGCACCCGTGAAACCCTGGGTGAGGAGTTGGTCGGCGTTCTCGACTTCGTGTTGGCCATCCTGAAGGCTTTCGGATTTGAAGATTTTGAAATCAACTTAAGTACTCGCCCGGACGAAAAGTACGTGGGTGATGTGGAGCTTTGGGATGAAGCTGAGGAGTTGTTGCGTCAAGCGATTGCTTCGCAGGGCTTAGATTACGTCCTCGACGCGGGCGGAGGAGCCTTCTACGGGCCCAAAATCGACGTTAAAATTAAAGATGCTCTGAACCGCACATGGCAATGCTCAACCGTTCAACTCGATTTTAACCTGCCTGAGCGTTTTGGGATGTCCTACATTGACGCGGAGGGCGGCAAGAGCGCACCCATTCTCATCCATCGAGCGCTTCTGGGCAGCCTTGAGCGGTTCTTCGGCGTTCTCATCGAGCATTATGCGGGCGATTTCCCGCCATGGTTGGCGCCCGAGCAGGCCAGAATCCTGACGATTTCGGAACGGGCGGAGGATTTCGCTCGTGAGGTTGACGCCGCCTTCCGCAACGCGGACCTCCGAGTCAGTATGGATCTTCGTAACGAGAGTCTCGGCCGGAAGATCCGTGACGCTCGACTGCTGCGGATACCCTATCTGCTGGTGATCGGTGACCAGGAGGTGGAATCTCGCTCCCTGGCGGTTCGCAGTCGCCAGGGCGAGCAGTTCGGGGTGCAGACCCTCGAGCAAGCGGTTGCTTGGCTTGAAACAAAAACCGCAGCGCCACACCTTGACCTCTAGCTTCGAACAGACTTTAACACCTCAGCGACAATCCCGCTGACCGGGAGAGGAGACTTTTTGCGCCGACGTTTTATGGGGCCCGCCCCTGTTAGTAACGAGCCCCGTATGAACCACCAAATCGATGCCGACGAAGTGCGGTTGATCGATGCAGATGGCGAGCAACTTGGCGTGCTAAGCCGAGACGCTGCGATGGCGAAAGCCGAGGCAGCGGGACTCGACCTCGTTGAGGTAAGTGCGAAAGCGCAACCGCCCGTCTGTAAGCTGATGGATGCTGGGCGAGCCAAGTACGAACGCAAAAAGCGCGAGTCCTCTCAGCGCAAAAAGCAAACTCGTATCACCGTGAAAGAGGTCAAGCTACGACCCAAGACCGGTCAGCATGATTTCGAAACCAAGGCCGGACATGCTCGCCGCTTCTTAGAGGGGGGCGATAAGGTCAAGGTGACGATTATGTTCCGTGGTCGTGAAATGGCGCACCCTGAGATCGCCAGAGCGCACATCGACAAGATGGTGGAAACCTTAGCGGACGTTGCAGAAGTGGAACAGGTTGCCCGTTTTGAGGGGCGTAATATGTTCGCCATTCTCGCGCCCAACAAAGAAGCGCTCAAGCTGAGAGCGAAGACCCGTGCGGCGCAGATAAAAGAACAGGAAGCTGCCAAAGAAGCTGCACGAGCGGCTTCAGCGGAGCGGGCTGCAGAGCAAGCTGCAGTCGAGGCAGCGGCTGCGGCTGCGACGTCAGCAAAGGAAGAAGAAGCTTCGGCCTCTGAGGCCGTCGCCGCCGATTGATCTTTTAAGATTGGCAGCAAGATTGTCCATTTTCCTTGACTCGAGGGCTTCTTTCGGACTTTTTGCGCCGCCTTCTCCTGCCGGAGAGGCCGCCGAATGGGGCTCTGAACAAGCGGTTGTGCGCTAAGCTCGACCCGCCTCACCGGTCGAAAGAAGGAGGCCCACCATGGCAAAAGGGCCCAAGATGAAGACGGTTCGAGGTGCTGCTAAGCGCCTGAAGCGCACGGCGAAGGGTAAGCTCAAAGCCAAGCGCGCGAACACAAGCCACAACTTCACGGCCTGGAGCTCCAAGTACAAGCGCCAGCACCGTGGTACCCGCAGCCTCGACGCCGTTGATACCAAGATGGTCGCTCGTTGCGTGCCGTACATCTAGGAGGGAAGCACCATGTCTCGAGTCAAAGGTGGTACTGTCTCCCGGCGTCGGCGCAAACGCCTCTTTAACAGAGCGGAAGGCTATCGGGGTAAGCGGAAGAACGTTTGGCGGGTTGCCCGCCAAGCCGTCGACCGTGCCCATGAGCATGCCTACAAGGGGCGTAAGCAAAAGAAGCGGGACTTCCGTAAGCTGTGGATCGTTCGCATCAATGCGGCGAGCCGCGCCAATGGAATCTCCTACAGCCGGTTTATGCACGGCCTCTCTCAGGCCGGCATTGAACTCGATCGTCGTGTCCTTGCGGACCTGGCGCTTCATGAGCCGGAGACCTTCACCGAACTGGTGGAGAAAGCAAAGGCCGCTGTCACTGCTTGATCGGCCGGGGATGCCGCCATGCTAGATCGTCTTGAAAATTTAGAGGCCGATGGCCTCGCCGCCATCGCTGCGGCCGACCGTGATGCCCTGGAGGCATTGCGTGTCGCCTATCTGGGTAAGCAAGGTCACGTCGCCCAGATTCTACGCACCCTGGGTCAGTTGCCGAAGGAAGAGCGCAAGGTACTGGGTCAGGGGGCGAACCGTGTCAAAGGGCGCTTGGCTCAAGCCATTGCCCAGCGGGAGCGCTCGTTGGCAGCAGAGGCTCTCGAGGCTGAGTTGTCCGAACGCTTGGATCTCAGTCTGCCTGGTACCCTGGGCAGCGATCAGGGGGTGGCCCACCCTCTGCGTCGCGTCCAGGATGAGATCACTGCGATCTTCACTCGACTGGGCTATCAGGTCGCCAGTGGTCCAGAGGTGGAAGATGATTGGCACAACTTCAGCGCCCTCAATATTCCGCCCGATCACCCAGCTCGCGACATGCAGGATACCTTCTACCTCGAGGACGGCCGTTTGCTCAGGACCCACACGAGTCCAGTGCAAATCCGGAGCATGCTGGAAAATTCACCACCACTTCGGTTGATTGCACCCGGTGCAGTTTATCGCTGCGATGCCGATGTGACCCACAGCCCAATGTTTCATCAAGTGGAAGGGTTGTTGGTTGATCGGGACATCAGCTTTGCTCATTTGAAGGGGACTCTTGCCCATTTTGCCCGTGAGATGTTCGGTCCCCAGACCAAAATCCGCCTCCGCACCAGTTTCTTTCCCTTCACAGAGCCCAGTGCCGAAGTGGATGTCAGTTGCATCTTTTGCGCTGCTGAGGGGTGTCGTGTCTGCAGTGATACGGGGTGGTTGGAGATTTTGGGTTGCGGGATGGTGGATCCGAATGTGCTCCAAGCCGTCGATATCGACCCCACGGTTTACAGTGGTTTCGCCTTCGGCATGGGCGTGGAGCGGATCGCAATGCTTCGCTACCGAGTGCCTGACATCCGACTCTTTTTCGATTCTCGCATCGATTTCCTCGAGCAGTTCAAGCAGTTGGACCGGGAGGCTCAACCATGAGGTTCGTGAGTGACTGGGTCGCTGAATGGCTTGAAGGGAAAATGCCCCAGGCCGATGTGGTGGCTGCTGATCTGACCGATCTCGGGGTGGAGGTTGAAGGTGTTCTGCCCGACGCTGATGTCGCCGACCAAGTGGTGATCGGCCGCGTACTCGTCAAAGATCAGCACCCCAATGCGGACCGTCTCAGCCTTTGTCAGGTGGATATCGGTGCAGAAGCACCGAGTCAGATCGTCTGCGGTGCGCCCAATCATCGCCAAGGTGATTTGGTTGCGGTTGCCGTGCCAGGAGCTGTCTTGCCGGGGGGCTTTGAAATTAAGCAGGCGAAGATACGTGGTGAAGCGTCGAGTGGGATGATGTGCTCCATGAAGGAGCTCGGTCTTGGTGAGGATCACGAGGGAATTATGATTCTGGCCCCCGATGCGGTGGTGGGTCAGCCGCTCAGCGATTATCTGCGCAACGGTGGACGCTTCGTATTGGAACTCGGCGTGACGCCCAACCGGGGCGACGCGCTGTCCATGATCGGCTTGGCGCGCGAGTTGAGTTTACGTCATGACTCGTTAGTTCCGAAGCCTCTGTCAGCCTCCGTGACGGAGGCGGGTCCTCATTACACTTTGGATTTGGACGTTCAGGATTCCGCTTGCAGTTATTACGGCACTCGACTCGTGCGAGGAATTACCATCGGTTCAAGCCCCGATTGGTTGCAGGGGCGGCTCCATGCTGCGGGGGTTCGACCGATCAACAACGTCGTGGATGTCACCAACTACATTCTGATGAGTCATGGGCAGCCACTGCATGCCTTCGATGCGGCACGGCTGCGCCCGAATGAGGAGGGGGAACTCTCCATCCGGGTACGAAAAGCATCCCAGGGAGAGTCGATTACGACTCTCGATGGACAGGATCGCAGCTTGGTGTCCGATGACTTGTTGATTTGCGACGGCAAAGGCCCAGTCGCTCTCGCAGGGGTGATGGGGGGCGCCGATTCCGAAGTGCACAGCGGGACTCAAGAGGTGCTGATCGAAGCTGCTCTGTTTGATCCGGCGACCGTTCGACGAACAGCCCGGCGGCTCGCTCTTCACTCCGAATCGAGTCATCGCTTCGAACGGGGCACGGACCCCCAACGAGTGGAGATCGCCCTGGATGAAGCCGCTCGAATGATGGCGGACATCGCCGGAGGCGTTGTGGCTGAGGGGCGAGTGCGATCGGCTGCGCCACCCAGTGGGCGGCAAGAGATTGAATTTGATCTGACCGATGCAGAGCAGTTGATCGGATTGAAGTTGGGCACGGCGAGGGCAGCCGAGATCCTCAACGCCCTCGGTTGTGAGGTGAATGATCAAAGGGTTATAACGCCCAGTTGGCGCCCCGACTTGAGTCGTCCAGCAGATTTGGCTGAGGAACTTCTACGAGTGGTCGGAATGGCGGAAGTCCCGGAGGCTTTACCGCCGCAAGCACCGCCTACAGACACCTTGACGAATGTAGATCCAAGAGAGGCGCTTGGACGGGCGCTCCGCAATGGCCTGCGGGGGCAGGGCTTTCATGAAACCGTCTCCTTGGCTTTCGCCAGTCCCCGGTGGATTGAACTCAGCGAACGTCAGGGCTTAGCGATTTCCAATCCACTGGGTGAAGAGACCCGATTTCTGCGCAACGATTTAAGACCTCAACTCGTGGAAGCAGCGGCCCGGAATATCCGGCATGGATTGCGAGGCCTACGGTTCTGTGAGCAAGGATCGGTGTTTCATCCGGAACAGGAAAGCAAACGTTTCGCATTGTTGATCGAGACCGAATCGGGAGCTTCAGGTTTGGCTTGTGTACGGGGCTTGTTGGAGGGGCTACTGGTCGGGCAGGGACTCGGCGTGATCAAGCTGCATCGGGTCGAGGATCCCTTTCTCCATCCCCGCAGTTCAGCCCAGTTGATGGCGGGTGATGTCCCGTTGGGCAGCATGGGTGAAGTTCACCCCAAACTGCGAGCCGACTACGATTTACCAGAGGGGCTTTGGCTGGTGGATCTTGATCTCGCTGCGCTTCTTGCCTCCGCGCAGACTTTGACGGCCTTTGTTGCGCTTCCTCGCTTCCCGGCCGTGCATCGTGATCTCGCCATGGTCGTCCCAGAAACTCAGCCTGCTGGGGCTTTGGCCGAGTTGGCCGGTGCCGTGGACCCCCGCCTGATGGTCAAAGCTCGCGTGTTCGATGTGTATCGAGGGGCTGGAATCGAAACCCACGAAAAGTCGGTTGCTGTGCGATTTTCGCTGCAATCGGGTGAGGGCACATTGAAGGAAAAAGAAATCACGGAGTGGCTGGAAAAGTACCAGTCACTGGCGGAAGAACGGATAGGCGCCCGGCTACGTCGTTGACAGTCGGATCAACAAAAAGACAGGGATAATTGGACCCCTGGATTCTGGAGTAAGGCATGAGCCAATCAGCAGCGGTCGAGACGATGACGAAAATGGATCTGGTGGATTCAGTGCATCGTTCTACAGGTCTCTCTAAGCGGGAAGCAGGCCGAGCCGTCGAGGCATTTCTCGAATTGGTCAAAGAGGGACTAACCTCTGGTCACCATGTAAAGTTGACCAACTTCGGAACGTTCCGTTTACGGGACAAGAGTCCTCGAGTGGGACGTAACCCCAAAGAGAAGAACTCCGAAGTCACCATCTCTGCCCGTCGAGTGGTCACGTTCCGACCGAGCCCCAACCTTCGTTCTCAGTTGAATCCGGGTTCCGAATGAGCGCAGACCCTCGCATTCCAGGCGATAAGAGCTTCTTTCGCATTGGTGAAGTTGCTCGGATTGCGACGGTCAGCTGCAGCAAGTTACGATTTTGGGAAAAGCGGTTTGACCGATTGGCACCCGCCCGAGGCGGGACAGGTCAGCGTCGCTACACACGGGAGGATGTGAAAATGATCCTCTTCGTGAAGGATCGGGCCGAAGAAGGCTATGGACTCTCTGCCATCGAGCAGCAGATTACGAGTGGCAACCTTCAGCCGATGGAGACGCCGCAGTTGAGCCTGGATCGACTAGAGCATGTGCAGGAGCGTATGGATCGGGTGTCAGGCCTCCTGACCCGTATGAACGAGCGTCTCGCCCGATAACAGCGGGCGCGGAGAAACATCATGACATCGGTGGTGATCGTCGGTGCCCAGTGGGGCGACGAGGGTAAAGGCAAGGTCGTGGACCGCTATGCGGCAAGGTCCAGTACGGTGGTTCGCTTTCAGGGCGGGAACAACGCCGGGCACACGCTGGTGGTCGGAGGCGAAACGACGGTTCTTCACCTCATGCCCAGTGGGGTCCTCAATCCCGGGGTTCGCTCGATTATCGGCAACGGGGTCGTGGTGGATCTCGAGGTGTTGGTCAAAGAATTTGAAACCTGCGTCGAGAGGGGGGTCCTCGATCCCAACCCGGACAACAGTAACTTTGCACTGTCTGACCGAGCGCACTTGATTCTGCCTTACTTGGCGCGCCTCGATCGTGCCCGTGAAGCGGTTGCCAGCGCAGGAAAGATCGGCACCACAGGGCGCGGTATTGGACCGACCTATGAGGAGAAGGTGGGTCGTCGGGGGATGCGAGTTTGCGATCTTCTCAATCGGGATCGCTTCCGAGAGATGGCAATCCACCACTTTGAGTGGGCAAGCGCACTCATCGAGGATCTCGGCGGCGAGCCTTACACGGAGCAAGAAGTCAAAGAGTTGGTGAATCGCCAGTTGGAACTTGGCGAAGTCATCAGACCCTTCATCAAGGACACGGCCGAGATTTTGTTTCAGACTCGAAGCCGGGGGGAGAATATCCTTTACGAAGGTGCTCAAGGGACCTTGCTCGATATTGATTACGGTACCTATCCTTACGTGACCTCCTCCAACTGTGTCGCTGGCGCTGTTTGCACCGGCGCTGGCGTGGGACCGACCACCATCGACGCAGTGATCGGTATTTGTAAGGCCTACACCACACGGGTGGGCGAGGGACCTTTTCCCACCGAGTTGAGTGAGGCGGATTCGGAGGCACTTCGCACCCGTGGTGGCGAGTTCGGTGCGACCACTGGTCGACCCCGTCGCTGTGGTTGGCTCGATCTCGTCGCTCTGAGAGCGGCGGTCCGACGTAATGGTTTGACCGGCTTAGCGCTGACCAAAATGGATGTGCTCGACGGCTTTGGTGAGTTGAAGGTTTGCACGGGTTACCGCATGAATGGTCATCTGCAGGATACCCTTCCAGCCAATGCCGAAGAGGTTACTCAAGTGGAGCCCGTGTACACCGTCCTTCCTGGGTGGGAGGATGAAAGTGTCCGGGGTGTTGAGCACTACGACGACCTTCCCTACGCCGCCCGTCATTACATCGAGTTTATCGAGTTTTGGGCCGGTGTTCCGGTGCAATTGGTTAGCTTGGGACCGGATCGAGTCGACACCATCGAGCGGCACGACCCCTTCGGATGAGCGCTGTTTGCGCTCAATGTGGCAAAAGCTTTGAGCCCAAGTTTGAGTACCAGTTAGCGCCGGCGCCAGGGGGAATACCGGGGCCATGGTGTAGCCCGGTTTGTATACCGGTTGCCCAAGAACTCAATTGCAGTGTCTGTGGTACTGTCTTCGAGCCCGTCTATGCCTGGCAGGCTGAGGGCGGCTTGGCGTTTTGTTCTGAAGCATGTCGAGAAGGAGAATCAAAAATGGCGCAAGTGCTTGCGGTGATGAACCAAAAAGGTGGCACCGGAAAAACCACGACCGCTATTCACGTCGCAGCGGGGTTTGCGGAGAAGGGCGACCGTGTCCTTCTCATCGATGCCGATGCCCAGGGGAATGTGGGGGCGAGTCTTCAGGTAAAGGGACCGGGTAACCTGAAGGATTTGATGCTCGATGGTCGGTCGCTTGAAGAACTGCGTGTCGAGCACAGCCCTCGACTGCACCTTCTGACGGCGGATGCAGGCCTGGCTGTCATCGATTTGCATCTGCCTGGAATGAAGGGACGTTCACGAGCGCTGCAAAGGGCATTGGAGCCGGTGAAACCTCATTATGATCGTATTGTGATCGATTGCTCTCCCAGTTTAAGCCTGCTCAACCAGAATGCCCTGTGTGCTGCCGACGGGCTTTTGATTCCGGTCTCATGCGACTATCTGGCTTTAGTCGGTGTTCGGCAGGTCATGCGCACCATTGCCAATGTTCAGGAACTACTGGGTCATCCTGTGCAGTTGATTGGTGTTGTACCGACCCTTTATGATCATCGTCGCAGGATCGATCGGCAAGTGCGGGCGACCTTGTTGGAGCGTTTTGGCGACAAGTTAGCACCGGTGGTTCGGCAGAGCGTTCGTATTACCGAAGCGCCCGGTCATGGGGGGACGGTTTTCGACTCAGCTCCGTCAAGTCGCGGAGCGGACGATTATCGACGTTTGGTCAACTGGTTGGCAGAAGGGAACTGGAGGACGGATTGATGGGCATTTGGCGGAAGTTGAAAGATCGGCTCTTTCCTTCCGACCAAACCAAGCTCATCCAAAGCGCTCAACTCTCCCTGGCCAAGGCTCGAGAGCAGAAGGATCTGGACGGTTATTTAACGGCGATCCGTGACTTTCATCGCGCCGGACAAGGGCCTTGGGCCGCAGAGACGGCAAAGGAAGCCCTGAGTCGTCATCCGGGCAACTCACGGGTACTTCGATTAATCTCTCGTCTCTACGCCTCTGGGGGCCAGGGGGGCAGTGACAGCGGGATGATGTTGATCTCTGCCCTTCGCAGCCGAAAAGCATCGGTTACGGATGTGACCGAAACGACGCATTTGATGTCGAAGAAAGAACTTGGGGTCCTTTCTCTGTTCCCGGCGCCAAGTTTCGAGCGTTTGGTGGAGTCCAGTCGCTTGGTCCGTCTAGAGGATGGAGATGTGCTGTTTGAGCCGGGTCAGTCCGGCGACTCGATCTTTCTCATCACTTCCGGGCTTGTCCAGGTTCTAGGCGGCGACAAGGGAGTTGAGAAAGAACGGCTTCGCATGACTTCAGGTGGAGTTCTCGGCGTGTTTTCGTACTTGTCGGGGCGGCCACGTGCGGCGACGGTTCGCTCCCTCGGGGAAACCTGCCTCTTGGAATTGAGTGCGGAGGTTTTGCAGCGGGAAACAGCTCATGATGTGGCTTTTCAAGAGGTGTTGTTACGCTTCTGTCGTGATCGTCTTTTGCTCAATATGATCGGCGCGCTGCCCGGCTTTCGAGACTTGGAGTATTCTGAGAAAGCTCGCTTGTTAACAAAGTTCCGTTATCGCAAGTTTCAACCGGGCGAAGAGTTGCTCCACGAGGGCGAAGAACAGGCGATGCTTGGCTTGGTCTTGCGGGGACAAATCCGTGCTTTGAGGCGCCGGGGAAGCATGGAGACCGAATTGGTCACCATGGAGGTGGGGGACGCCTTTGGTGCGGTCGGATCGCCCCCCTGTTCGCCGGCCGATGCCGATCTAGAAGCCGGGTCAGAAGGAGCGAGGCTCGCTTTGTTACCGGCAAGTGCGCTGGACAAACTGCGCGCTTTTGATCCGAAGGTGAGCGATCCGCGGGCTGAGTTGAAAGCTCTCGATGCGTTGATCAGCGAGAGCATCTATTGTTTGCCGGCGAGCACGCCGGTGGCCCTGGTCCCTGGCGCATTTCACTAGGCTCTAACGCTCCCAGGCTGCGAAGATCTCGTCCCGACCGGGCAGGGGGGTCACGGCGCGGCGGAACCAGCGACTTCGGTTGCTACGGTCATCATTGTAGGGCGGGGTGAAGACATCCAGCATCTGGGTAAACTCGAGCGCTTTCAAACTGTGGATGTTGCTGTTCCGGGAGGTGAGGGTGCCGATGTCCAAGGATCGCATGCGGGTTTGTGCGGTTCTTTGCAGCAGGAACTCACTGTCTTCAGCCGGCTCTTCGAGGAGCGTGAAGTTCTCCACGTCCACCGTGCCACTGACACACATGATGACCCCCGTCATGTCCGGATGGTCGTGCAAAGGGATGAACTCCCCCTCTTCGAATTCGAGAATGGTCACTTCGAAGGTGGGTTCATGATGGACTTGGGTGATCTCCGGGAAGTCTCGGACTTGATCGGCGTAATCGGCATAGGCCTGGATCAAAAAGGGGTCTTCGAGGTTTAGGCGAGCCATCAGTTGGCGCACATCCTCCACATAGGCCTCTTGATTCCAATCGGGGCTGAATTGGATCTCAGCCAGTTCGCCCACTTGGCTGAGAAAGTCCTCCCAGTCGATGGGGCCAAGTTCTACGGGAACCGGTCCATCCCCGGCGAAGGTGGTCGGCTCGCTGCCCTCTTGCCCCATGGGGTGGGCGCAGGCTTTCAGCAGGGGGAAGGTGGCCAACAAGCCAGCCAGCCCCTTGGCGCTGAGTCGCAGCGCTTGCCGTCGGTTCATGAGCGTCATGGATTCGCCTCGCCTCAGTGAAGCCGAATTTTGCCGGCGCTGCAACGCTTCGGCTTAGTCCACATCGATGCCTCGGACTCGCTCCATGTCGTAACCTTCAGGCATGACCTGCAGAGGGTTATGATTGCCACCATTCTCACCCCAGCAAAGCACCTGCCCTTCCGAATCGAGAACACAACTGCTGTGGTCCAACATCTGAAGGTGGCTTGCTGCATCCACCTCTACTTCCGTGGGAGGAAATGTGCTTCCGAGACGTCCATTGCCCAGCTGAGCATGGTTATTCCAGCCCCAGCACGTCAGGCGATTTTCAGCCTGGCGAGCGCAACCGTGATAGCTTCCGAGTCTCACTTCATGGGCGTTGGCGACATCAGCCACGGGGACATAATCGCGAGCGCCTGAACCGCTTAAGCTCGAAGCCCAGCAGGTGGCTTGACCGTTCTGAAGGATCGCACAGGCACGTCTTTTGATCGTGATCGATCGGGTGGGTCCTAACAACTGGAGATGCGTTGGGGTGTTTAAGGAAACTTCCTGCCCCACTTCCACACCTTCGAGTTCCCAGAACAG
>MDTD01090112.1_pt1 | contig 21701 bp, 13 predicted proteins | sample 811221 | NCBI WGS metagenome assembly MDTD01 (sample SAMN05326646, study PRJNA326480) | marine metagenome | isolation source: seawater | place: Pacific Ocean: South West | collected 2011 | reverse complement strand
TGAACTTGATTTCGTCCAGAAAACTCCTTTTACCTGGCGCGACGAGCCGCTGACGTTGGCCTGGGAACAGTTCAAACTGCCGGTTGCGGCTGCTCCGTTGGATGTTATTCCCGCGTCAGAGATGCCAAAACTTTCATGGCAGCAGAATGGTGATAAAATTATTGTGGAATGTGCTGACAGCTCGTTTGTTTTTGATATTGCGCGCGGCGAGATGAGTTCATGGGAATATCGCGGCCAAACGTTATTGAAACATGGGCCGGTTATGAACCTGTGGCGCGCCCCGACCGACAATGAGAGAAGTACCAAGCGCAAGCTCGGACAGGGCGATATCTGGCAGAAAAGAATTTTATGGACATTGGGTTTCATTCCACGTGAATTCAGTTGCGAAGAACCGGCGGATAATGTGCTCGTAATCAGAATAAAGGGGCGTTGTTCTCCGGAAAGTTTCGATTACGGTTTTGACTGTGAATATATCTATACCATTTACGGATCCGGAGAAATATGTATTGACCTCCACGGCACCCCGTATGGATCGCAAATGCCGGAAATGCTGCCGAGGATAGGTCTGCAAATGCAGCTGCCGGAAGAGTTTCAGAATGCGGCATGGTACGGCCGCGGCCCGAACGAATGTTACCCGGACAGCAAAGAGGCCGGACGTATCGGAGTCTACGAAAAAACGGTACCTGAACTGTTTACCGATTACATCAGGCCGCAGGAAAACGGCACCCGGGTGGATGTCCGCTGGGTTACCCTGAACAAGCCGGACGGCGCAGGATTGCTGGCGGTCGGGGAACCGTCGCTGATCTTCAGCGCCCATAACTATTCCCTGGAGAATCTGACAGAGGCAACTCACCGCGGCGATATTGAAGACGCGCACGAAGTCACCTTGAATATTGACTACGCGATGCGCGGACTGGGCAGCAACAGTTGCGGGCCACCGCCGGAGGAGCCGTATGAACTGCGTCCGCATGAATTTGTCTTTACCGTTCATCTGAAGCCGTTCTCTAGCGAAGAGAGCGAGCCGATGGAACTTAGCAGACGAAAGCTGGAGCGCGTAGCTGAACGTCCTGAGGTAATCTCAACCGAAGCATTCCACAGCTCTGAAGCACCATTGCGGCAATTAGAGAAAAAACAGGATCTTTTCGCCTGCGATTAATCAGTATAAAGGAACATTTCAATGAATAAAATAAAAATCGCCTGTGTCGGCGACAGCATAACATTCGGAGCTCATCTGGAAAACCGGGAAGAAGAGTGTTATCCCTCGCTATTGCAGAAATGGCTTGGCGACGGTTACGATGTCCGGAACTTCGGAGTATCCGGCTGCACGCTGATCCGTAAGGGAACACCTACGGTCTGGACCCAACTGCCGGAGGTAAAAGAGTTGAATCCTGAATTGATCTTTATCATGCTCGGGACAAATGACACTTGCGGCGGCGACCGCAAATGCTGGGACCACAAGGATGAATACTATGGTGATTACCGCGATCTGGTGGATATTCTACAGGCGCTTCCGGCTAAGCCGAAAATATGGCTCTGCTGTTCACCGCCAATGGAAATGACCACTCCCGGTCTCGACGAAGTAAGAATTGACAATCTGGAAGAACGCAAACCAAGACTGCAGGAACTCCGGGAACAAAACCGAAAGCTGGCCGCGGAAAAAGGCTGCGGTTTCATAGATATGAATACTCCGTTAAAGGGCCGTTCTGAAATGTTCAGGATCGGAGATGGAGTTCATCCTAACAAAGTCGGGGCAAAAGCAATAGCCGAAATAATTTTCAATACTATCAAATGATTCGTGTGAAACAGGAGATTTCGCCGAATAGTTGGCAGTTATTGAATACAAAAACAGGAATCGACTCTTTATAGTAATATGTGATAGACAATCAGAAGGAATCTCTCATGACTCAATCAATAGCCGCGAAGGCGGTAAAATTACAGGGCGCACTTGAAAAAGTGATCAACTGCCTGATCGCCAACGACTTTGAAATGGGCGTCCAGGCGGCAATATATCTCGACGGCGAACAGGTTGTCGATATCTGCGCCGGAAAAGTCTCCCCGGATTCAGACAGAAAAGTCCAACCGGATACCATCTTCCCGGTCTGCTCGACCGGCAAAGGTGTACTGGCAACAGTTGTCCATGTCCTGGCTGAACAGGGCGTGATTGATTACGATAAAAAAATCGCCGAGTACTGGCCCGAGTTCGGATGTAACGGCAAAGAAGATATCACGGTACGCATTGCGATGGCGCACCTTGCGGCCATGACCGCGACTCCGGCGGTCAGTTCCCTTGAGGAATTATGTGATTTCGATTTCATCATCAAGGAATATGCTAAAATGGCTCCGCAATGGGAACCCGGCACAAGAATGCAGTACCATTCCCGCACCTGGGGCTGGCTGGTCGGCGGCATTATCGCCAAGGCCACCGGTAAATCCGTACCGCAGCTTTTAAAGGAACATGTAACCGCACCACTGGGTATCGACCGTGAAATGTTCTTCGGAATCGACGACGAAGCGGACCAGCGTTACTCAGCATTCATCCCACAGCCAAGCCTGGGGGATCAATGCTCGACCGCAGCGATAACCAACGCCCCGCCCCCGCCGGGATCAATCAAGGAACTGCAGCTGCCGATTGGCGCGCAAGTCAATCTGCCGGAAGTCAAACGAGCCTGTATTCCCGCGATCAACGGCATTATGTCGGCCCGGGCTATCGCAAGAATGTACGCGGCCGCGGTCGGCTCTGTCGACGGCCTCAGACTTTTCCCGGAAAGCCGTCTCGATATGGCGACGGAGCTGGTAACCGAACTCGGAACCACCCCGGAATGTTTCGGACATGGATTCGGCCTGGGCTACGCCCTGAAAGGTCCGGCAAACGATATGAGCGCGTTTATCGGTCACGGCGGCGCTGGAGGCTCAGAGGGCATGGTTAACCGTCGTATGAAGCTGGCCTTCGGGCTGGTCAAGAACCGTCTGGACCGTCACGCCGACGCTCCGGACCATACGGTCCGTCTGGTCATCAGGGAAATGAAGAAAATCATGGGCGACGATCTGGAAGGCGGCTTCTACGAATAAGTCCCGGGTATCAGCCTTTAACAGCTCCGGCGGAGAGACCGCGGACAAAAAGGCGCATACAGAAAAGGAACATAATGATGAGCGGGATTGACGCGATTGTATATCCCGCCATCAGTTCGCCCCAGTTTTTGGTGTATTCCCCTTCAAGATGAAGCAGAGCCACGGCAATGACCTGCAGCTTGCTGTCGCGCAGGTATAACAACGGTCCGACAAAGTTGTTCCAGACCCCGATGATCCGCAATATCGCCAGCGTCCCGATGATCGGCATACTCATCGGCAGCACGATATGCCATATCTGATGCAGGATATTCCCCCCGTCTATCTCTATAGCCTCAAACAGGTCTTGTGGGATATCCTCGATAAAATTACGCAGAACATAAATGGTGAACGCCTGCGCGCTGGCGACTCCAGTCATGATCAAGGCCCAATGGGTATTATACAAGCCCAGGGCGCAGATCAGTTTAAAAGTCGGCACCATATTGACGACTCCGGGATACATCATCAACAGCATGAATATGAAAAACAGAATCTTTGAACCGGGCATTTTGTATCGTGCGAAAAAATATGCCCCGAGTATCGCAAAGGCAATAGCCATAAATGTGGTGGTGAAGGCGATAAACGCGGTATTGAAGATTTTGTCGCCAATATGATGCCATCCTACCGCGAAATTCTCCCAATGAAACGGAGCTTCCGGCAGCCAAGGGTTACGGGCAAACTGCTGATTATCTTTCAAGGAGATGTTCAGCATCAGATAAAGCGGCAGAAAGGTGAAAAAGAAGATACACCACAACACCGCGTGTTTGCATATTTCAGAAAATTTCGATTTTACTCGTCGAGCCATTTTTTATCTCCGCTTCAGGCTTCAGCCACAGACTACTTTTTCGTTCGAACAAATTTATTATTCAGGAAGGTCAGGACAAGAGTGACCAGGAAAAGCATAAATCCGACCGCACAGCCGTAGCCGAAATAACCACGGCTGAACGCTTCCCTGAAAACCAGCAGACCGGGCACAGTGGCAACCCCGTTTGGACCTCCTGATTCCCCGACAAACAGATAAACATTCTGCCACTGCTGAACGGTTCCGATCATCATCAATATCAAATTTATACGCACCTGGGTCATAATCAGCGGCAGTTCAATATTCCAGAAAGTCCTGACCGCGTTGGAACCGTCTATCTCAGCCGCTTCGTATATTTCCTCAGGGATATTCTGCAATCCGGCCAGATAGATCAGCACCCCGAAGGCACTGACCCAAGGAAAACCGGCAAAAACCAGGGAGGGGATGACCAGTATTTCATTGGACAACCATTGGATAATCTCAGTTTGACCGAGAAACCCCATGCCGCGAAGCGCCTCGTTCAGGATACCGGCATTGGGTTCATAAAAGTATTTCCATATCAAAAAGAACACCATGCCCGGAACGATCATCGGAATGATAAACATGATCCGGTAGGCATATCCGGCACGGTCGCTGATAACATGATGCAGCGTCACCGCCGCCATGATCGGAATAATCATCTTCAAAACATTTGATGCGACAAATATTCCAACCATAATAAATGAGCGCCACAAATCAACGTCATGAGCAAGTTTTAGAAGATTCCCCAAGCCGACGAATTCCTCAATCGCGTCACCATCCCAACGATAAAAAATATGGACAAAGCCGTTAATGATGGGAAAATAGTTGAATGTAAGCACTAAGCCAAGGGGGATGAGCAGCAGCAAATACACCGGGTAATAATATTTTAACTTCCTGATTGAAATATCAACAGCCATATCAGTCCCCATCTCCAAACTCTGTTTGAATCTTTTCAAGCGCATCGATTGAGATTTTTTCGATATCCGACTGGCGCATATTGTAGACGACCGACTCCAGCGTCATTTTTTCCCTTCTTTCAATTTTATCCCGTTTTTCCGGAGGACCAGCCATATATTGCAGCTGCAAATTCATACGCAATTCCTCCATTGAGTAATATTTGCGGACGCAGCTGATCAGTACCTCGGAAAGTTCTTCCCGCATATTGTAATTCTGCCCCAGGAAGTTGTTCCAGAAATAGCCCTTGTCATCATCTATATTTTTCAGGATAATCATCTCAAGTCCGCTCAGGATATTAGTTCTTGACTTGCAGTTATTGCTGGTCTCGAACGGGAGTTGAATCTGCAGGCTGCCGTTGCCGGGGTTTGGCTCGAAATGTTTCATCAAGCCGGTGTATTCGGAATCTTTTACCGGAGTCGGCCACTTGCAGTAACCGATCATAACTTTCTGACTGACCCGCCATGAAGTGATGAATTGCAGGAACTCCAGGGATAGATCAAAATTCCGGCATGATTTGGGAATACCTAAGAGTCCGCCGCTGCCGGCTTTTTCTCCGGGTATACCAGTAAAATACTTATAGTATTTGCTGTCTTTACCGACCTTGGGTATCGTTGTGATTCCAACCTCGAACGGCGAATTTTTAACCATGGAATAAGCGTTCCAGGTTCCTTCCGGGAAAAAGCCGACCTGCCCGGTAAAGAACAAAAACTTGGTCTGCTCCAGGTCAGTAGCGGTAAATCCTTCCCCGAAATTCTGTCCAAGGCGTTTAAGAATATCAACCGCTGCCAGCAACCGGTCATTGTCAACCGCACGGTCGGCAATACCTTTGAGGACCGATGAACGGAGAACCCGGTTTACCCCGTAAACTGGAACCGAATCTAATGCAAGATTTCCGTTCAACTGATTGAAGTAGTATTTTAAAAGGTAGCTGATCGTGGATTTGTCAAATCCGCGCACTCCGATGGGAATAACCGGTTCTCCGATCTTTTTTCCGTACTGCTTGATTTTCCGGCAAGACTCAATCCACTGCTCCACGGTATCGGGCATTTTTCTGCTGCCGGTCGCTTTCTCCAGCAGATCAAGATTAACAAAAAGACGGTAGACATGAAAATATATTCCAACGCCAAAATACTCGGCGTATGCTTCGTCCAAAGCGCTATCCATGCCGTCAATATAAGTATCCCTCCATGGGACATTTTCAAATCTGGTACCTTTGTTAAACGGGTTGGGTTGTGAAACATATTCAGACAAGGGAGTAAAATATTGATTTCTGACCTCGGAACTACAGTATAGTTCCATAACATCAGCGGGATCACCACTGATCAGCTGGGTCAGGAACCACTGCCGGTAGCCGCGGACCGGAACCGTGGTCTGAACTACTTTGACTTTTACACCCTGCTCCGCTTTTATCTTTTCAAACTCCCTGATAGCCTCGGCATAACCTTCCCGGAAGCCGTCCTCAAGCTGCCAATGGGCAAAGGTTATTACCTTGACATCCGGATCGAGAATAGTGCCGCCGGAAGAATTCATGTAAACGGCAACGCATGAGACCAGATAGAAGAGCACCGCCAGTGCTAGCCCCAGTTTTTGAAATCTGCCATTTTTTATATCTTTATCACTGCTCATTGTGCGTTCTCCCTGGTCAGGCGTTTTATCGCTTTCCGGGCGTTCAAGGAGTATACTGAAGCAGGATAAAGCTTTACATATCTGCGATAATATATGGTCGCTTTTTTAGGGTCCTTGAGTTTGAGTTCATAAAGTCTGGGAATCTGAAACCTGATTTCGGAAAGGAAACGGGGATTGTCGATGCCGTATTCATCAGCCGCCAGAAGATGTTCAACCGCTTTGGTATAGTCCCGTTTTAAAGCAATATACTGGTTGGCGGCGAACCAGTGTACAACGCCAAGAAGCTCTTTACATCTGAGTTCAGGAGCCGCAAGAAACTTTTCCAGGTCAGCCATCTTTGCATCGCGTCTGGATTTGTAAATGACTGCGTAACAGGCCTCTTTGCTGGACGGATATTCTTTAATTATTGCAGCGTAACCGACGCAAGGGTCGCCAAGGGAATTAGCGTCCGGATAGAGATCGAGACGCTGCTGCATCAGGTCAATAGCCCGGCTTCTGGTCAACATAGCTTGCCGCTTTATATCCTGAGGAGTGGAATCATCTTCCGTCAGCGACTTCAAGGTTTTTAAAGCTTGCAGCCGGTCCCCTCCTGCATATCCCAGGTTATAGAAGGATTGGAATAAGCCGTTTCGGGGAGAATTCTTCTCTTTGGCCAGTAACTCTCTGACCGTCCCCCAGCGCTGTTCGGAATAGGCCCGAGCCAGCTCTCGAGAGGCGTCATTTCCGGCCATTCCTCCGCCAATACTGATAATTGCCGGAATATAAATAATTATTGCGGTTATTAGGATTCTTTTCATGACTTATATCATTGAGAATGATTATTTTTCCAACATTGAAATCTTTTTAATAATACCATTGAAAAAGTAATCTTTCCCCGAGGCTCTGCCAATAGATATATCACCTTTATATGGTCCCGGCAACGGGGAGTCAATGACCTTCTCCGGTCTGCCGTCGAGCGTTAAAACAGCTTTGCGACCATCGAACGAGAGTTGAACTTTGTATTTTCTGCCGGGGGTCAATACGGTACGTCCGACCAGATATAACGGCTTACTATCCGCCGGATAGATCTCAGTCACCAGTTTCATATCGTGCCGGAGCATCAGACGGAAACCACTTTTACCGTATTGCATCGCCTGAATCAAGCCACCGAAATAACCAGCCGGTTTACCGGAAGGAGTGATTACTATTTCAACGCCAAAAGGTTTAAGGTTCCAACCGGGAAAATATTTCGTATTGCTTGTTAAATACCGTCCCGGTTTACTTTCGTACCCTTTGTTGTCTGCAACCTTGCCCTGATCATCATGAACTTTCAACACTGCATCGGGCTTATTTTCAGACACACATTTGCCGTCGGAAATATCAGCAAGGTTCCAGGTGGCTAATGTTTTCCAGCCTGAGACACCACTGTCTGTGCTCTTGTTTCCCCCGCTAATCGCCAACAGAACCAACTGGGACCCCGAAAGATTGCCAACGACTGTAATCGATTTGATTAGTTTATCCGGATGCGGGTTTTCCCATGGCATGGACCAGATACCGATCGGGCTGTGAGCCAGGTTCCGCCCGGTCCAGGCAACCCTGGCATTCGGCAAAGGAGCCGGACTCCACCAGTCTGCCACTTCAAGCGCAGTCCGCACCGGAACCTTGACCTTGCCGCCGTTTTCATATTGAACTATATATTCAGCGACAAGCTTATGCGGCTCGTTTCCTACCCAGCAGGCGGTTTGAAGGAACCAGAGCATTTGAGCTTTTTTATTAACCGGGACCGGTCCGGCCTTTTCCAACAAATATTTACCGTGCGGACCGCCCCGGAAGGCCAATACGCTCCTGCCGTTATTCGCCTTGGGATTGATCAGAGCAAATGATGTTTTAGCCATATTTACGGTTGCCGGGAACTCTCCAACGCCGACTTCAGCTCCATCATCGCGTCCACCATCTCTTCCGGTATGGTTGATCAGGAAAAAGCGCATATCGTTTTTACCCTGATCGGTCCAACCGCCTTTTTTATCGTCCGCAACTTTATCGTAATACCCCATATTGGCAAACTTACTCAGATCGACGTGAAAGAAGTCATACCTGACATCAGGTTTGAGTTTCAGTTCCGCGCCAATATTAGAGAGAATTGACGCCAGGATACGGCCGGACTTCTCGGATTCAGTATTAAAGGCATTTTCCCACTGCAGCGTATCGAACAGGATTTCCCCTTTACCGTCAGTTTTGATATTATACATAAAACCGGGTTCTATCAACTTTTCATACATGGCAAGATCGTTATCCTTCAATATCCAATCCCCGGTCTTCGCGGTCGGCTTACCATCCTGGAAAAAGTCGGCACGGGACCCAAGGTCAATTCTGGTCCAATAAAAATCAAAGTTGCTCAAGCCGGATATTACCGGGTTATCTGAACGAACTACGCAAGACTGAACGGTGGAATCAGGTTTGACCAATTGCGGTTTGACAGGGAACAGAGCCGCTACTTTCGCAATATTTGCCGGGGTAAAACCATGCAGCCACACCCGTCTGCCGGACTGCAACGCGTCCTTGAGTTCGTTAAGGTCGGAACTTGAAATATCGGCTGAAGCATCAACCAGAACCGGACCTGTTTTACCGATTCCATCTGAGCATACCGCGCCGACCAGAGCCAGACTGTCTTTCAACGCCTGATTCCCGCCACACAGTAAATTCAAACCTGCCTTTTCCTCTGCTTTACGATTAACACAATATTCGATAATACTGCCAAGCAAATAAGCGGCCGCAGGTTCGGATGAAGACTTGGCGCACAAATCAATACTGCTCAGGAGATATTCACCTTTGCCGATTCCGACCGCAAGCAGCGGCGTCCAGTTCAATCCATAATTCCCACCGCAATCCAGCAGGATGTTGAAGCGACCGGCCGTCGGTTTCACAAACGTATTTTTACTGATCAGATTGTCGGGACGCCAGTAACTGAACTGCCCATCGCTCATATCCTTCATGATGGGATGTTTAGCGGCTCTCAGCCAGGTCTGGCTGGCTACATGACGAGAATCAGCCTCCGGCAGTTCCGGACGGAACGGTTTCCAGTCCTTTTGCGGCAAAATCAAAACTTGACCGCCTTTGGCAACGAAGTCATCAAGCATTTCAGTTATTCCTGATGCAAGCGAATTTTTACCGATGATCACCAGCTTCTTTCCACGCAACAGACTGGAAGTTAGCTGTTTGACATTATCAACGTTGATTCCGGCAGCGGCAAGCGCTTTACCGGCATTGTCGTTCTTTGAATACAATAAAACCTGGTCTTTCAGGGCGGCAAGGTTTCTTTTCGGAACAATAAACATGGTTTCCACGTGACGGCTCTTCTGGTGGAAGCCCCCGGCTCGCCAGTAAACCAATCGTGCGGTAAACTCAGCTTTTGTGATTTTACTGACTTCAGGCAGGTCAAACTCAACTTTTATCTTTTCAAATTTACCAGGCGGCGTATTGCACTTGATTTTCTTCTGCCATATCGTGGCTCCGTCAACTGTGATAAAACACTGTAAGGTAAGATAGGTAAAACGGGTACGGCTGTCGTTAATGACAACCATCGTCTTTTCGCCTTTTTCCCCGGCAGCAAAATTGGGATAATAATCAACCGGACGAACTGTTACCAGTTCCGCAATAATCGAGCGGTCGCCGCTCCACGGATTAACGCAGGCGGCGCCCTCCATACGATAAATATCGGTCATCTTCTGCAATGACCTGGTCCAACGGTTATTGTATTCCCTTCCGCTTTGTCCATTGCGACCGGCAAGTTCCTGTCGACGCCATTTTTCCCAGTCGTAAACCGAATCGCCCATAAAACTGGTAAAACGCTCCGGAGAACCACTGATCCAGTAATATTCCCCGATCATCAACGGCCTGTCCCAAACAAATTCCGCACGCCAGCCCTTATTACTTTTCCCGTCTTTCTTTAACCAGTAGAAATCATTGGGAATTACTATTCCGCTATTGGGATATTTAGTCCTGACATCACCGGCAGTGGACTCAGGATAATGGATGTTGATTGTGGGCAGGATACCGTTCCATGAACATTCGCCGTCGCCCTGCTGCGGCCGGACCGGATCAACGTTCTTTGCAGTTTCGAGTATTTCCCCGGCAATCGCAAGTTCCTCCGGTTTCCGGCGATCCCAGTAGGTTTCATTGGCCAGCGACCACATAACGATAGAAGGATGATTTCTCAGGTGCTTTATCCAGCGTTTGAAGTATTCCTTTGTATTATCCAGCCAGGCTGATTTGCTGGAAGAAGGGAAACAGTGAACCCATGACCATGAAGACTCCGGGATTATCATTTTTCCGATCCGGTCAGCACTCTTAATCTGGTTCATGTTGTTAAATCCCAGATGCTGGCGGTAACAGTTGTACACATTGTCCGTCTCCGGTGGATTTTCCGCGCCTATAGAGGTCAAGGTACTGTTTCTCAGCATAACGATCCTGGAACCGTTAAGATAAAAGTCGCGCCCCTTTATTTCAAACTCCCGGAACCCGAACGGAATGAATTTCCGGTCCAGTGACTTGTTATTTTCAGAGAGAGAAATACAAGCATCATACATATAACCGTCTGAAACGTCCCACAGCCTTGGAGCGATCCAGTTCGCGGACAAGGTAACGGTTTTCTTTTCACCCGGTTTTACAACTACAGGTTTTCCTTCAATCATTTTCAAGACCGGGGAATCCGGACGTTCTTCTTTGATCTCCGCAACAGGATTTACAGTCATACTCTTATTGCCTGAGTTGACAAGGGTGATATCAAAATCAATCTTTTTATTTTTAACACTGGTCCTGATATATACGTCTTCAATAAATGTTTCAGGCAGAAAATCAATCTGGACCGGGCCGCGGATACCAGCCATAACCCCATTACATGGAGACACGTAACATTTATCCGGAATACTCAACAGCCCCTCACGGTCAGTTACCGCTATAGTGATTTGATTTTTCCCCGGTTTCAGCAAACCTTTAAGCGGGAAATCCAAAGGCGTACAACATTGAACGGTCTCCCCGGCTTTTTTGCCGTTAATCCAAATAGAGCTGCGATAGGCAGCGCCGCCAAGGTGCAGCATCGGAACACGGTTATGCAGGTCGGCTGACTTAACGGAAAACTCCCGCCGGAACCACGCCGTCAGATCTTTTTGCTTCTTTAAACTCTTTCCGTCTTTTGTCAGCAATCTTGCCGGATTCGGCATATAAGGTCCGCCTGTGGTGTTAATCAAACCGGTTCTGCCGTTTTTATGGGGTACCGTATCGGACTGCCAGTTCTTAACGGGAGGCGGCAATTGCAACTTAAGGTTATCGCTGCTGCCGGCCTGCCATTTTCCGGATAGATCCAGATGAATTCTTTCCGCCGCATTCAGCCCGTTTAGTACTGATATGCATAAAGAAAACAGTAAAGTTTTACTGAATATATTTTTATAGCTGATCATCGTTTACCTCCTGTATGCAAATTAATTATAACTTAATTTTCTTTAATGTATCAATAAAAATCGGAGGAATTTTCCCCTCGCTGCTTATCGGCACGTCCCAGGTAAACCCGCCGCCCAGAGAATTAATATAATTGGTATAGCCGCAAATTAAAGCATCATTAAAGCGCGGAGCGTCCCCGGCACGCCAGTAACGGCCAAGATGCGTAAGAATATGAAGCTGTGAATTCCCGATGAATTTACCCAGAGGAGAATAGCCGCCGTTCCATTGCCAGACCGGTAAGTCATGCATGGTTTCCCCGGCGGTATAGTCCTCTTCCTCACCGTAACAGGCGATTTTCACGCCGGGATTGAAAGCGAGTTTGGAATCAGGATTCCCTGCCCGCAATGCTGCAGCAAAGCTTTTTAAGCATGGTTCATCCGGATGGTTGTAAAGCTTATTGGCGTAATAGCATCCGTCAATCCACCAACCGGAAACATCATTTCCCCAGCGTTCGGACCACTCTCTAACGATGGCTTCCCAGTTTCGCTGGAAAACGCTCAACCGCTCATCTGTCTCTTCTGTGCGTAAATAAGTTCCGGGCTGCAACTGCCACTTGGACGCGTTCCATCTGGGCGTGCATTGCATCGCCTCAACCGCCATACGGTCAAAGGCCGGAGCATGGGACGACAAATAAGCGATAAGCCTGACATTGCGCTTTTTCAGGGCACTGGCGATATCCGCCATTAGATCACGATTTGTCAATCGCGACGGCGTTCTACCGACAATCGAGTCATAAGTTTTATTGGGACTGCAATAGTAACCGGTATTCTGCCCTATGGTAAAAATCAGCCATGAAGCACCGGATTCAGCGACCTGTTCAGCCAGGGCTTCAGCATCAAATGATTCAACCTGTCGAATCCATTCTTCGAGGGCTGTTTCGGGTTTGTCCAATATGCTGTGCTGATCGATTAAATAATGACACATGACCCCGTATTTACCGGTCAGCCATGGAATTTCCCGCAACTCTTTCACGTACAATCTCCTTCATTTATCTTGGTCAGAATGACAGCGGAGTATGGGAATTCTGACAAGTCTATGCTCCGCCCGTCCTTGTCATGCACATACAGGTCACCATCATAATGAATCGTTTCGAAAACAGTTTCAAGTTTCTGCCTTGTCATATTCCAGGTATCAATTATTTCGGCGCTGAACCTGGTTCCATCGGCCATATTCGGCCCCCATAATCTGAATTTCCAGTTAACGGCATTCCGCCCCGGATAGTAGACATAGCAATAACTTCCAACTTTCGCTATTCCGGGCTGCCGGATACAGGGGACAAAATCCTCGTCCGGCAATTGCGTCAATACTTGCCTGAGAAAAGCCAGCCGTTCCGGGCTTTGCCCATGCAGTTTGCCGCCTTTCGCCCACCACAGAATATCATCCGGATGCTTAAAGGTCTCACCATGAGTAAGATGAACACCAGACACCACTCCGGTCCAGAAACGATGAACCAGTTCCATGGCTGAAATATTCCCCCATTCGTAGGGGATGTCCCCCTCATACTTGATTTCGTCCATAACAATCGGTTTGCGGATAATATCACGGTAGATAACTGCACGCAGCGGCTCCTCCACCGCAAAGCCGCATTGAATACTGGCATGCGTCACCAACGGACTGGTTTGATTATAATATCTCGGTCCATTATGAATTGACCTCAGGCGCGAATAGGGGTCTTCTGTTTTGACGATCTCAAGAAAACGATCCCAGTCAGTCATGCTTTTTTCACGCATCAGGTCAAACTCATTCGCCATGGACCACCAGACATTACGGTAGGCGGCAAACCGGGATACAACATAGCGCAGATAAAGATCATCCGCGGCTGAAGACATCCGGTCAAAGCCCCAATGCCCATTGTCATAAGGATGAAACAGAATAATATCCGCTTCAATATTGAGCTTTTGCAGAGCCATTATCCCTTTTTCCAGATGTTGGAAAAAAGCCGGATTGAAACGGCTGAAATCCCAATTATCCGTAGCGGTCCCCTCATACGGGTAAAAGTCCGGTTCATTCCGGCAATATTCATACTCTTTCGGGAAAACACAAAACCGGAGCTTGTTGAATGCATTGCATGAGAGTGTTTTCAGGGTTTCCTCAATAAGCTCCTCAGGTTGATGCAGCCAGGCATAGCAAGTTGTTCCGAGGTGGATAAAAGGGGTGCCGTCCGCATAAGCAAAACGGTAGGTGCCTTGAACCTGAACCGGACCGTGATTAGACGGCGACGGATCAGCTACGGTGAATCCCCCTTTCAGGCCGTCGAGGGCCTTTACATTACTTCTGGTCTCAAATACCCACTCCCCGGTAAGCTCCGGACAGAAGCGTATCCGGTAAATCCTGTTCCCGTCATAGAATCCACGAACTTTTTTACGAATACCGCCTATACTGAAAAAAGCAAACAGTTCAACATTAACAAAAGGATTGTCCACTTCGGGGCCGGTCAATTCAAGTTCCCAAAGCCCCCACTGCTCTGCTTTATTATTATATTGCATGATTTATTACTTCCAGATCGGCAACTTTGAGATTGTCAGTTCGTCCATTACCCCGCGCCATGGCTGTCCTCCGTTTTTGGGGACACCGATATAGATAGTTTTTCCAACCAGGTCGGCTTTTCCATGCAGCAGCTGGTCATTAACCAGCTTGTCGTCGAGATAAATCTTTCTGCGGGTCCCCCTCTTTTCCGGCCACCATGTAACAGTCACCTTGAACCATTTGCCGGGCTTGATCTTACCTGAAACATCAAATGACTTTCCGCCGCGGCCGGATATGGGGGCAATCATACTCAAAGACTTATAGTCCTTTTTGGAAATCTCAAAACTGATTCCCCATGGAGAATACCGTTCCGGAGCCTGCCTAACTTCCAGCGGAGTCATTGTCCGGGGATAGTTAAGCCGCTTATTGTATTTTACTCTTTCCGGAGTTGTCCAGTCGTCCGCTTTCAACCAAACCGATATAGTCCCCTGTCCGCTTGTCGGGAAATCGGACGGAACATCGTAGAATACCGGTTTTGCGGGACGGTATCCCCGGTCCTTCTTTCCTTCCTCAAACTTGCCGCCGTCAAACGCCATTTTAGTAAAACCGCCAGCCTCGATCTCGCCGCCGTCAGAAGCTTTTGCATTGATCGCGCCATCAAATCCGAGATAAAATGCAACCGGCCCTTTTGCCCGGTCTCTTCCGCCGGTAATCCCCAGCAGGAAGAACGCGCCATATTTGCGGCATCCTGCCTTGCTTATGGTTATTGACTTGATCTCTTTATCCGGATCAGGATTATTGAACTTGTAATAATATGCCGTAACTTTTCCGGTCGCGCGGTTCGGGCCCTGCCACGCAGTATATGTGCTGTTGTCGTTCAGTTTGGCATACTGCTGCCAGGTCGGATCTACCCACCAGTCTAAAACGTGTTTGCCTACCGTTAAAGGAATTGTTTTGCTAGAGCCATTTTGATAATTAACAATGATCTTGACCAGCGGTTCATCTACTTTGACATTCTCCCCGTTGACCTTAACCGTATTTCCGGCCCAGGCCGCGGCATAAAGGAAATACAGATCATTGAATTTGCCGTTTACGTCAACCGTGGCTTGCTCCGGAAAGCTACCCTTGACATTTGTTGTTGCCATAAGCAAAGCCGCATTGCCGCTTTTTTTAATGTCGTACTTGACGCCATCGAATAAAACATTGCCGGTCGGCAGCTTGCTCATGTCGTTAGGGCCATGATCGGTCCAACCGCCTTTGCCGTCAAAAGCGGTCTGGTCGCTAAGGGGCCGGTTCAGAACTTTATCAAGTTTTATCGAAACAAAGTCCTGGCGCCTGGTAAACTTACGGTCTTCACTCTTTTCAACAATATAAAACTCGCTCCAGTCCAACCGCATGGCGTTCTGGTCGAATCCGGCTTTAGCAACCAGCTTGGAGTCTGAGACTCTAAAATCGAAATGCTGAGGATCCTTGAATATGTTTTTGTCGGAATAATAGTTTTTGATGCCTTTATTAAATTTCTGGAATGCGGCAATGTCACAAAGCGCACCATCTATCTTGAACGGCTTGGAGTTCTTTGCCTTGATAAATATGTTATCCTTAAAGACATTGTCAAAAGTGCGTCCGGATTTATCCGCCTGTTCAGAGTTTACAGTCGCATGCAGAAAGTTTTCGGCACATATGTTCCGGGAGAAATGATTGCGAAACAGCCCCTGGATATTTATCCTGGTCGGAGAACCGCCGCAGTTCAAACCTCCGCCTGCATTGTTATAACAGATATTATTATAAACCCGGGAGTCCACCGAGCTGGACACATTTATCCCCCCTCCTCCCGGGGTTCTGGTGGCAATCAGGATATTATTTCTTATGACCGTACCGGTCTGTTTACTCTTCTTAACTTCCGCCGCGTTCGGCATAACGAATTTCCGTTTGCCGCTTTCATCATAGACTCTTTTTCCCGGCGGGGTAACTTCATTCAATATAGCACCGGCGATGCTGTTGTAGACAAAGTTATTTTCGAAGACACAGTTGGTACTGCCGTAATCGAACCAGAGACCATGATTATGGTTGTTGCGGGCCACATTGTTCCGGATAATGATATGTGAGCCGCCAAAACCGGTTTTAACCGCGCCGCCCTCATTCCACGGGGATATCCCTTTGAAGTTATTGTTGTCAATAATGTTGTTTTCGACCAAAAGGTATGAAGCGCCGCCGCCGCCACATCCCTGGGCTCCATTATTGCTTAAAATATTATTTTTGAATATAACATGGCTGGTCAAACACCTCAACCATTTCTTTTCTGCCGGCGACCATATGGTCAAACTGTTTGCGGCCGCGCCAATACTGCTGGTCCACTGGACATCACAGTTTTTAACTGTAATATTGTTACAGGTTCCCCGAATCTGAATAGCTGCCATACGCATGAACGATGCGATATGACGAATTGTAAAACCATCTATTTTAATATAAGCAGCCATACTTTTTTTAGAGATGGCTGAATATCTCCAGAAATTCATATTGGGCCTGGCGCCGATTGCAATGGCCCAGGTACGGTAAGAGACTTCTGTTTTGCGCTTGCCGGGATCGTATCCGTCTTTCAAGCAGACATATAGTTTTTCAGCCTTATCATCAACGTAGAAAACTCCAACCGGTTTCAACATCTGTTTTTCACTGACTTGACGCAGGAGTTTACCATCGACAAAAACCTGTTCCAACCTGCGCTGCAGCGGTATTTCTGGAGTTTGCCAGTTGCCAAGCAACTTTGGACGTGGAATACTATAGACTCCTTTTCCCTCTTTATTCCAGTTCCTGACAATATCAGAACCTTTTATCGTTACGCCGGGTTCAGCGATAAAACTTATCCATGCATCCTTACGGGCAATCTTATTGATGTGGAATCCCCGCTGATAAACCCCTTTCAAAACTAGAACCGTATCCCCCGGCTTTACAGTATCGGCGGCTTTCTGCATGGTTCTGAAGGCGGAATTTCTCGTTTTACCATTATTAGTGTCTTTTCCATTCAAACTGACGTAGTAAGTAACCTTTGCTTCGTCAATTGTGCGATTTTTGACAGGTCCTACTGGAACGTGCTTAAATGCACTCAACGCACAAGGAGCTATTGATGCCGCTATAAGCATCATTATTAACTGATTTTTCATTTCTATTTTCCATATTTTTAACAGGTTGCAGTACTATTCGATGGATATCACTGAAGCATGATTTCAGGTAGTCGACCTTTAGAGTCAGGGTGGTTGAACCAGGTTTTATTTCAATTGTTCCAAGTTCCATGCGCTCCGGAACATCATACCAGCCGTTTTCAACTGTAAGGCTCTTCAAACTCTGGCCGGACAGTGAAATTGAGAATTCGGCATCAGCCTGAGCCTCCATGGTTCCAAGGTCAATGAACACTTTGTAATGTCCGGCTTCAGGGATATTTTCTAGATCCCAATGACACTGGACTCCATACCGGATAATATGACCAATGGAAACGTTGCCATTACTGAAATGGTTTATTTCCTGCCATGGGATACCGCATTCACTTGTAAACCAGGCATCTTCCGGTTCAAGCATTATGGTCTGTCCTGAATACACTTGAATTTTTTTCTTTCGACTTTCCGCAATCCCTTCGAAATTAATTACCGGCGGAGATTCAAATTCAATTTTGACAATATGAGGTAAACTGGCGGCATCAGGCATCTTCTCGATAACAATTCCGGCGGGAACATCCGGTCCGGTCGAACAGCTTGATTCATGGTCTTGAAAATAATAATCAAGCTGCTCGACTCTGCCAAACACCTCTGCTTGTTTTACGGTGCCTGAGATATTTGCCAAAAACAACGAATCAGCAGACAACTCTCTGTGAACATGAACATAAAGAGTATTCCCGTCAATAGTCGTCGCGCCGACAACCGGATAGTTTTGGAGAGCATTATCCAGCGGAACCACCGGACATGCACCTGCATTGAAAATTGCGTCGCGGTTAACCTGCAGCCATTGGCCGATTGAGCGCATACGTTCGCAGTGCTCCTGACGAATAACTCCTGCTGGAGTCGGGGAAACATTCAACAAATAATTCGCTCCGATGGAACATGACTTTGAAAGCCTTCGCAGCAATTCCGATGTCGACCAGCTATTACAATGAGACATGTATCCCCATCCCTTGCGTTCAATTGAATCACAACACTCAAGCGGTACATGTTCCGGCTCAAGATAGTCAGGAATATGACGTTCAGGTGTGGCGAAATCGCCAATAACACAAGCAGGAATGTTCCTGGTGTCGACAGCACGGTCATTAACCACCAGTGAGGGTTGAAGTTCCCTGCACATATTGACTGCATCCCTGATCTGTTCCTCCGGCCATAGATCATCAGAGTGGTCAAACCATAATTCACAGATATCCCCGTAGTTTGTCATCAACTCACTGAGCTGTTCCCGGCAGAAAACCGGATATGTTTCAACATTGAACTCTCCATATCGCTCTTTATCATAGAGCCAGGTGTTGCCATTGTAATAAATCCCGAAACGAATCTTTCCTTGACAGGCCGTTGACAACTCTTTGACAAGATCCCGTCTAAATGGAGTGTTCATGATGTTATATGAGCTCTGATCAGTATGCCACAAGCAGAAACCATCCGCGTGCTTTGCGGTGATAACTATATATGTACATCCCGCGTCAAGCGCCAGTTGAACCCATTCATGTGCATCAAAATCGGCCGGATTGAACTTATGCATATATGCGGCATAGGCTTCTTTCGAGCCTTTTCTGACCGCGTTTTCATTTTCCCCCATTAGAGAATAGAGACCCAAATGGATAAACATGCCAAACTTCGCATGGTTAAACCAGGCCCGTTCTCCTTGTATGGAAATCTTATTCATAGGTGTAGTCCTCCATGGGAAACAGCTTTGAAGCTGCTTCCCACAGTGATTATGTGGATAGATTAATAGGCGTATTCAGTATCAGATCACGTCTTTGAAAGGAGCAATCGGGTGAGTTGGATTGGAACCAGCTCCACTTGGACGTTTTTTGCTCATGATCTTGTTGAATTTCCAGTTTTCAGCGTGACCGTCAGAGAACCATACATTACTGCTGTTGCCATGCGACATATACATATTCCCGGTGCTGATACTGTAATCACTCGAATCAAGTGACATCTTTGCAGCCTGCATCAGCATACCATCCTTTATCTTGGCACTGTCGCCGAGATATGGAATATCTTTCTTCAAGGTCCTCAAAAGAGGAAGGCGTCCGCCGCCCAGTTTCTCGCCATCGTAAAAATACCCCCCGTAAATAAGCCTTGCTCCATAGGTATTGGAAGTGTTATGAACTCCATTAAAATCATTGCCGGAAGTTCTGTATACGGGAGCCGGCTTGATCATAGGACAAACCAGAACGTTGGTGGTTTTCAAGGTAATAACATTACATCTGGTCGATGGATAAGTGTGAAATTTCTTGGCCTGGTTTTTAAGAAAACCGTTGAACAGAAGTTGATCGCCCCAGCTCCTGCCATTTGTTAGAACCTGGTCATCTTCGAATACTGGAGTGTAACCGTCATAGGAATTCGAATAAAGTATCATCCCCATCCCGCATTGCTTCTGGTTGGCTAAGCATTTGATGCTTTTAGCTTTATCCCTGGCACTGTTAAGAGCCGGCAGTAACATTGAAGCAAGAATCGCTATAATAGCAATCACGACCAACAACTCAATCAGCGTAAACAATTGACTTTTTCTCATTTCTCTTCTCCTTCTTGATTATTATTTCACTTTCCCAGTGGACTCTCTAACTAATAATTCAACCGGAACGATAATTTCTTTTTTAGACGCCCCCCCCTCAATGATTTTAAAAAGATTCTTTGCTGCTACATATCCCATTTTCTCAAAAAACTGATTAACTGTAGTCAAAGCCGGACTGGTCAACAATGAAAAATCAAGATTGCCGTAACCGACAACTGACACTTCATCCGGGATCTTGACATTACGCCTGTATGCCCATTGCAGAAACTTCATAGCCAGAGGATCGGCAACGCTGACTATTCCCGTAGGTTGGACCCTTTCCATATATTCATCGAAGTTTCTGTACATTTTTTCGGTCAGATAAATTTCTCGACCAGCATATACGAAACTATCTTCCGAGACCGGCAAACCATGCTTTTTCATTCCCTTTATATAACCCTCTCTTCTCAGAGATATAAATGCCGTAGTATAATCCAAAGTCAAATGAGTAATTTTTTTATGCCCCAGGGACACCAGGTGATCGACGGCCAGCTGTATTCCGGTGCTGTCATCAGAAATAACCCTGGAACACCAATCATGTGAATAACTGTTATCAACCAGGACTACCGGAATATTATTTGGTTCAAGTTCACTGCGCAGAACTTCAAGCTGATCTTCCGTAAGAGAACGGCAAACAACACCGCCAAGTCTTTGTTCAACACATTGCCGGGCAATTTTGTTGATTAAAAATTTATTGTTGCCATCAAGCTTTGGAACCATCAACTTCAAAAGATAGTTATGATCCTGAACGCAATTATTAATCCCCTGGATCGCCGACATCACATAATCACCGTATATCGATCCGACAAAACCAATAATATTAGATTTTCCGGTCTTCACTGAAGTAGCCAGGACATTACGGCGGTATCCAAGCTTTTCGGCCGCTTTGAATACCAGGTCACGGGTTTCAGGACTTATTCTTATTTGTGAATCACGCCCGTTCAGAACCAGAGAAACCGTCGGCCGGCTGACTCCTGCTTCTTTGGCAATATCTTTCATCGTTATCATATTAAAAGCTCTTTCATTGGCTTGAATAATTATCTGCTAACTCTAGTTAGTATACACGTGTTAGCAAATTCTGTCAATACCCTTTTTTAAAAAAAGTCATTAATTTTTTTCTAAATAATAAAGAGACCATGAATTGATCTGACGTATTTTATCAACTATATATTGGCCCGAAAACTCGAAAATATATGGCTTATTTTGTTATATATTTTTAATAATGCATCAATTTATAATGCCGAAAGTGCTCTCTGCCTGTTGATTTTTTACAATAATGAAATTATATTATCGGTTTGAATTTTTTTGTCGGAGAAATATTAGTTGAGCTGAAGTTTACCTAATCGCAGCCTCTCTGACTGGCAAGATTTGGATGAAAAAATATAAATAACTCATAAAACTATAAATTTAATTAAGAAACAGGAGGTAATACGAAAGTGAGGAAGTATTGTTTTCAAATAATAAGATAGGGTTATTATTT
>MDTD01116623.1_pt1 | contig 21711 bp, 19 predicted proteins | sample 811221 | NCBI WGS metagenome assembly MDTD01 (sample SAMN05326646, study PRJNA326480) | marine metagenome | isolation source: seawater | place: Pacific Ocean: South West | collected 2011 | reverse complement strand
GGAGTTGATTTGAGTCCTATTGCAGATCTGAATAAGACAGAAGTTTTTACATTAGCTAAATCATTAAATGTTATTCCGGGGATTCAAAACGCAGCTCCAACTGACGGCTTATGGGGTGATGGTAGAAAGGACGAAGATCAAATTGGAGCCACCTATACAGAGTTAGAATGGGCTATGTCTTTTGAGGGCGATGAACATGAATTGAATTCACGAGAAAAAGAAGTGTTAAATATTTTCAATCGATTGCATCAGTTCAATAAGCACAAAATGATTCCAATTCCCGTTTGTAAAATTCCTAGTAACTTGAGAAAATAGGACGATTCTGCGGTATAATTATTGCTATTTTTGAGTGTGCATAGATTATATATAATTCTCTTACCGTTCGGTATTCTACTTTTCCTAATGTCCTGCAGTCCGGTTGAGAAATCGTTTATTTCGTTGAAAAACCATAACTATTACAGTGCTTTTAATGGTTTTAAAGACGGTTTAAAAAGAGATTCCTCAACTTGTGCTTATGGCTTATCTTTATATTATGATTCGCCAGTTACTAAAGAAATAGACTCTTCTTTAAAGTATATTTTGATTGCTGAAAATAGTTGGCCTCAAGTTTCCGAAAAAGACCGTTTGAACTTTTTGGAATTGGGATTTGATTCAATGGCAATTCAGCAACACAAACAAAACCTGGGTGATCAGCTTTTTGAGAATTGTCTTTTACATCAGTCCATTTCATGTTTTGATGAATTCATAAACGATCAGAAATGGAGCCGTAATTTACTTGAAGCAATTCGGCTAAGAGATTCGTTAGTGCTAACCCGTGTGCGTGGGCAAAAAGATTTGTCTTATGCTCAGGAAATGATCAAAAAGTATCCTCATTCTTTATATTTAATAGAACTTTTGCTTGCAGTTGATTTGTTTGAGTACCAGACCTATGTCAAATCTTTTGATGAAGAGGAATTAGCCTCATTTATTGAAAGTTATCCTTATAATTCTCATGTTGAGGAATTAGAAAATCGTATTTATAGCTTTTACACTGATGAAAGCGGTTATGAGCCAATTGAATCATTTATAGGAAAATATCCTGACAATCATAATTTAAAAGATGCTTGGGTTGAACTTTACAAACGATATACCAAGAATTCGAGTCCAGAATTGATAGCTGATTTTCAATCCAAATACCCCCAGTATCCTTTTAAAGAAGAACTCAACTTAGATGTTGAATTATCCGAAGTGACCTATTATCCATTCATGGATTCTTCGGGCCTGATGGGGTATACTGATTCTAGTGGCACTTGGCTTATTCAAGGGGAGTATGATGCCGCAGGCTTTTTTTATGACGGAATTGCAGCAGTTGAGAGAGAGGATAAGTTGGGTTTAATCAATAAAAAAAACGAGCTTCTCGTAGATTTTATATTTGATGATATCGAAACGGATATCGAACTTTATGTGGTTTCAGTGGGTGCTCATCTTGGTGTAATCAATCGATATGGAGATTATGTTTTTGATACTGTTTATCAGGATATTTCGATATTGGATGAAGGTTTCATTTGCGCTCAAAAGGACTCGTTATATGCTATTTATAATCGAGATGGACATCAGTTAACAGAGGAATTATATGATTTTGTTTTGAATTTCAAAAACGGACTTTGTCCTGTTTCAATCAAAGGTCAAAGTGGATTACTAGATAAGAATCTAAGTTTAGTTATCCCATGCGAATATAAAGCGATTAATACCTTTTCTGACAGTTTATTTATTTTAACGGATACAGATAATTATAAACAGCTTTCGAATCGACGTGGTTTTATCGTTAATGATACCCTCTTTCAGGAGATATATAAAGAGGTGAATGGCTATGCGATTTGTATTAAGGATGATAAACTGGGTTATTTAGATGTAAACGGTAAACAGGTTATAAAGAATCAGTTTGAAGAGTATCTTGACTGTGGTTTATTGGGTAATTTTATTAATGGGCGAGCAGTAGCTGTGAAGGATAAAAAATATGGACTTATCGATACCCTTGGACATTTTGTAATAAGTCCAAAATATGATGTTATAAAATCTTTTGGAAGCTATTATGGCATTCAAAAAAATGATAAATGGGCCCTATTAGACTCTGTATTTAATTTGGTTTCTGATGATGACTTTGAGAGTTTAGATCTCATAAATCATCGATTTATATTATTTAGAAAAAACGGAAAAGTCGGTTTAATGGATTTTAATTTGAACGTAATTTTAAATGCGTTGTATATTTCTATAATGCAGCAAGACGACTATTTTATTGTTAGCAATGAATCAGGTAATGCCTTAATTAACCAAAAAGGAACTCAAATTGTGCCTTCTAATTCTTGGCTTATATATAGCGTTGATCTCAATTTTTTGGGTGTTATTGATGAAACGTCTGGAGTTGTTATTCAATATATAGATAAAGCAACGGAAGCTGTAATAAATAAACCATGAAGAAGATTTCAGAACATACGATAATGGGGTTGGCTGCATGCGCAGGTGTTTATCTCTTTGTATTTATATATCTCCAGGTGAGCTCCTATACAGGCTTTGGTGTAAAGACACAATTTGATATGTATTCAAAGATTGAGGATGATGAGATTCGTTTAACTTCAGAAAACATCGAGACAAATGATTATTCGGTAGGTGATATCTCGAACATCAGCCGAAATATGAATGATTCTAGAATGAATTCTAGTGAAGATTGGTCTGAAAATACTTATGAAGGAGATCCGGAAGAGGTGGCAAAAGATATTGAGCAACAGTTTAAAGATGAAACAGGTGGCGAAGAGAGACGTGAGGAATTGTTGAAAGAACATCAGGCCAAATTAGAAGAGCGGCGAAAAGAACAGGAGAGACAAAATACGGTTCAAAAAGCTGTATCTGAGAATCAGTTTTCAGGAGAAGTTATGGTAGAGTGGGAACTTTCGGGGCGAACTGCTTATAAGAATGACAATTGGTATGTACGTAATCCTGGATACACTTGTGGATACAATTCCAGAGGCACAATAATTGTCCGAATTAAAGTCAATAGGAATGGAAGTGTAGTTGATGCACAGATTGATGGCGCTTCTTCAGCGCAAGTTTCAGTATGTATGAAGTCGAAAGCATTGGAATATGCCAAAAAATCGCGATTCAATTTTAAACCTTCTGGGAGTGCGGTTCAGACTGGCTATATCAGTTATAAATTCATTTCACAGTAAGATTAAAAACTAAGCAAAATAATTGTTGAGTTATTAATAATTTTATATATTTACAAAACAAATATTGATTTTAATGACCGTAGGTAACAACTTAAAATTACTTCGAAAACATTTTGGTAAGTCACAGGATGATGTTTCAAAAAGTCTTGGTTTGAATCGTTCTACTTATAGCGGCTATGAAAACAACGTTGCCCTGCCAAGTCTTGAAATTATTTCTTTAGTTTCTGACTATTACAACATTTCTGTGGATTCTATTCTTAAGAATGATTTTTCAAGCTTTAGTAGCAGTCAATGGTCGAAGCTATCAAGTAGTTGGAAGTCTTCGGCAATGGGCTCTAGTCTTAGGGTCTTGACTGCCCAGGTATCAGAAAGTAATGATGAACTGATTGAAATGATTCCCGTGAAGGCAAGGGCTGGTTATGCCCTTGGTTATTCCGATCCTGAATTCATCAAAGAATTACCTACGATTCGATTGCCTTTTTTATCTAAAAATCGAAAACACCGAACCTTTCCTATTTCTGGAGACTCTATGCCCCCTGTAACTGACGGTTCGTATGTGGTAGGAGAGTTTGTGCAGGATTGGACAACGATTTCATCGGATACACCTTGTATTCTCGTGACAAGAGATGAAGGGATTGTGTTTAAAATTGTGGAAAACCAAATCAAAAAGGATAAAACGCTTCTATTGATTTCTACGAATCCACTTTATGAACCTTATTCTGTGGAATTAAAAGACATATTGGAAATTTGGATTTTTAGATGTTACATTTCAATGCAACTTCCTGCTACTATCATTGGTGATGACGAGTTATCAAATTCGATACGAGCCATCCAAAAATCTTTATTTCGAATTGAAAGTAAAAGATAGATTCAATATCTTTTCAATATTATCTTGATTGTTTATCTTTGCCCAAAATTTTTTATGATTGACATTACCCTTCCTGATGGTTCATTGCGAAATGTTGAATTGAATACAACATCTATGGACATTGCTTTGTCTATTTCAGAGGGTTTAGCACGTAATGTTTTAGCAGCAGTAGTGAATGGAAAGGTTGTAGATGCCAATCGTCCTATCTCTGAAAATGCGACATTGCAATTATTGACTTGGCAGGATGATGCAGGTAAGTCAACCATGTGGCATTCTTCTGCGCACTTAATGGCCGAGGCCATTCAGTTTTATTACCCCAATGCTAAGTTTGCTATTGGGCCGCCCATCGTCAAAGGATTCTATTATGACATTGATTTTTTAGAGGAATCGTTCTCTGAAAATGATCTGGCTAAGATTGAATCAAAAATGAAGGAACTCGCGAAGCAGAAAAATATTTTTGAAAGAAAAGAAATTTCAAAAACTGAAGCCCTTGATTATTTTTCAAATAAGCAAGATCCCTACAAGATAGAGTTATTAGATGGTCTTGAAGATGGTAATATTACCTTTTATACTCAAGGAGATTTTACGGATTTATGTCGTGGACCTCACATTCCTCATACAGGTTTCATTAAAGCTATTAAACTTACTGCGGTTGCTGGAGCCTATTGGAGGGGTGATGAGAAGAACAAGCAGTTGACACGTATTTACGGTATTACCTTCCCTAAAAATGCAGAGTTAAAGGAATATTTAGAGCTGATTGAAGAGGCAAAAAAACGTGATCATAGAAAACTTGGTAAGGAATTGGAACTCTTTACCTTTTCACAGACAGTAGGGCAGGGGCTTCCACTCTGGTTGCCTAATGGAACAGCGTTAAGAGAACGTTTAGAGCACTTTTTAAAAAAGGTTCAAAAAAAAGCAGGTTATAATCAAGTGATTACTCCACACATTGGAAATAAAGATTTGTATGTCTGCTCTGGACATTATGAAAAGTACGGTGAAGATTCATTTCAACCTATTTTGACTCCAGATGCAAACGAAGAGTTTTATTTGAAGCCAATGAATTGTCCTCATCATTGCGAAATCTATAAAGCAAAACCACGTTCGTACAGAGATTTACCTGTTCGTTTGGCTGAATTTGGTACTGTTTATCGATACGAACAATCAGGTGAGCTACATGGATTAACAAGAGTTCGAAGCTTTACTCAGGATGATGGTCATATTTTCTGTACTCAAGACCAGTTAAAGAGTGAGTTTATTAGTGTTATAGATATTGTGCTTTATGTACTGAAAACCTTAAAGTTTGAAAACTATAAGGCTCAAATCTCTCTTCGAGACAAAGAGAATTCGGAAAAATATATTGGCTCCGATGCCAATTGGGAAAGAGCTGAGGCAGCCATTATTGAAGCTGCGAATGAAAAGGGACTTGATACGGTTATAGAATATGGTGAAGCCGCGTTTTATGGACCTAAATTAGATTTTATGGTTCAGGACGCATTAGGACGTGAGTGGCAGTTAGGAACGATACAAGTAGATTATAACCTTCCGGAACGTTTTGAATTAGAATATATTGGCAGAAATAATGATAAACTTCGTCCGGTAATGATTCATCGGGCACCTTTTGGTTCTATGGAACGTTTTGTTGCAGTATTGCTGGAACATTGTGGTGGAAACTTTCCATTATGGTTGGTAACTCATCAATTTGAGGTATTACCTATATCAGAGAAATATAATGACTATGCCCAAAAAGTTTCAGATGTCCTAAATAATTACGATATTCGCGGTCTTGTTGACGACCGAAATGAAAAGATTGGTAAGAAAATAAGAGATGCGGAGCTGTCAAAAAGACCGTTCATGCTTATTGTTGGAGAGAAAGAATTCAAAACAAATAAGGTGTCTGTACGCCAGCGTGGAGAAGGAGATAAGGGAGCAATGAGTATGGAAAATTTTGCAGCTCTTGTAAATAATTTAGTAGAAAAAGAATTGGTAATTAACGATTAAAAATTGAATGAGAAGAACTCCTAGACGTCCTTTTGTAAAAAGAGAAGAGACTGCCCAACATAAAATCAATCAAAAAATTCTCGCCCCAGAGGTGAGATTGGTTGTAGAAGGAAGGGAGCCTATGGTGATTGCGACAATTAAAGCAATAGACATGGCGATGGAAGAAGGACTTGATTTGGTTGAGATCTCCCCGAAGGCAGTCCCACCGGTTTGTAAAATCATGGACTACAAGAAGTTTCTCTACAATCAAAAAAGAAAACAGAAAGAGTTAAAAGCCAAACAAAGTAAAGTAGTCGTTAAAGAAATTAGATTTGGTCCTAATACTGATGATCATGATTTTAATTTCAAATTGGCGCATGCTAAAAAGTTCTTAAGTGAAGGAAGTAAGGTTAAAGCTTTTGTTTTCTTTCGTGGTAGAACAATTGTGTTTAAAGATAGAGGGGAGATTCTCCTTCTTCGTTTTGCACAAGAATTAGCGGATTATGGTGTGATTGAACAATTACCGAAAATGGAAGGTAAGAAAATGAATCTCATGATTAATCCTAAAAAGAAATAAAAAAACTGATATAGTGTTCATCTTTAAAAAACAAAAAAATGCCTAAAATGAAGACAAAATCCAGTGCAAAGAAAAGATTCACAATCACTGGAAGTGGAAAGATTAAGCGCAAGCATGCGTTTAAAAGCCACATTTTAACGAAAAAGGCCAAAAAGCGTAAGCGTAACTTGACTCATTCTGGATTAGTTCATGATGCAGATTTGTCAAATATCAAGTTGCAATTGTGCATGAAATAGAAGGTTCTTTATTATTAACCAAGTAACGAGTAACTAAGACATCTGCAATATTGATGCACTTTTTATTAAAAAACAATAGAAAATATGCCAAGATCAGTAAATCACGTAGCTTCAAGAGCAAAGAGAAAAAATTTGATGAAGCTTGCCAAAGGGTACTTTGGTAGAAGAAAGAATGTATGGACTGTAGCTAAAAATGCCATTGAAAAAGGTTGGCTACATGCTTATACAGGGAGAAAACAAAAGAAAAGAAATTTTCGATCCTTATGGATAACCAGAATTAACGCCGGAGCTAGAGCACATGGATTGAGCTATTCTCAGTTTATGGGTGGCGTTAAGAAAAATGGAATTGAATTGAACCGAAAAGTTCTTGCCGATTTAGCGATGAATCATCCGGAAGCTTTTAAAGCAGTTGTAGATTCAATTAAAAAATAAAAACAATACTATATCAGTAAAGCCATTAGAAATACTAATGGCTTTTTTTTTACATCAGCATGGTTAATCATATAATAGGGTTGAATGAAGTATAAAATAGGTGTAGCCGGAGCCGGTCATTTAGGAAAAATACACATAAGAATTATCAAGGAGTTGGGGGAGCTCTATGATTTAGTAGGGTTTTATGATTCAAATATTGAACTCTCCGACAAAGTCAGTAAAGAATTCGGCGTCCGTTCTTTTGATTCTTTGGAAGAATTGATTTCGGAAGTAGATTGTTTGGATGTCGTTACGGCTACCTTGTCTCATTTTTCTGTTTCAAAAAAAGCTATTCAATCCAGAAAGCATGTTTTTATAGAGAAACCGTTATCAGAAACCTTGGAAGAAGCACATAGCCTCCAATCACTTGTTCAGGAGGCAGATGTGATTGCCCAAGTCGGGCATGTGGAACGTTTTAATCCTGCTTTCGTTGCAGCTCAGGGTTATATAGATCGTCCTATGTTTATAGAAACACATCGCCTGGCTCAATTTAATCCACGTGGTACCGATGTTCCTGTCGTGCTTGATCTGATGATTCATGATATAGATGTGATTTTAAGTATTGTTAAATCGGGTGTTAAAAAAGTATCAGCCTCAGGGGTTTCTGTCATTAGCGAAACTCATGATATAGCCAATGCGAGGTTGGATTTTGATAATGGCTGTGTTGCCAATCTTACAGCGTCCAGGATTTCTCTAAAGAACATGAGAAAAACAAGGTTTTTTCAGCGGGATGCATACATTAGCGTGGATTTTTTGGATAAAAAGTTAGAGGTATTTAAAATGGAAGAAGTGAAGGGTGAACCAGATCCTTTTGATTTAATTTTAGATTTAGGATCCAACAAAACGAAAAAGAAAATTTTAATTGATAAACCAGATATAGAGGAGTCTAATGCTATCAAAGAGGAGTTGATGAGCTTTCATCAATCCATAATAAATCATTCAGGGCCACCAGTTAGTATTGAGGATGGTTTAAATGCAATGATAGTGGCACATCAGATTTTAGATGAAATGTCTAAAGTATACCTCCAATAAAAACAATATTTAGCAGTACCTTCCGTTTAAATTTATAGAGTGAGAGCAGTCGTTTCATTTACCGTAATTATACTTCTTTTTTCTTCCTGCGTGAAGAACAATCCCGATCCTTCTTGGCTAGAAGTTAATGAATGGACACTGAATAGCAATGTTGAACTCTCAGGGGAAGAAGGGGAGTTGACCCATAGGATTACTAATGCTAAAGTATATGTGAACGATGATTTATTAGGGATTTTTGAGGTGCCTTTTCGTATCCCAGTGCTCAAATCTGGTTATTGTAATATTAAAATTTATCCAGTTGTCATTAACAACGGAATATCAGCCTCTAAAATTCAGTATCCCTTTTTGAATTACTATGAAACGAACGCTGATTTATTACAAAATGAGGTATTGGAATTGAATCCTGTGACCAACTATAAAAGTGTAACTAACTTTTGGATTGAGGATTTTGAAGATATTAACAATTCGATTGATCACGATTTGAATTCAGCATGTACAATGATTTTATCTAATGAAGATTTAAATGACTTCAATGGAAATTTTTATGGTAAGGTAGTGTTAAATGAAACCGACTCTACCTGGATTGCCTATACAACTACGCAGTTAGCTATTGTTAATGGGTCCAAGTGTTTTTTAGAACTTGACTATTATGTGACCAACGACCTTTACACGGGATTGGTATTTGTGAGTCCTGCGGGCAGTACAAACAATATTAATATTAGACTGAACAGTCAAGCCCCTGAGGATGCGATTTGGAAGAAAATTTACATTGAGCTTAGTGAGTTGGTTGCAGCCTCTTCAAATGATACGAATTTTCTGCAATCATTTACTGCATTTTTGGATGAAGGCGATTCCGAGGGTGTTATATTGTTGGATAACATTAAAGTATTGTGGTATTGAGTATGAAGAATAGTCCTTGGATTTTCTTGTTTTTGATATTCGATTATTTGTCTGCTTTATTGGCTTGGGCTTTGTTTTTCTATTTGAGAAAAATCTGGATTGAAAACGAGCCTTTCGAAGCAGATGATAATTTTTGGTTGGGATTGTTTTTGATTCCTATATTTTGGATGTTTTTATACTTCATTCAGGGCACTTATCAGGAAATGCGAAGAATGTTTCGTTTGAAGCTCTTAAACTTAACCCTGTCAGGAAGTCTTTTGGGGTCATTAGTTATTTTCTTTGCTATTATTTTGGATGATCAAGTTCGGAATTATGAAGGGTATTATTGGAATGTGTTGATTTTATTTGGTGTGCATTTCACGATGACTGTGGTTCCTAGGTTACTAATCAATACTTTATTAATTCATTACATTAGGGGTAAAGGAAAAGGTTTTAGAACTCTAATTATCGGAGGGTCAGAGAAGGCTGTTGATATTTATAAAGAAATCATAAAGAATCCAAAGAATGTAAATAGTTTTGTTGGATATGTTAATACGAACGGAAATGATAGGAAATTAGATGATGTGCTCCCTTATTTGGGGCATTTTGATCAATTGGATAAGGTAATTCCTAGATTCGATATAGATGAGTATATTATAGCCATTGAAAGTGCTGAGCATAATAAATTGATGCATATTCTTTTGAAAGTCGATGATCATGCTTCAAGAATAAAAACTCTTCCAGACACCTATGCTATTCTTTCTGGAAAAGTGAAAATGACCAATATTTACGGGGCTTTACTTCTAGAAGTGATTTCAGATGTGATGCCTTTTTGGCAGAAAGTAGTAAAACGATTTATGGATTTTATTCTGTCATTTGTTGCGATTATTTTACTTATTCCCTTCTATTTGTTTTCGGCTATGGCAGTCAAAGCATCGTCTCGGGGTCCTATTTTTTTTCTTCAGGATCGTGTAGGTAAGAATGGTAAAATATTTAAGATTATTAAATTCCGTACAATGATTGTGAATGCGGAAAAAGATGGACCTCAATTGTCTTCAAAAGATGATCCAAGAATAACGAAAGTCGGAAAGTTTATGAGAAAAACACGTTTGGATGAATTTCCTCAATTTTTCAATGTTCTGATTGGTGACATGTCTATTGTTGGTCCTCGTCCCGAACGTCAATTTTATATCGATCAGATTGCAAAAATACAACCACAATATAATCAACTTACAAAGGTCAGGCCTGGTATTACCTCTTGGGGACAGGTGAAGTATGGGTATGCCGAAAACGTAGATCAGATGTTGCAGCGTATGAAGTTTGATTTACTCTATTTAAAAAATAGGAGTCTATCCCTCGATCTTAAGATCATGTTCTACACGCTCGTTATTGTTTTAAAAGCTGAGGGTAAATAGGTTAAATCAATGCAATGTCTAGAACCTCAGACATTCGTTTAACATAATGAAATTCGAGCCCTTTTAGATAGCTGGCCTTAATTTCATCGACGTCTTGTTTGTTTTTATGACAGAGTATAATCTCTTTTACACCAGATCTTTTTGCAGCAAGTATTTTTTCCTTGATTCCGCCAACGGGCAGAACATCTCCTCTTAGAGTGATTTCACCTGTCATGGCAAGGTTCTTTTTTACTTTTTTCTTCGCAAATATAGATGCTAATGATGTAAGCATTGTGATTCCGGCACTTGGTCCATCTTTTGGAGTGGCACCTTCCGGAACATGAATATGTACGTTATGGGTGTCAAATTTAGTTTGTGTGAGCGCAATACCATCTGCATGTGCCTTTAGGTATTCAAGAGCAATGACTGCAGATTCCTTCATAACATCACCTAGGTTACCTGTAAGCGTAAGCTTTCCTTTTCCTTTTGTAATACTCGATTCGATAAACAAAACATCACCACCAATACTAGTCCATGCCAATCCTGTAACCACGCCTAATGTTTTGTGATCAACATTCTTGACCTTTGATCGTCCTGCACCAAGCACATCGAATAGGTTCTGTGAAGTTAAGGTTACCTCATAGCTTTCTTCCATGGCGATTTGTCGTGTTCGGTTTCGAACGAGCTTAGCAATTACCTTGTCGAGGCCACGAACGCCGGATTCATTAGTATATTCTTCTATAATCTGTTTCAGAATAGGTCGTTTTAAAATGATTTGGTCTTTTTCTATTCCATGCTCTTTGATTTGTTTAGGAATCAAATGTCTGGCGGCAATCTCAACTTTTTCCTCTAAGGTATAGCCATTTACTTCAATGATTTCCATTCGGTCTCTCAATGGACCTTGTATGGTGGATAGTGAGTTAGCAGTGGCAATAAAGAGCACTTTAGAGAGGTCGAATTCGGTTTCAATATAGTTGTCATGAAACGCATTGTTCTGCTCTGGGTCAAGAACTTCGAGTAGAGCAGAGGAGGGGTCACCGTGATTGCTTCTTCCTAGTTTATCAATTTCATCAAGCACAAATACCGGATTCGCCGTTTCTGCCTTTTTTAGATTTTGAATAATTCTACCAGGCATTGCTCCAATATAGGTTTTTCTATGGCCTCTAATTTCTGACTCGTCATGTAGGCCTCCCAATGACATCCTCACGTATTTTCGGCCCAAAGCTTCAGCTATAGACTTTCCAAGAGAGGTTTTACCAACTCCAGGAGGTCCATAGAAGCAAAGTATAGGAGACTTCATGTTTCCTTTAATCTTTAATACTGCAAGGTATTCCATGATTCGGTCTTTGACTTTTTCTAGTCCAAAATGGTCTTTTTCAAGAACTTTTCTCGATCTATTCAGATTTAGATTGTCTTTTGAATATTCATTCCAGGGCAAATCGAGCATGGTGTCTATGTAATTCATTTGCACAGTATATTCAGCTCCCTGAGGGTTCATACGCTGAAGCTTTTCAAGTTCTTTCGTGAAAAGTTTTTTAACGTCGTTATTCCATTTTTTATCTTTTGCTCGGTCTCTGAATTCTTTAACATCTTGTTCTTGAGGGTTGTCTCCCAACTCATCCTGAATGGTCCTCATTTGTTGTTGTAAGAAGTACTCCCTTTGTTGTTTATCGAGATCCTGTCTGACCTTATTTTGAATTTCATTTTTCATTTCAAGCATTTGAGCCTCCATAGAGAGATGCTCCAATACTTTCATAACCCGATTTTTTAATTTCATTTCTTCGAGCATTTCCTGTTTCTTGGAAACATCAGCATTCATATTAGAAGAAATGAAATTCACCAAAAAGGTAGGACTATCAATGTTTTTAATGGCAAATTGAGCTTCTGAAGGAATATTTGGGCTATCCTTGATAATTTGTAGGGCAAGGTCTTTTATGGTTTTGAACATAACGTTCAGTTCCTTATTGTTTTTGTCAAAAGGTTCTTCAGTAAGGATTTTTACCGAGGCGGTTAAAAAAGGCTCGGTACTTATGGCTTCAATCATTTCAAAACGACGTTTTCCTTGAATGATAACCGTTGAGCTTCCGTCTGGCATCTTGAGTAATCGTACAATTTGTGCAACAGTTCCTTTTTTATGAAGATCGTCAAATTCTGGTGTTTCCTCGGCTTGGTCTTTTTGTGAAACAACACCAATGATTTTATTTCCTTTATTGGCCTCTTGAATCAGCTTAATCGATTTATCTCTTCCTACAGTAATGGGAATAACGACTCCAGGAAATAAGACATTATTTCTTAAAGGCAGTATTGGAAGATTTTCAGGAAACTTCTGCTTGTTTACATTTTCCTCTTCTTCTGCAGTTGTCAATGGAATGAACTCTGCATCAGATTCAAATCCAGAAAGGTTCATTAAGGAGCGTTCAAATAAGTCGTTCATATATATTGGTTATGACAATCTGTCATTCATATTCGTAATTATTAAGGAATAACGCAAATTATTCCTTTCGTTCCGTATAGTCCAATAGATGTGCCAAGAATAGAATTCAGAAAAAATGTCTTGTTTAGGGTTGAGAAGAGGACAGATGAGAAAAAATATCCAAATCGTTTTGTTCCATTTTAAGGTTCCTTCTGTTCATCATATTGTTAGCCGCTGTAATTGATTTTTTGAGTTCAAAAGGGGTGGTTTGGTCCGAACTAACCCAAGAAAAGCTTGGAATGTGCTTACCGGGAAAACCACTTCCGAAAACATTACAGCAAACACCAATGCAGGAAGCGGTATTGAACATGGTGTTGATTCCGGATTTCGAATAGTCACCCATAAACAAACCCATGAATTGAATATCCGTTTGAACCTCCGTTTTATCTATATATGAGTAGGTTTTGACACTAGAGTAATTGTTTTTAAGATTAGAGGTGTTCGTATCGGCCCCTAAATTGCACCATTCTCCAATGACTGAGTTCCCCAAAAATCCATCATGTCCTTTGTTTGAAAAAGACTGAAAAATAACGTTGTTTAATTCTCCACCAACTTTGCAGTATGGTCCAATACTGGTGGCACCATAAATTTTTGCACCCATTTTCACACATGCATTTTCGCAAAGTGCAAGACCACCTCGAATTAGACTGCCCTCCATGATTTCAGCATTTTTAGCCACATAAATGGGGCCTACTTCCGTATTCAATATAGCGCCTTCGATGTTCGCTCCTTCCTCAATGAACAAAGATGAAGATGGGCCAATGAGGGTATTACTTTTTGATAGCTTTTGGCTTATTCGATTGTTGGTTATTAATCCGAAATCTTGCTTTAAAACATTTTCATTGAGCTGATAAAGATGCCATCTTTCATTTATAACAACAGGTGGATCTCCTGTAAATGAAATGCTTTCTTCTCCATTTCCTTTCTTAGCAATCACATGATCACGAAAAACTAATGATTGGTTATCTTCCAGTTTGCAAATTGCGGCAATAAGATCTTCATTGGGAATAACGTTTCCGTTGATGGATAAGTCGGTTTCCAATGCTTTGTATTTTTTAGATAAATACAATTCTGTATGATAGCCAATTTCGCACTCAGGCAAAAAATGCTTATATCGTTCTGTATTGGTGAATATTCCCATTCTTAGCTCTGCTATAGGTCGTGTTAATGAGAGCGGAGCAAAAGAAAGATGTAAGCCGTTGTCGATCAGATTGATTTTCATGTGTTGCGTAATGGATTGATTTTAGACACTGCAATTAATAGTATAAAGGTAAGCAAGGAATTTAAAATAATGATTTCAAAGCCAAATTGGTAATCTCCTAGTATGCCTGATCCCCCTTTAGGATATCCCGGAGCTCCTTTTGAGTAATACCAAATCATAAATGTGATAAGTGCAGAGATTATGCTTACAAAGGGAATTGCAAGATCTTTGATTTTACTTTTAAAAAGGATTCCAAAGAAAAATATACCAATTAAAGGTCCGTAGGTAAATCCAGCACACTTCATAAGAAGTCCAATCGCGGACTCGTTAGTAAGGTGGTGTAGTAAGATAACAGAAAGAATGATGATTCCAGAAACTAAAAGATGTAATTTTTTTCTTCTTTTTAGCCCTTTTTGATCGGATTTGTAGCGTTTGGGTATCAGGTCTACATAGATCGATGTTGTCAATGAGGTAAGGGCAGAATCAGCACTAGAATAGGCTGCAGCGATAAGGCCAAGAATAAAGAGAATTCCCACGACTGGCGACATACCCGAATCGGTTGCAACGGCAGCAAAGAGCCTATCGGTTCGTTCAAATGAGATTTGGTGTTCTTGTGCGTACAAATAGAGTAGGGCGCCAAGAAAAAGAAACAGAAGATTAACAAAAACAAGCACAGTGGCCATGGAGATCATATTTTTTTGTCCTTCTCTAATGTTTTTGCAGCTCAGGTTTTTCTGCATCATGTCTTGGTCCAAACCGGTCATACCTATGGTAATAAAAATACCGCCTAAGAAATGCTTAAGGAAGTGATTGCCGTTATTGATGTCATCGAAAAAGAAAATCTGTGAGTAAGAGCTATCCGCAACAGTTTGAATGATTCCCTTATGGCCCTCAATGGCCAAAGAGTCTTTAATAAAGTATATGGTCAGTGCGGCAGAAATCAACATGAATCCAGTTTGAAGGGTATCCGTCCAAACAATTGTTTTGATACCGCCTCGATTGGTATAAAGCCATATCAAAGCAATGCAGACAACCACGGTAAACTCAAAAGGAACTCCCCAACCGTCAAAAAGGATATATTGAAGCACATCTGCGACCAACATGAGTCGAACAGAAGCACCAATAACCCGTGACAATAAAAAGAAAATAGCTCCTGTTTTATGGCTGTAGTAGCCAAATCGACTTTCTAAGTATTCATAAATCGATACGACTTGCATTTTGTAATAAATAGGAAGCAAGACGTAAGCAATCACAAGATACCCAATAAAATATCCCAATACAGCTTGCATGTAGCTAAACTGGTTGGCATTATCTCCTACCCATCCAGGAATAGAAATGAAGGTCACTCCGCTGAGTGAAGCGCCGATCATTCCAAAAGCTACAAGGTACCAGGGAGATTGCCTTTCTCCAACAAAAAAAGCATCATTTCCGTCATTTTTTCCTGTTATTCTGGAAATTAAATAGAGGACTCCAAAGTAGGCGACAAGGACGGAAACAATGATAGTTGAATTCATTTATGGGTATTGCTTCGGTAAATTTAAGGATTCATATGTATCCTTATTGTTGTTTTATCGTTAATCTTTGTTAGTACCTTTATATTTGTAAAAAACCATGATGAAACCAATTCTATTTATTTTAATCATTTTGATTACATGCGGGTCGCTTGTACTAATTGTTTTTCGTTTTCTTAAAAAGCAAAATTCCCGTGAGGTATTAAAACTAAATACGGAACTAAGAAAGCAACGTCAAGAGTTTTTTCTTCCTAGTCGTTTGGATGCTTATCAGCGATCTGTTTTATTAATGGAGCGTATTCATCCTAATAGTTTGATCATGAGAACACATAATCCTGGTTTAAATGCAAAACTATATCAGGCAGAACTTGCGAAAGCGGTGCGTAATGAGTTTGAACATAACGTGACCCAACAAATCTTTATCACGCCATTGACCTGGGGTATTATGAAGTCTTCCAAAGAGGAGGTGATTAAGCTTATCCACATGGCAGGCAGTCAAATGGATGAAAAGGCTACAAGCATTCAGCTTTCAGAGAAAATCATGGAAATCGTTTCTCAACTCGATCAGTTTCCAACCGATATTGCAGTAGATGCCTTAAAAAAGGAATTTCAGGATTTAATTTAAGAGTTCAATCACTCCTGCTGCACCTTGTCCAGTTCCAACACACATGGTAACCATTCCGTATTTACCATTTCTTCTTCTTAATTCATGCATAAGCTGAACAGAAAGCTTTCCTCCAGTACAACCCAATGGATGTCCTAAGGCAATGGCACCACCATTGACATTTACGATATCAGGGTTCAGACCGGTTTCTTTGAGTACAGCAACAGATTGAGAGGCAAAGGCCTCGTTGAGTTCCACTAGCGAAAGGTCATTCATTTTTAAACCAGCCATGTCTAATGCCTTGGGAATGGCATTAACAGGTCCAATTCCCATAATTCGAGGCTCGACACCAACTGTGGCATAAGAAACCAATCTGGCGATCGGTTCAATATTGAGCTCTTTGATCATTTTTTCAGACATGACCATCACAAAAGCAGCTCCATCAGATGTCTGTGAAGAATTTCCAGCAGTTACAGAACCTCCTTGGGCAAAGACTGGACGTAATGAATTCAGTTTCTCAATTTTACTTGGTCGTGGGCCTTCATCAGTATCCACCGTATATTTTTTTACTTGTCTTCTTTCGTTTTCATCCAAGAAAACATGTTCCACTTCAATGGGTACAATTTCGTCTTTAAATTTTCCTTCCTTGATCGCGTTTAAAGCCTTGTCATGAGATTTGAGAGCAAATTCGTCTTGCTCTTCACGGCTCACTTTAAAGTCTTTTGCAACTGCTTCGGCAGTAAGCCCCATTCCCCAATACCAGTTTGGATTTTCTTTTCCTACCTTGGCATTCGGTACAATTCTCCATCCACCCATGGCCATCACAGACATGGATTCGGCTCCTCCGGCAATGATACAATCCGCCATTCCTGCTTCAATTTTGGCTTTGGCAATGGCGATAGTTTCTAGACCAGAAGCACAGTAGCGATTTACAGTCATTCCAGGAACTTTATCTGTATCGAGCCCCATGAGTGAAAGCATTCGTCCCATATTCAAGCCTTGCTCAGCTTCTGGTGTTGCATTTCCAACAATCACGTCATCAATTCTTTCCTTGTCTAAATTGGGGAGGCTTTTTACCAAATGCTTGATCACAGAGGCTCCGATGTCATCAGGTCTGTAAAAACGAAAGCCACCCTTTCCGGCTTTTCCAACTGCAGATCTGAATCCTGCTACTATGTATGCTGTATTACTCATATTAATGCGTGTCGTATTCTAGTTATAATGCGACTAAATTACTAAAAATATATTATGCATGCATAATTATATCCATAAATTTACTCCGATTTACTCTTGATTTTCGCGCGAATGAATTCAATCACCATGGGCAATACTGAAAGTCCGATGATTCCAAAAATAACCGTTTCAAAATTATTTTGAACAAAAGGAAGCCTTCCAAAGAAGTAACCTAAAAGAGTTAAAGCAAAAACCCACGTAAATGCACCTATTATGCTGAATTTAATATATTTATAAAAATTCATTTGTCCTACACCAGCAACAAAAGGTGCGAAGGTCCTAACAATCGGAACATAGCGTGCAATGATAATTGTTTTTGGTCCGTGTTTGTCATAAAAAGCTTGTGTCTTATCAATATAGGCCTGCTTAACGATTTGTTTTTTTCTGATTTTCCATTGCATGACTTTTAGTCCAATGTTTTTTCCAATGTAGTAATTCAAGTTGTCGCCTATGAGTGCGGCACAAATCAATAGCGGAATCACTATAAATATGCTGAGTTCAGCAGTTTGACCATTTTGAACGACACCTGCGCAAAAAGTGCCTGCAGCAAACAACAATGAATCTCCAGGAAGCAAGGGCATGATTACCAACCCTGTTTCGACAAATACGATTAGAAATAAAATGAGATAAATCCAATTTCCATAATCCATGATCATGGTAAACAAATAGGAATCGAGATGCAGAATGAAATCAATGAGCTGATTGATAAGGTCCATTTAGTCTAGGTTTAACGCAGTATCCACTTTTTCTTTCCAGCCGGTAATTCCGCCTTCCATTACCCAGACATTCTTAAAATAGGATTCAAACTCTAAAAGGTTGGCAACGGCCGCTGCTCTTTTTCCTGTTCGGCACATGATCACCAACTGATCGTTTTCATCAAGTTCATTCTGTCTTTCAATGATTTCAGCCATAGGGATGTGAGTTGATCCGATATTGCATTGATCGTACTCGTATAATTCTCGTATATCAATGATTTTAATAGCTTCGCCTTGAGCAATTCGTTCTTTACATTCTTTTGGGCAAATCACTTTCATTTTGATTTTTTTGTAAAGATAAAACTCTAAAAGAAACCTTTTATAGAGATGTGAAAAAAAACATATAGTTTAACGATTAGGCAAGTAGTTATATAAAAAAAGCCCGATTTATCGGGCTTTTTAAGTATTGATCATCAAATATTTAATTCTGGTCTTGAGTTGATGAATTCAAATCAATTCATGAAGCCACGAGCAGAACTACTTCTGAAAGTATTATTCACTAATCGTAAAGATTTTTTGAGTACTTCCGTCGCTGTAAACATAAATAAGCGGCGTGTTGGGTTTGAAAGAGGTCTCTCTTCCAAGCTGATCTAGAATTTTAACCAATTCTTTTTCATTGTTATTGGCATCATTGATACTTGCGTTTAGAAGCCATTCGTCATATAAAACATGGTTCAATGCATTGATTTCGTTTCCGCTATATGCCAATGTGCTTGCTGAAGGATTATCAACATTTGGAATGAACAACAACAACCAAGGAAGAGTTGTAGCTCCACTTTCAGTGTATTTGTTAATATAAGTGCTCAATACATCTTCAATGTTGATGAAAGTTGGATGTGTGATACCATAAGTAGATTCCCATATATCGGCATCGTCACAATCCGCCTCATTAAAATCTTGATCTTCATTTAAGAAACTAAAAACTTTTACGTTTTCACTCATCATGTTTTGCCATAGGTTTTCTGTTTCCATAGCCATTGCCGGACTTCCAGCACTCCAAGCACTTGAAAAGTTAAGTACAACTGCTTTACCCTTAGAAAGTTCAGTGTACATGCTGTAGTTATTACCGTCACAAGTGTATTTTGTCCAATTAGGAACTTGTGCACTTAAAGTAAGTGTAAGGCTTGTCAATAGTGTAATTAAAGTAATTTTCATAATCAATTAGTTAATATTTCCGGGCGCAAAAGTACTCAATCTTTTAGATTGACAACTTTTTTTCAATGTAAATTTTATGTTAACAAATTGAACGGGTCTAAAGGGGTAGGATGAGGGCTTTGTTGAGGGTTTTTTGAAGACCTTTTACCCATGGCATTCCGATGGTGTTTTTTATGGGTATATTCATATGGTTATTCTCATATTCAATCCGATATTCCATTCCATTTACAGAGAGCTTTTTATGATTATTGAAATGTTTGAATTGTATATGCTGTTTATTGATTTTACAATCTATATTTTGATTTTTAATGGAGTACAATGTGATTGATCCCGGATAACATTTTTCATAGGATTCAATGACTCCATTGTATTTGTGTGAATTTTCTTTTTGATCATCATAAAAAAAGTAAATATGATTCTTACTATGAATAGCGAAACACAATTTATTGTTATTAAATAAAACAATGTGTTCCTCATTCAAATGATCATAGCGATGAAAGATAATAAAACCGATTAATATGAATACGCTTATAAATTTTAAGAGGCGATATCTACGCCAAACGAAGGTTGTAAAAATTATACCTATGAGGAAATAGAATACACTAATTTCTATTATGGAGAGATCAAAGCCTTTAGCAGTTGCTCCCGGGAGTTTCTGAATCCAGGTCATAAAAGAGTCTAGTGCATGGAGAAGGCCAAATAAAAGAAAACCAATTAAAATGGGTATAATCGGAATTCCTGAAGAAACAAATAATAATGCCCCTAATGAAATGATGATGCCGGAGCTGATAATGATACCCAGATTACTGAGTAGGAAATAATTGGGAAATTGATGGAAGTAATATAGGCATAGAGGTGCTGTGAATATTTGTGCAGATAAGCCTAAAGCCGTTCCACTCCATAGGTATTTAATGATTTTGGTTTTGAAATAAAATAAATCTTGAATGAATCCGTAAGTCAATACAATTCCAAACATTGCAGCATAGGAGAGTTGAAATCCTAAATCGAAAATAAACCAAGGGTGGAAAAGCAATAATATGAAGGCCGAAAAACAAAGAAGGTTGAACTGATTGTTCTGATTTCCTGTTATTGAACCCAAGCTGAATAGACTGAACATGAATACGGAGCGAACGACACTAGGAGGAAATCCAATGATATAGGCGTAGAACCAAACAAAACACAATACGAAAACAAGTGCGTGGGTTCTTTGTATGAATCTCGAGAAAAATCTAAAAAACTGAAGCAATACAATAATCATCAGTCCAATATGTAGTCCAGAGATTGCCAATAGATGCATGCCTCCTGCAGCACTAAAGGCTTGACTTGTTTCTGAACGAAGATTAGATTTATCTCCTAAAAAAAGCGCTTTTGCAAGTCCCGATTGACTCTCAGGAATGTATTTTTCAATCACTGAGATAAGAGATCGCTGTATGGAGTTTTTAAAGGTGATGGGGTTATTCTTCAAAAACGAAAAATCGGAGAAGTCAAAGAAGGTCAATAAGTCGGTTTGTTTTGATCCCCAATAGAGTTCTGAATTGAATTCACCAGGATTTCCCTTGTTTTTGATACCTGTCACTTTACAGGATACAAGAATTACGTCGTTCTCACTGATGAGCTCAATACTTTCTTTATCTGTATAAAACAGGACGTTTCGGTTGACCTTCTTCAGGCCTTTTTCATTATGTAAGTACTGGATTTTGGCCAAACCTTTGTTCCAAGTTTTTTTGGTATTACTCGTTTCAAGTATTTTGAGTTGGTATAATTCTGTATCCCCAGTAAATGAGAGAGTATATTCTTCTTGATTGAGGTGCATACTGAAATAACCTAGTTGTAAAAAAAGAAAGAAGGTTAAGGGATAAAATTTCAAACGATAAAGAAGATAGAGCATTAGGGTAAAAACAAATAGAAACATGCTCATCAATACCCAGTGATCAATTTTTATGTTATGATGGTGAATCATAATACCTATGCAAAAGGGAACAATTAAATACAGAAAAGGTACTTGATAAAAGGCGAGGGGAGTAGACGGTCTTTCTTGTTGGGGTATTTCGATAATGTTTTTATTTCAAGATAGGAAATTCTCGCTGATTGGCATTGGAAAAATTACTGCTCTTGTTTACACTGAATCAAAAACAAGGCATG
>MDTD01196481.1_pt1 | contig 21713 bp, 18 predicted proteins | sample 811221 | NCBI WGS metagenome assembly MDTD01 (sample SAMN05326646, study PRJNA326480) | marine metagenome | isolation source: seawater | place: Pacific Ocean: South West | collected 2011 | reverse complement strand
AAAGTGAGTAAATTGGTTGTTTTTTCAAGAAAAGGTTTTGATAAAAAAAGTAAAAATTCTACTGTGGTAAAATATTTAAATAAAAAAAATATTATTTTTATTAAAAATAAACATATAAATATATCTTCTTCAAAAATTAAAAGATCGATAAGAAATTTTTAATGAAAATATACGAAATTAAAAGACTAATTGAAAAAATTTTAGATAGTAACAAAGCTAGAGATATAACATCCATAGATCTTAAAAATAAATCTTATATCGCTGACTATATGATAATAGCATCTGGAACATCTTCAAGGCATTTACAAGCACTTTCAGAAATACTGGTAGCTGAACTTAAAAAGAAGGGTTTAGAAAATTGTCGTATTGAAGGAAGAGAGTCCAATGATTGGAAATTAGTAGATACAAGCGATATTATAGTTCATATTTTCCATCCGGAAAAAAGAAATTTCTATGATTTAGAAAAAATGTGGTCAGAAGAAATACCTAAAGAAAAAGCAATATTATGAAAAAAATATTTATTTTAATTTTCATAATTTCTAATTTGGATTTTAATTACTCCCAAGCAAAAGAAGATATTTATAAAAAAATTGATCTTTTTGGAGAAGTTCTTGAGAATATAAAAAAAGATTATGTTGATGAAGTAGACCAGTCTGAAATGATGGACTCAGCAATAAATGGTGTTCTTCAATCGCTTGATCCTTATTCTGCATATATGAGCCCTGAGTTATTCAAGGAAATGCAAACTGATACTCGTGGTGAATTTGGCGGACTTGGAATTGAAATTGGTATGGAAGCTGGTGTTGTTAAAGTGATTTCACCAATAGATGATACACCTGCAGCCAAGGCAGGTATTAAAGCTGGAGATTTTATAATTAAAATTGGTAATGAACAAGTTCAAGGTAAGTCTTTAATGGAAGCAGTGAAGTTAATGAGAGGACCCGTAGGCACCTCTATAGAATTAACTGTAAGAAGAAAAGATATTAAGAAACCCTTAAAATTTAAAATAATAAGAAAAATAATTGAGGTTAAATCAGTTAATTCAGAAATTTTAGGAAGAGAAAAAAACCTTGGATACATAAGACTAAAATCTTTTAATGAGAACAGTGATAAACAATTTTTAAACATTGTGAAAAAGTACGAAAAAAATTCAAAGATTAACGGATATATATTAGATTTAAGAAATAATCCTGGGGGACTTTTAACACAAGCAATTAATATAACTGATTTTTTTCTCAATGGAGGAGAAATTGTTTCAACAAAAGGGCGTAACGCCTCTGAAACAAGGAAATTTTTTGCCAAAAAAGGAGATCAAATTAAAGGGAAACCAATAATAGTCTTGATTAATAATGGATCAGCCTCTGCGTCTGAGATTTTTGCTGGAGCGCTTAAAGATCATAAAAGAGCAATTATTTTAGGTGAAAACTCTTATGGTAAAGGTTCTGTTCAATCCATAATTCCACTTAGAAATGGTGGTGGTATGAGACTTACCATTTCGAAATATTATTTGCCTTCAGGTGACTCTATTTCTGAAGTTGGAGTAACTCCTGATATTTTGATAGAGGAAAGTGAAAAAAATTTTAAAATGAATACTAAAGAAGACAATCAGTTGAATTATGCATTAAGTTTGTTTAATTCTTAATAATAATGATAAATAGCAATCTTCCACTTAGAATTGGGGTAGGAGCAATAGTTTTAAATAATAATAATCTTGTTTTTGTTGGAAAGCGAAAAGATAACCCGATTAATAAATGGCAAATGCCGCAGGGTGGTGTTGAAAAAGACGAGGATTTATTGAAAGCAATGAAGAGAGAATTGTATGAAGAAACAAGCATTACAAGTATAAAAGTTTTGAAGGAATTAGATAATTGGTTATCCTATGAACTTCCAAGCAATCTTTTGGGAAGAATTTGGAAGGGAAAATATAGAGGACAAAAACAAAAGTGGTTTATTGTAAGGTTCACTGGAAATGAAGATGAAATAAATCTAAACACTAAACATCCTGAATTCATAGAATGGAAGTGGATTAAAATTGAACAATTGCCTAATGTAATAGTTGACTTTAAAAAAAAGGTTTATGTTATTCTCGAAAATGAGCTTAAAAAATTTATTGATTAATTGATTTTAATGTTTCAATTTTATAAGAAAGTAAGTATTTTTCTTTATCACTTATACTTTGGTTATTAATTTTTTCTTGAGATGCTTTTATAATACTTTCTATTCGATCTTTTTTTAAATTACTGATTTTTGTTATTGAAGAGGATAAAATTAATAAATTATTTTCTACAAATTCTACTGTCCCATCTTCAGTAAAAAATTCTACTTTCTCATTTTCTTTGTTAATAGTTATAATACCTGGTCTTAAAAATGTGATAAGAGGTACGTGATTTTTTAGAATTCCCATTTCTCCTTCAAAAGACGGTATTATAACCTCAACTGTATTCGATTTAAAAACTGTACGGTCGGGACTTATTATTTCAACTGCAAAATTTTTTTCCATTAATTTTTATTGTCTTTGGACATTTTTTCAGCTTTTTCTACGACCTCTTCAATGCCTCCAACCATGTAAAACGCGGCTTCTGGTAAGTGATCATATTCTCCTTTACATATTGCGTCAAAACCTTTGATGGTTGAATCCAAATCAACAAGCTTTCCTGGAGACCCAGTGAATACCTCTGCTACAAAAAAAGGTTGAGATAAAAATCTCTGAATTTTTCTCGCTCTTGCTACAGTTAACTTATCTTCTTCTGATAATTCGTCCATTCCTAATATTGCAATTATATCCTGTAAAGATTTGTAAGCTTGCAAAATTCTTTGCACATCTCTAGCAACTCTGTAGTGATCATCACCTACCACTCTTGGATCTAAAATTCTAGAAGTAGAGTCTAAAGGATCTACTGCAGGATAAATTCCTATTTCTGCAATTTGCCTTGATAGTACAGTAGTAGCATCCAAATGTGAAAATGATGTTGCTGGAGCAGGATCCGTAAGATCGTCCGCTGGGACATAGATTGCTTGTACAGAAGTGATGGACCCTTTGTCAGTCGACGTAATTCTTTCTTGAAGATTACCCATATCAGTGGCTAATGTTGGTTGATAACCAACAGCAGAAGGTATTCTTCCTAGAAGAGCTGAAACTTCAGAGCCTGCTTGAGTAAATCTAAATATGTTATCAACAAAGAACAGTACGTCCTGTCCTTCTTTATCTCTAAAATATTCAGCTACAGTTAATCCTGTCAAGGCCACTCTTGCTCTTGCGCCAGGAGGCTCGTTCATTTGTCCATAAACTAATGCAGCTTTAGATCCTTTGCCATCAGTTTTGATTACACCCGACTCGATCATCTCATGATACAAATCATTTCCCTCTCTAGTTCTTTCTCCAACACCTGCAAAAACAGAAAAGCCACCATGCGCTTTCGCAATATTATTGATTAATTCCATAATGGTAACTGTTTTACCTACTCCAGCACCACCGAATAACCCAATTTTTCCACCTTTTGCATAAGGTGCCAAAAGGTCAATTACTTTTATACCTGTTACTAATTGTTCTGTTTCTGTTGCTTGATCTGTAAATTTAGGGGCAGATCTATGAATTGGCCATTTCTCTTTTGTGTTAACGCTTCCTTTTTCATCTATTGATTCTCCTACAACATTAATAATTCTTCCAAGTGTCTCTGGCCCGACTGGTACGCTAATAGGGGAACCAGTATTATGAACTACATCACCTCTTTTTAATCCTTCTGTGGCATCCATAGCTATTGTACGAACGTCATTTTCTCCTAGATGTTGAGCTACTTCTAATATTAATTTATTTCCTGAGTTATCAACTTCTAAGGCCGTATAAATTTCTGGTAAATCGCCTTCAAAATTTACATCTACTACTGCGCCAATAATTTGTGTTATCTTTCCTTTTTTAGTCATAGTTATAGACTTTCTGCTCCTGAAATAATTTCAATCAATTCTTTAGTAATAGATGCTTGTCTACTTCTATTATAATTTATTGTAAGTTTATCAACTAAATCTCCAGCGTTTCTGGTAGCATTATCCATAGCCGTCATCCGAGACCCCTGCTCGCTAGCTGCATTTTCTAAGAAAGCTTTAAAAACCTGAACAGAAATATTCTTTGGCAATAAATCTTCGAGAATTTCATCTTCATCTGGTTCAAATTCATAAAAATTCGGTTCACCATTTTCTACTTTTTCGGATTCGTCTTTTGCAGGTATAATTTGTTGAGCTTGTGGAATTTGTGTAATTACATTTTTAAAATTGTTGTAAAATAATATACATTTATCAAATTCATCTTTGTTAAATAAATTCAAAATTTCGCTACCGATTATTTCTGCCTCTTTAAATGTAATATTTTTATTTTCTTTAAAACTGAACTTTTTAACTATATACTTTTCATATTCTCTCTTAATTTGGTCTAATCCTTTTGTGCCTACTGTGATTATTTTTAAATTTTTACCCTCGTTAAGAAATTTCTTAAAATTTGTTTTTGCTAGTTTGCAAATATTTGAGTTAAAACCTCCACATAATCCTCTGTCGGCAGTCATAACTACACAAAGATATGTTTGATCTTTTCCTGTTCCAACAAGAAGTTTAGGAGCATTTTCGGGGTCATTAATTGATTTAGTCAAATTAAGAATTATATTTTGCAACTTTTGACTGTACGGCCTCCCCTTTTCAGCGCTTTCTTGTGCTTTTCTCAATTTTGCGGCTGCTACCATTTTCATTGCTTTAGTAATTTTTTGTGTAGATTTAACACTTTTTATTCTTTTCTTAAGATCATCTAAACTAGGCATTATTTGTTACCTTTTTTATAATTTTGTATAACTTCACTTAAGAGTTTTTCTGTGCTTTCCTCAAGCTTACCTGATTGTTGAATTGTATCTATTAAATCTGGTTTTTCGGTTTTAATTTTTTCTAAAATATCTTTTTCAAATTTTTTGATCTTACTAATATCTACATCATCAAGGTAGCCTTTTACTCCAGTAAAAACTGAAATTACTTGCTCTGCTACCGTCATTGGAGAGTATTGATCTTGTTTAAGAAGTTCTGTTAATTTAGCCCCTCTATTTAATAATTGTTGAGTTGAGGCGTCTAAATCAGAGCCAAACTGAGCGAAGGCCGCCATTTCCCTATATTGTGCTAATTCTAATTTTATCGAACCAGCAACTTTTTTCATTGCTTTTGTTTGGGCTGCAGAACCTACTCTCGATACTGAAAGTCCAACGTTAACAGCGGGTCTTATGCCTTGGTTGAACAACTCTGTCTCTAAAAATATCTGTCCATCTGTTATTGAAATAACATTTGTCGGTATGTAAGCTGAAACATCTCCAGCTTGTGTCTCGATGATTGGTAACGCTGTTAATGAGCCACCACCACTCTTATCATTTAATTTTGCAGCACGCTCAAGTAATCTACTATGAAGATAAAATACATCCCCGGGGTATGCTTCACGTCCCGGTGGTCTTCTCAATAGTAGTGACATTTGCCGATATGCTACAGCTTGTTTGGAAAGATCATCATAAACAATTAAAGCATGCATTCCATTATCTCTAAAAAATTCTCCAATTGTACATCCCGTATAGGGTGCTAAGAATTGTAAAGGGGCGGAGTCAGATGCTGTAGCTGCTACTATTGTGGTATATTTCAATGCACCAGCTTCCTCTAAAGTTTTTGTTATTTGAGCAACCGTAGAACGCTTTTGACCTATTGCTACGTAAACACAATAAAGTTTTTTCTTTTCATCTGATGATTCATTAATTTTTTTTTGATTTATAATTGTATCAATAGCTACTGCTGTTTTTCCAGTTTGCCTATCTCCAATAATTAACTCCCTTTGTCCTCTTCCAATAGGTATAAGTGAGTCAATAGACTTTAATCCTGTTTGCATTGGCTCGTTTACAGATTTTCTAGGAATAATTCCTGGCGCTTTTACCTCAACTCGTTTTCTATTTTTTACTGAAAGTGGACCTTTTCCATCAATTGGATTTCCTAATCCATCAACTACCCGCCCCAACAATTCTTTGCCGACTGGCACGTCTACAATTGCATTAGTTCTTTTAATTGTATCACCTTCTTTGATGTTCCTATCATCGCCAAATATTACTACACCAACATTGTCATTTTCTAAATTTAGCGCCATACCTTTAGACCCGTCTTCAAATTCTACCATTTCTCCTGCTTGTACATTGTCGAGACCGTAAATTCTTGCAATACCATCTCCAACTGACAAAACTTTTCCAACTTCTGAAATTTCTGCTTTTTCACCAAAGTTCTTAATTTGATCTTTTAATAGTTTTGTTACTTCTGAAGGGTTAATTGTCATTCTAACTTTCTAACATTGCTTGTTCATATTTTTTTAATTTATTTTTTATTGAAGTATCAATCATAAAACTACCCAACTGTAATTTTAACCCTCCAATAAGTCTATCATCAACTTTGTAGTCAAATTTTATTGTTGATCCCATTGATTTTGACAAATCTTTGCTAATTTCATCTAGTTGATCTTGGGATAGTTCCTTTGACGAAACCAAATAAGCTTTGAGTTCACCTCTTTTTTGAGAACATAATCTTAAAAAACTATCAAATATTTTCTTTACAAAGAAAATTCTTCTTTTTTTAATAAGTAGTAAAAAGAAATTTTTTAAATTTTTAGAAAATCCAAGTTTTTCTGATAAAAGATTAATTACGTTATTTTGAGTATCTAAATTAATGGTAGGGTTATGAAAAAAACTTTCAATTTCTTCACTTTTGGTAAGAAGCAACTGAAAGTTTTTAATATCACTTTCAATCTTGTCTAAATCTTTTTCCTCCTTAGCTACTTCAAATAGTGCGCGCGAGTACCTTTCTGAAGCTTCAGTTGAGAAAGATTTATTTGTGCTCATTTTTTGTTGTTAGAAGTAATTGTGAAATTATGCAGGTTTCGTACCATAAGAGCAAATGTTGATCAAGTTGCCAATTTAATTTTATGCAAAATTGATTGGATCTACATCAACCGTAAGTTTAATTTTTGATGAAATTTTCAATTTATTCAGTAAATTTGCAATTTTTTTTTGCATTAACCTCTGATTGTCAAACTTTATCAAAAGTCTTGTTCTAAAATACTTTTTGATTTTCAAAAGTGGTGAGTCCACAGGTCCTAAAATTTCAATATGTTCAATTTGATTAAGTTTTTTTTTAATCTCGATTGCACCCTTAATGCTCAAATCTTGTTTTTGTGAAGAAACAATTATCGCAATCAATCTAGTAAATGGAGGTAAATTATTTTCTTTTCTGATGTTTAATTCATTTTGTAGAAGCTCATGTGAATTATTCTTTGTTATTTCATTTAAAGTTACGTTTTGAGGAGTCAAGGTTTGATAAATTATTAATGAATTAGAACTAAATCGTCCAGCTCTACCACTTAATTGATGGTATAATTGGATATTCTTTTCAGTTGTGCGTAAATCAAAACCTCTTCCAGAAAAGTCGGCATCGACTACAACTATACAATTAAGTCTGGGAAAATTAAAACCTTTAGAAATCATTTGAGTCCCTATAAGAATATCAACTTTATTTTCTTTGATTCTTTTAAACAAATTTTCTGTGTCACGCTTTTTTTTTAAATAATCACTAGAAAAAATATTAACAATGTGTTTTGGGAAAAAATTTTTAACTTCGTCATATATTTTTTCTACACCTGGACCATACATAATAAAATCACAAAAATCTTTTTCTTTACATTTTGTTTTAATTTCTCTTTCAAAGGCGCAGTGGTGACATATAACTTTGTTTTTTAATTTGTGGAATGTTAAATACAAAGAACAATTTTTACAAACATGTTTGTATCCACATCTTTTACATATTAAGTAAGGAGCAAAACCTCTTCTATTAATAAAAAATAGGACTTGTTCCTTTTTTTTCAAAAATGTGTCAACTAATTTTAAAGTTTGTTCTGATATAAATTTGTCTTTAATTCTATTTAAATTTAAATTAACAATTTTTGTTTTCGGTAACGGATAATCTTTAAATCTTTTGAAGATTTTTATATGTTTATATTTTTTATTTAGAATATTATTCTTTGTTTCTATAGAAGGAACTGAACTAATTAGATGAATTGGAATATTCTCAAAATTAGCTCTGGATATTGCCATATCTCTAGCATTATAAATCACTCCTTCCTCTTGTTTATATGAAATGTCATGCTCTTCATCTACTACAATTAATCCAAGTCTGTTAAAGGGTAATAATAAAGATGATCTTGCGCCAACAACTAACTTTATTTTATTATTTATTACGCCTTTCCAAATTATTCTTTTTCTTTTTGGAGTGATTTTTGAATGCCAAATTGCAGGTTCAAATCCAAAAAATTCTTCAAACCTTAATTTAAATTCATTTGTAAGAAAAATTTCAGGCAACAGAACTAGTGCTTGCTTATTTTTTTTTAAAATTCTTTTTATTCGTTCGAAATAAACAAGTGTTTTACCTGAGCCTGTAGTTCCTTCTAATACTGAAACATTAAATCTATCATCTAAGTTTTCAAAAGATTTTAATGCAGAAAATTGTTCCTTGTTTAAAATAAATTTTTTAGTTTTCGTTTTTTTAATTTTTAATAGTCTGTCATTTTTATGTTCTAAAATAAAGTTTCTATTACTTCCTATTACCATCTTTAAAACTAAACCTATAGGAACCATGTTATATGTAGAAAACCATTCAATAAATTCTATTAATTTTTTATTAATAGAGTAATCAATTTTTTTAGATATATTTTTTATCTTAATATTTTTTGGTTCTAAATAATTATTTTTCCAGATTACACCTAACTCTTTTTTCGAACCAAAAGGTACCTCTACTAAATCCCCAATTTTAATATTCATTTTATTTGACGTATATGTAAAAGGGAAATTGAAAACTTTGGGCAACATTACTTGTGCTTTCATATTTTAATTGTATTAGAAATTTTTTTATTTAAAAATGAATTGGTCTCTTATCAACAGCTAATGCGGCTTCTTTAATCGCTTCTGTGTGAGTAGGATGAGCATGACATGTTCTCGCTATATCTTCAGCACTTGCGCCAAATTCCATGGCTAATGCCATTTCTGCAATCATGTTTCCGCAGTGTGCGCCAATTATATGAACACCTAGGACTTTATCAGTGCTACTATCAGCTAAAATTTTTACAAAACCATCTGTTTCATTATTTACCTTAGCTCGTGAATTGGCAAGAAAAGGAAACTTACCAACCTTGTAATTTTTTTTTTCAGATTTAAGTTGCTCTTCTGTTTTGCCTACAGATGCGACTTCAGGAGAAGTATAAATTACTCCCGGTATAACATCATAATTTACATGCCCTGCTTGACCTGAGATTATTTCTGCAACTGCAATTCCTTCTTCTTCAGCTTTATGGGCTAACATAGGTCCGTCAATTACATCGCCGATAGCATAAATATTTTTTACTGATGTTTGTAAATTTTTATTTACTTTAATTCTTCCTTTATCATCTTTGCTAATTCCAATTTTTGAAAGATTGAGTCCTTCAGTATAAGGCTTTCTTCCGACAGAGACTAAAACTTTGTCTGCCAACATTGAATCCTGTTTTAAGGTTTTGTTATCAGTAAATTTAATTAAAACAGAATTTTTTTCATTTTTAACCGAATTTACTTTTGAATTTAATCTAAATTTAATGCCTTGTTTAGTTAAAATTTTCTCAAATTCTTTTGAAATTTCTCTATCCATCCCAGGTGTAATATAATCTAAATATTCGACCACTGTAACATCAGAGCCAAGTCTTGACCAAACTGAACCCATTTCAAGACCAATATAGCCAGCGCCTATGATAGCTAATTTTTTTGGTACTTTATTTAATGATAACGCGCCAGTTGAAGAAATAATATTTTTTTCATCAATTTCTATTCCCGGTAAAGAAGCAACGTGAGATCCTGTGGCTATTACAATATTCTTAGTTTTATAATTTTTTTTTTCGTTATCTTTATAAACTACGACATCATTTTTGGATAGCAAGACACCTTTTCCTTTTAAGTAAGTGACTTTATTTTTTTTAAATAAAAACTCTACTCCCTTTGTTAATACTTGTATTGATTTATTTTTATTCATCATCATTTTTTCAATATTCAATTTTATATTTTCAATTTCTATGCCTTGCTGATTAAAATCTTTTTTTGCTTTATGAAAGTTTTCAGATAAATTTAGTAGACTTTTAGAAGGGATACACCCAACATTTAAACAGGTGCCTCCTAAAGATCCTCTTGACTCTACACAAGCAGTTTTAAGACCTAACTGTGCAGCTCTAATTGCACAAACGTATCCGCCAGGACCTCCACCGACTACAATTAGATCAAAATTATTATTCATTATCAAATATTAAGAAAAAGTCTTTTTGGTTGTTCAAGAGACTCCTTTACTATCTTTAAAAATGATACCGCTTCTTTGCCATCAATAATTCTATGATCGTAAGATAGAGCTAAATACATTATTGGTCTAACTTCAACATTGCCATTTACAACAACTGGGCGTTGGACAATATTGTGCATACCTAATACAGCAGACTGTGGAAGATTTAATATTGGAGTTGATAACATTGATCCATATATTCCGCCATTTGTAATCGTGAAAGTGCCACCTTGTAAGTCATCTATTGTAATTTTTCCATCTCGTGCTTTTTCACCAAGTTCACTGATTTTTTTTTCAATATCTGCAAATGACATTTCGTCTGTTTCTCTGAGGACTGGAACAACTAAACCTCTATCAGTTCCAACTGCGATACTTATATTATAATAATTTTTATATACAATTTCATCACCCTGAATTTCAGCATTAATTGCAGGGTAATTTTTAAGACCTATTACACATGCTTTAACAAAAAAAGACATGAAACCAAGTTTTGTAGAGTACTTACTCATAAATTCGTCCTTATATTGGCTTCGCATATTTATTATCTCGCTCATATCTACTTCATTAAAAGTAGTTAGCATAGCAGCGTTTTCTTGCGCTTCTTTAAGTCTTTTTGCAATTGTTAATCTCAGTCTGGTCATTTTAATTCTTTCTTCTGGACCATATTTTATTTTTCTTTCAGAAGGAGATGGTCTCGATCCCATCAAACTCATGATATCTTCTTTTAAAATTACACCATGCTTTCCTGAGCCTCGAACTTTTTCTAAATCTACTTTGTTTTCACTTGCCATTTTTCTCGCAGCTGGAGATAGCGTAGGTTTTTTATCTTTAGACGATTTTTTAACATTAACTTTGATCTCCTCGTGAAAATTATCTAGTATCAACGGCTCTTCTGAATTCTTCTTAAGATCTTTTTTTGGTTCGTCTTTTAATTCAAGTGGTTTTATTTCTTCTTTTAAATTTTTTGATATTGATGATTTTTTTTTAGGTGGGGAATATTTTTTTAAATCTTGTATACTTTCAATATTTTTTTGAGAAGAACCATTTACTATGCCAAGCAAGGCGCCAACATTCACTGTTTCACCTTCTTTAACAGAAATGTTTTCTAATATACCGTTAGATGGTGCTGGAACTTCAACATTAACTTTGTCTGTTTCTAATTCTACAATTGGTTCATCTGCTGAAACTTTTTCACCTTGGTTTTTTAGCCATCTCGAAACTGTGGCTTCTGTTACCGACTCTCCTAAAGTTGGAACTATGATTTTATCTGACATTTAATTACCTAGTATCTTTTCTAATATTTCTTTTTGTTGTGCAAGATGTTTATTTAGATTTCCAGTCGCAGTTGAGGATGAAGCTTTTCTGCCCACATATCTTACTTTATCTTTAGTAAAATGTATTATTTCTAAGGTTCTATCTATATAATTTCTCATTGTATTCCACGCCCCCATGTTTTTCGGCTCTTCTTGACACCATATAAACTCAGCCTTTTCATATTTCTTTAGTAAATTTGCTAAAGTTTTTGCTGGAAATGGGTACAATTGTTCAATTCGAATGAATACTACATTTGAATTTTCTAGTTTTTCTCTAGCTTCTAGTAGATCATAATAAATTTTACCAGAACACATAACTACTTTTTTAATTTCTTCCTCTTTTTTTAATTTAATAAGTCCTGAATTTTTATTATATGCATCATCAATCAATACTCTATGAAATGTGCTTTTAGTTGTGAATTCATTTATGTTAGAAACACATTTTTTATGCCTTAAAAGTGATTTAGGTGTCATTACTATAAGGGGTTTTCTAAAATCTCTGTGCATTTGTCTTCTTAAGGCATGAAAATAATTTGCAGGTGTTGTGCAATTTATTACTTGAATATTTTCACCAGCACACAACTGTAAAAATCGTTCAATTCTCGCCGATGAATGTTCTGGTCCTTGACCTTCATAACCATGTGGTAACAGCAGTACAAGTCCACTAGCCCTACCCCACTTTGATTCACTTGATGTTATAAATTGATCTATAATCACTTGACCACCGTTTGCGAAATCACCAAATTGGGCTTCCCATAAAACTAATGTCTCTGGCTCAGATAATGAATAACCAAACTCAAAACCTAGCACTGCTAATTCAGACAACAAACTATCGATAATCTCAAATTTTTTTTGAGAATTATTTATGTTATTTAATGGTACAAACCTTTCATGATTATCTTGATTTCTAAGAACTGCATGTCTCTGACTAAATGTACCTCGACCTGAGTCTTGTCCGGATAATCTTACTGAGAATCCTTCAGTAAGTAAGGTTCCAAAGGCTAAATTTTCAGCTGTAGACCAATCTAATAATTTATTTTTATCAAATATTTGATACCTTAAGTCAAAAATTTTCTTTAAAGTTTTGTGAACATTAAAGTTCTCTGGCAAAGATGAAATTTTTTTTCCAATTTCTAACAATTTTTCTTTTTTTACTCCACTTTGACCTCTTTTATCTTTTCCTAAACCAGGTTTAAATCTTGACCAGGCACCCTCAAACCACTTAAGTTCAGATTTGTAAGATTTTGAAGACTCTAACTCTTTGTCTAAAAAATTTTTAAAATTTTTCTTTTCGTTCTCTATTTGATTTGATGAAATTAAACCTTCGTTGCTTAATTGATTTCCATAAATATTAAGAGTAGATGGATGCGACTTAATTTTTTTGTACATCAAAGGTTGAGTAAAAGATGGTTCGTCACCTTCATTGTGTCCAAAACGTCTGTAACAAACCATATCTATTACCACATCTCTATTAAACTTTTGTCTATACTCTGTAGCAATTTTTGCACAATGTACAACGGCTTCTGGATCATCTCCGTTAACGTGAAATATAGGGGCTTGAGCAATTTTTGCTACATCCGAAGGATATGGTGAAGATCTTGCAAATCTTGGTGCAGTTGTAAATCCTATTTGGTTATTAACTATAATGTGAATGGTTCCTCCAATATTATGTCCTGGCAGTCCAGACATAGCAAAACACTCAGCAACAATTCCTTGGCCCGCAAATGCTGCATCTCCGTGCATTAAAACTGGTATAACTTTCTTTCGCTTGAGGTCTTTATGAAAAAATTGTTTTGCCCTAACTTGTCCTAGAACAACAGGATTAACTGCCTCTAAATGAGATGGATTATCTGTTAAACTTATATGAACTGAGTTTCCATCAAATTCTCGATTTGAAGATGCACCTAAATGATATTTGACATCGCCGCCTAAGTCTTCGCTTGAAAAAGCACCTTTACCAAAAAACTCACTAAATATTGCTTTAAAAGGTTTACCCATAACATTAGCCAAAACATTTAATCTACCACGATGAGGCATGCCGATTTTGATTTCTTTTGCTCCTAGGCTTCCGCCTCTTTTTATAATTTGTTCTAATGCTGGGATTAAAGACTCTCCACCGTCTAAACCAAATCTTTTAGTTCCAACAAATTTTACGTGTAAATATTTCTCAAATCCCTCAGCCTCTATGATTTTGTTTAAAATCGCTTTTTTACCGTTTTTAGTAAAAATAATATCTTTTTCAGGACCTTCAATTCTGTTTCTAATCCATGTCTTCTCATCAGGGTCTCCCATATGCATAAACTCATAACCTATTTTTGAACAGTAGGTTTTTTTTAGAATGTCTAATATTTCTTTTAAATTTCCGTATTGAAGACCAAGCACTCCATCTAAAAATATTTTCCTTGAAAAATCTTTTTGTTTGAATCCATAAGTTTCTGGTTTAAGCTCTGGATGTTCTTGTTTTTTTTGTAATGATAATGGATCTAAATTTGCAATCAAGTGACCTCTAATTCTATATGCTCTGATTAACATAATTGCTCTGACTGAGTCTTGGGTTGCTTGCTTAACTGAGTTTAAATTAATATCTTCAGTTGTTTCTTTACTTTGTTTAGGTTTTGAAACTTTTGTAATCTTTTTTTCAGGAGACCAACTTGGTCCTTTTAAATCATCATAAATTAGTTTCTCTTTATCACTTAATCCATCAAAAAATTCTCTCCAACTTGCTGGTAATGATTTTGGGTCTGAAAGATAATCTGCATAAAATTCATTTATAAATTCCGTATTATTTCCAAACAAGAATGATGTTTTTTTGTAAGTATTATTATTTTTTGATGAAGACATTAATATCTTATTCTAACACAAGTTTTTAAATTTTAACCATTAAGTTTTTGCAAAAGTGTCTTTCCAATATCAGCTGGTGACTTTGAAATAGTAATTCCAGCAGATTTCATAATCTCAATTTTGTCCTCAGCACCGCCTTTTCCACCAGAAATTATTGCCCCTGCATGCCCCATTCTTCGACCAGGGGGTGCGGTTAATCCTGCGATGAAGCCTACCATAGGTTTTTTTACTTTCTGTTTCTTTAAAAACTCTGAAGCTTCCTCTTCTGCTGACCCACCTATTTCACCTATCATTACAATTGAATTAGTTTCGTCATCATTTAAGAAAAGTTCTAAGCAATCAATAAAATTTGTTCCATTAATTGGATCGCCACCAATACCAATACATGTTGATTGTCCTAAACCAATTGTTGATGTTTGAGCTACTGCTTCGTAAGTTAGAGTTCCTGATCTTGATACTATTCCAACATTACCTTTTTTATGAATATTACCTGGCATTATTCCTATCTTGCACTCTTCAGGGGTAATAATTCCTGGACAATTAGGGCCAATTAATCTGGATTTATTTTTTTTAAGCTCTTTTTTAACTCTTAACATATCCATTACAGGTATTCCTTCTGTAATACAAACTATCAAATCAATTTTTGCGTCTATAGCTTCTATAATTGCATCTGCAGCAAACTTTGGTGGTACATAAATCATGCTCGCATTTGCGTCAGTTTTATTCTTTGCTTCCTTTACAGTATTAAACACTGGAAGACCTAAATGTTTTTGACCACCTTTTTTTGGTGTTACTCCTCCGACAAGTTTAGTTCCGTATTTTATTGATTGTTCAGAATGAAAAGTTCCATGAGTTCCAGTAAATCCTTGGCAAATTACTCTTGTATTTTTATTTACTAATACTGACATCTATTTGATTGCCTCAACTATTTTTTTTGCAGCATCATTTAAGTCAGACGCAGATAAAATTTTGAGATTTGAATCATCTAATATTTTTTTACCTTCTTTAAAATTTGTCCCAGCTAATCTAACTACTAAGGGTTTAGACAAATTAATTTCTTTGGCTGCTTCTACAACACCTTGGGCAAGAACATCACATCTCATAATTCCACCAAAAATATTTATCAAAATTCCTTTTACGTTTTTATCCGATAAGATTAACTTAAAAGCTGCTGCTACTTTTTCTTTTGATGCGCCTCCACCCACATCAAGAAAATTTGCTGGCTCCTTCCCATAAAGTTTTATTATATCCATTGTTGCCATAGCCAAACCTGCTCCATTAACCATACAACCAATAGAACCATTAAGTTTAATGTAGGCTAGACCATGTTTGCTCGCTTCAATTTCAGATGGATTTTCCTCGTTAAGATCTCGCAACTTTAATATTTCAGGTCTTCTATATATTGCATTATCGTCAAAATTCATTTTTGCATCTAAACATAAAATATCTCCTGCTTTAGTTACTATTAAAGGATTTATCTCTATTAAATTTGCATCCTTTTTTATTAAAATTTCATAAAGTGCTTTTATTAACTTAGCAGCTTCAAGAGTTTGAGTTTGATTAAATTTAAAAGGTTTTAAAATATTTGTAATATCACTATCGCTTAACACTTTTTTTAGTTCTAACTTATTTGTAATTATTTTATCAGGAGTTTGCGCAGCAACTTTTTCTATATCCATTCCACCTTCGGTGCTACTTATAAAAGCTATCTTAGAACTTTCTCTATCAACCAAACATGATAAATAAAGTTCTCTATCAATATCTGATGCTTCTTCAATATATAATCTCTTAATCTCTCTGCCCTCTGGCCCCGTTTGATGAGTTATCAAAACTTTACCCATCATTTTTTTTGCCTCCATTTCTAAATCATTTACGTTTTTAATTAATTTTACACCACCTGCCTTGCCTCTGCCCCCAGCATGAATCTGGGCCTTCAAAACAAATTGATCAGAATTTAATTGAGAGATTTTTTCTTTTATTTGATCTAAGGACAGTATAACTACTCCATTCGAAACTGGCGCTCCATATTCTTTCAATATCTCTTTAGCTTGGTGCTCGTGAATATTCATTTTAGTTGCTATTACTATCATAAAATTTAAATTATTCCATTATGAAAGCAAAAATTATAATTTTAACTCCTGTTTTTAATGATTGGAAAAATTTAACTAAGCTTTTGGCCAAAATTAACATTATATTTAAAAAAGAACTTAGACAAAGATTTGATCTGGTTATTGTCAACGATTGTTCAACTGAGAATTTTAATTATAAAAAATTTAAAAATGGTAAAGTTGATAAGTTAACTATAATTTCACTATTAAAAAATGTAGGTAGTCAAAGAGCTTTAGCTATTGGAATTCAACATATAAAAAAAATTTATAAAAAAAATTATAAAACAATAATAATTGATTCTGATGGTCAAGATAATCCTGTAGGTATTAAAAAATTGCTTGATGCTAATTATAAAAAAGATACTTCCATAGTTGTTAATCGTGGACAAAGAAAGGAGCCATTTTGGTTTAAATTCTTTTATGAGATATATTATATTTTAATTATTTTATTTGCGGCAAAAAAAATAAGATTTGGGAATTATTGCTTACTCAATTCTAGAGACGTTAAAAAAATATTTAATAAAATAGATCTGTGGAGTGCTTTTCCACCAACTTTATTAATGAATATCAAAAATATATCCAATATTACTCTAGATCGAGAAAAAAGATTTACAGGTGAGTCTAAAATGAATTTTGCTGGGTTATTATTTCATGCTTTTAAGGTTTTTTCAGTTTTTAGAAATAGAATTTTAATTTCTTCAATTATATATACTTTTGTTTTTTATTGTTTATTTGAGACAGTTGAAAAATTGAAAATTTTTCCATTTATTTTATCAAGCTTAATAATCTTTAATTTAACTAATTTTTTTTTAGCTATAATAGCTAAAAGGTTTTCTAAAAAATTTTCAAAAAACTTAAGAATAAAAAACTATTAATTACATTTCTTGATTTTTATTGATTTTAACATCTCATTATGTTTTTTTACACTAAAGCAATTACTCTTTAATAAATCAGAAAAATTTATGTTTTTAAATTCAGCGGAGTTGCTCTTGGCTAGATAAATTACCTCAATTTTTTTTTGAATAACTTTATTATAAAATTTTTCTATGTATTCATCATAATAAATATTTAAACTTGAGGCAGGGAAAGTATTGTTTGTGTAATACCATCTGTTTGGAATATTTAGATTTTCTTTTAGTATGGATGAGAAAAATTGATAGTGAGTTATCAGCATTTTTTCTCTTTTATCTAATTTGATAATCTCAATAGACTCTTTGATTAGTTTTAATTCTTTTAAAGGATTTTCGTTATATTCGCTTGGAGTGATCCATTTTAAATTATTAAATTTCGGACTCAATAAATCTGCATTAACTGCTTTTAAGATATCTATATTTTGTAAATCTACAAATTTTCTTTTTTCATTATAAACTAGATGATATTTCGTTGTAGAAAATGCTACTAAAATAATTACTAAAAATTTAATTTTATTTCTTAATTTCAAATCTATGAATTCATCTATTTGTAGAAAGAAGAGTCCCCCCAAAATAGGTATTAAACAGAAAATAAATGTTTGATTTGCAGTTATAAGTTGATGAAATAAAAAGCTTATAGTGCAAAGTAATATAAAAATATTTATTGATATTTTTTTTTTAAATAAATTTTTTCTTTTTTTTTGAATATGGATAAAAATTAAAATTGCATTAGCAAACATGAAAAAAAATATAAATTTAAAATGTCCAAGTGTTCCCCTTAAAGTAAGCTTGTTTGTTATTTTAGCATTTTCAAAAGCCCCTTGTTCACTTGTTATTCTGCCTAATCCAACATCTAGTGGGAACAAAATTATTTGAGTTACAAACTCGTTAATTGAAACTTTTGTAATAGCAAAATATAATAATAAAATTGCCAATGATGCCAGTGATCCTGCTAAAAAAAAAATAAAATTTTTGTTTTTCTCTTTAATCAAAAAGATTATCAAAAAAATAATAATTAACAAATTGATCAATCCAGAAGGTAATTGCATACTTAAAAATGAAAAAAGCATGATAAGCGGTAATGCAAACCAATATTTTTTTTCCTCTTTAGTAACTGCTAAATAAAAAACTAATATTGATATTATGCTTAGTATTAATGAATGTTGATAAGGGAATGGAGTACCAATTATTGGATAGCATAAGATTGCTACGCATGCAGATAAAAACAAATTATATAAAATATTTTTATTAAATTGATTTAAAAAATAGAAAAAAAATAAACTAATAATTACATTAAAAAAAGATGCGTGAAAAACATATGAATTCCAACTAAAACCAAAAATATAAAAAAAAAGTGCCTGTAAATAATCTACGAAAATGCCAGAAATTACCCAAAAATCTTTAATCGGATGTTGTCCTTCTGTAATATAATACGCCGTATCAAAAAAACTGAAAGTATCTATAGGATATAAGCCTTTATTTGCGTAATAATAATTTATATAAAAAGCTAAAATACTTAATAAAATACTTAAAACAAATTTAACTGGAGACGATTTAATATTCATTAAGACTTTATTATCATGAATTCAATTTTAGCAAAATCACAATGTTTAAAATAAAAGATAAAATCAGATTTAAACACTCAGAAAATCTTATGAAACAAGAGGGTGATGTCATGCGTTCAATAGATGACATAGATAAAAATAAAAATCTGTATATTTTATTAAAAGAACGATTTCATTGGATGAATGATTTTATCTCTCCAGATGCTAATGGTGTTGAAGTTGGAGCTGCAGCAGGATTCTCCAAAAAATTTATAAAATCAAAGAATTTTAAGATTAGCGATTTTTCTAACTATGAACATTTAGATTTTAAAAATATTGATGCTCAAGCAACTGGATTTGAAAATAATGAATTTGATTTTGTTATATCGTCAAATATGATCCATCATATTCCTTTTCCGATCAAATTTTTTAATGAAATGCATAGAGTGCTCAAAAAAGGGGGTAAATTAATTATTTTTGATGCGCATTGCTCAATTTTGTTGCAACTAGTCCTAATACTAATGAAACATGAAGGTTTCGATTTTACTAAAAATGTTTGGAGCTTAAATGAACCTTCTACTGGCATAAACGATCCGTGGTCAGGTAATAGTGCTATCCCTTATTTAATTTTTAAAGAAAAAAAAGTTTTTGAGGAAAACTTAGGTGAAAAGTTTAATTTGAGTTATATAAAAACCTGTGAGTGTTTACTTTTTTTAAACTCAGGGGGAGTAACTTCAAAAACATTCTATGTTCCACTAAACTTTTTTTTCCTAAATATATTAAAGTATATAGACAAATTTTTGACTTTATTATTTCCAAAAATATTTGCTTTAGGTTATAAAATTGTTTTAGAAAAGAAGTAATTCTATTTTAAACTTGGGTCAATTTTTTTTGCAGCATCAAACAATTGTTTTACTGCGTCTATTGATTTCGAAAAATTATCTTTTTCCTCATTTGTCAGACTTAATTCGATAATTTTCTCAACTCCATTTTTTCCAATTATGACGGGAACACCTGCATAAATATCTTTAAATCCATATTCCCCATTTAAGAATACTGCGCATGGCAATTGTTTTTTTGCATCTTTCAGGTAACTCTCAGCCATTTCAACTCCTGATGCAGCTGGTGCGTAAAACGCTGAGCCTTTTTCTAAATATTTAACTATTTCAGCACCTCCTTTTTTTGTTCTTTCTACGATTTCCATTAATTTCTCTCTTTTAATTACACCTTCTTTAACTAAATTATCAATTTTCTTTCCATCAACTTCGGTTGATCCTAGCATGGCAACCATGCTGTCTCCATGCCCTCCTAATACAAATGATTTTATTTTTTGTACAGGTATATTTAATTCTTGGGATAAAAAATATATAAACCTAGAAGAGTCCAAAATTCCTGCCATTCCTACGATTTTATTTTTTGGCATACCTGAATATTTTTGCAAAGCCATTACAATTACATCCAAAGGATTAGTAATACATATTACAAAAGCGTTTGGAGATGTTTTTTTAATTCCTTCCGCAACTTGTTTTATTATTTTTAGATTTATTCCAAGCAAATCATCTCTGGTCATTCCTGGCTTTCTTGGTACACCAGCTGTGATAATTATTACGTCAGAATTTTTTGTATCTTCATAATTATCTGTCCCAATCAAATTTATATTAAATCTATTTACTGGAGAAGATTGAGCTATATCTAAGGCTTTTCCTTTTGCTATACCTGCGGCAACATCAAATAGAACCACATCCCCTAATTCTTTTAATGCAATTAAATGAGCAAGTGTTCCACCAATTTGACCTGCTCCTATTAATGTAATTTTTTTTCTCATCAAATCTATTTCATTGTTGGCATGACAAATTCAGGATCAGACCTTAAACCTGACGGCCACCTTGAAGTAATTGTTTTTAGCTTGGTATAAAATCTTACTCCTTCAGGTCCATGCATATGTTGGTCACCGAATAATGATCTTTTCCAACCTCCAAAACTATGGAAAGCCATAGGAACAGGAATGGGAATATTAATACCAACCATTCCAATTTTAGCTTTGTTAGAAAAAGTTCTTCCAGAATCTCCGTCTCTGGTAAATATACTTACCCCATTACCAAACTCATGATCATTTACTAGTTTCAACGCTTCATCAAAATTTTTCGCTCTAACTACAGATAAAACTGGCCCAAATATTTCTTCTTTATAAATCCTCATGTTTGATGTCACATTATCAAATAAACATCCGCCCATGTAATAACCCTTTTCATATCCCTGGAGTTTTAAATTTCTTCCATCTACTACTAACTTAGCTCCCTCTTTTACTCCAATATCTACGTAACTTTTTACTTTTTCTAAATGTTCTTTTGTAACAAGAGGTCCCATTTCTGATTTTTTATCCATACCAGGGCCAACTTTTAAAGCTTCTACTTTTTTTGCTAAATTTTGTACTAATTTGTCACCAATATTACCAACAGCTACCGCTACCGATTGAGCCATACATCTTTCTCCAGCAGATCCATAAGCTGCTCCCATTAAACCGTTTACTGCTTGATCTAAATCACAATCTGGCATAACAACACAATGATTTTTAGCTCCTCCAAGAGCTTGAACACGTTT
>MDTD01152389.1_pt1 | contig 21713 bp, 20 predicted proteins | sample 811221 | NCBI WGS metagenome assembly MDTD01 (sample SAMN05326646, study PRJNA326480) | marine metagenome | isolation source: seawater | place: Pacific Ocean: South West | collected 2011 | reverse complement strand
TTTCACCACTCAAGAAAACTAAGACCTCTGAAAAAATAAAGATTAAAATAAATAAAAATAGTATATTTTTATTTTGCTTAATTATAAATATTGATAAGCCAAAAAAAATTGGCCACAATCTACTTAAATAACTTCCTAAAATTTTTTCTTCTCCAAAAAAACTAGTAACCCTATGTGAGTTCTCATGAAAATACTCATAAAATCCATCTATTATTAAACATGTAAAACAAATAAAAATACAATAAAAAAAATACTTTATAAATTTAGAATCTACTGCTAACAAAGTTGCAATAGCAATTACAAACACTCCAAATCTAAAGTAGAAAAGTGAAATTTTTAAACTATCTAAATTAAAATTGTTAATTAGACTATTAAAAACTAAATAACCCCAAAAAAATAGAAAAAAATAAAAATATTTATTTTTAAAATAAGAAAAATTTTTTTTTTTAAAACAGTAAATTAAAAATAATACACTTATTAATGAAACAGATAAATCACTTAAAAAAGGACCTGTAATTAAAAAAAAGGGTATTAGTGAAAACAAAAAAACTGGTAAATTATAATATATAAATTTTTCATTTATTGAATTAAATTTCATATGACTAAAATCGTTTAATAAGAATATAATTGCTAAACACAATAACTTAAAATTTTATTTTATTTTATTTTTATTACTTTATTTTTGGTAAGTGATAAATTTTGTTTATATTTTCCTAAATTTTCTTGTTCAATATGAACATGATCAACTATTTTTGAATTAGATTTGTAGGATTTAAGTATTTTATCTAATAAATCCTTAACTTCGCCTGCTTTATTTTGATCTAATAAATTTTTTAAATTGTTTAAATATACACCTAATTCATGATAAGGAATTAATGGGTCGCTTGTTTTTTGTATTTTTGGATGATTAGTTTTTTGTGGATTGTCGCCTATTAGCAATTCTTCATATAGCTTTTCACCAGGTCTTAGTCCTGTAATTTTGATTTCAATATCACCATTTGGATTTTTACTATCTTTAATAGTAAATCCAGACAAATTGATCATTTTGTTTATCAAATCTTTAATTTTTACACTTTCACCCATATCCAGTACAAATACTTCGGAGTCTTTACCCATGCTTCCTGCTTGAATAACCAATTGGGCGGCTTCCATGACAGTCATAAAATAACGTGTTACATCTTTGTGAGTTAAAGTAATGGGTCCACCTTCTTTAATTTGCTTCTTAAATTTTGGAATAACCGAGCCAGATGATTCTAAAACATTTCCAAATCGAACTATGGAAAAATTAATATCATTATTGTTATTTAGACTTTCATAAATTCCTTGCATACAAAGTTCTGCAAGTCTCTTTGAGGCTCCCATTACATTCGTTGGTCTTACAGCTTTATCGCTAGAAATTAATACAAGATTTGAAACTTTTTTTTTAACTGATGCTTTTGTAACAGCCAAAGTACTAAAAACATTGTTTTTAACTCCTTCACAGATATTTTCCTCCACTAGCGGCACATGCTTGTAAGCTGCAGCGTGATAAACTGTATCTACTTTAAAAGTATCAAAAATTATTTCTAATTTAATTTGATCCTGAGCATTTAGAAGTAACGGTATAATTTTTAGATTTTTATTAAATGCAGCTAATTCCTCATAAATTTTGTAAAGTGCAAATTCATTTAGTTCTAAAAGTAACAACTTGTTTGGTTTAAGTCTTATAATTTGACGACATAATTCAGATCCTATAGAGCCTCCAGCACCAGTTACAAGAACTGTTTTGAAATTAATATTTTTCTTTAATAAATTAATATCTGGCTCTACTTGTTCACGATTTAACAAATCATCAATATTCAGATCCTTTATATCAGATACTGTTATCCGACCATCTACAATTTCTGAAATACCTGGTAGAGTTTTTACAATTAATTTATATTTATTTAATTTTTCAATAATTTGATTTCTCTTATTTCTACCAATGGAGGGTAATGCTAAAAAAACTAAACCAATATCTTTATCTTTGACTAATTTTTCTAAATTATTTAAAGAATAAATTTTTTGACCTAATAAAACTTGTTTATGTAATTCATCATTATCATCTAAAAAACCTACAACTTTAAATTCAGGACTATTCTCTAAAGCTGTCACCAATTGCCTTCCTACTTCACCAGCTCCATAAATAATCACATTTTTCTTATTAGAAGTTTTATTTTTAAGATAATAGTTATTTGCGAATAAATATTTAGCAGCTAATCTTGAACTAATGATTGTCACATATAACAACATTGGTTGAATTATACCAATTGATCTTGGAACGCCTTGAATTCCATAAACACCAATTACTAAAAAATATAATAAACTATAAACAAAAATGGAGGCTGAAATGGTCAAAATAATTGAAAGACCAGTGTAGCGAAAAATAGTTCGATACAGTCCAAACAACCAAAAAATTGGTATTACAATAATAATAGATACTAAAGCTGGATTAAAATTGAAATCTTTGAATAAAATTAATTCTTCAAGTCTTAAGAAAAAAGCTAGCCAAGTACATAAAACACATAAAGTTATATCAGTTACTATAACAATTGCTCTCTTTGAATATCGATCTAGAGAGAGTATACCTTTTGAAATTTCTTTAATATAATTTTTCATTTAAAAATTTTTAACAGTGAAAATTTTTAAAAACTATACTCTCTTTTTTACAAATGATAACAAAGTTTTCGAAATATAATAAAAATAATAATATAGACTCATTTTTTTGATCATTTTTAAATCGGTTTTTGCAAGAAGTTTAGGAGTTTTCATTGTAATTCCCGAGACCTGTGCAAGACCAGTGATTCCAGGTTTGACTTTAAATATTCCTCTTTTTTTACGTTCACTAATTAATCTTTTTTGATTTAGTAAGCATGGACGAGGTCCAACTAAACTCATCGCACCTGTTAAAACATTCCACAATTGAAGTAATTCATCCAATTTATATTTTCTTAAAAAATGTCCAAAAAAAGTAATTTTTGATGGATCTACTAAATGTGTGCCACTGGACAAAGTGTCTGGTTTCATAGTTCTAAACTTAATAAGCATAAAAGTTTTTTGTTTTATTCCGACTCTTTTTTGAAAAAAAATAGGAGACCTTGTATCAAACCATCCTAAAATAAATATTATAATAAATAATGGAAAAAAAAATAATAAACCTAACAATGAAAATAAAATGTCTAGAAATCGCATTTATTTTTTTAAATTTAATTTACAAATTTATTATATTGACAATACTATTATTTACCTTCACTACATCATATTTATCCTTTGATAAATTAAAACTTTCTAGGCCCATATTTTGAATTTTATCCTCCGTTGCCTCTAACAATTGTATCATGGCATTTGCTAAGGATTTAGAGTTTTTAGGGGGTACTAACAATCCATTTTTTCCATGAATAACAGTTTGGCGACATCCAGGTACATCTGTAGTTATGATTGGTCTTCCAGTTGCCAATGCTTCTAGTACAGACCTTGGTGTTCCTTCACGATAAGAGGGTAGCACGTAAAATCTAGAATTAGCAATTTTTTTTTGAACAGAAGAAATTTCACCCAAATAATCAATGTAGCCCTCTTTAATCCATAAATTTAATTCATTAGGATTAATACTTGATGGGTTAGAATCTAATCTTCCTGCGAGTTGAAATACTACTTTTGGAAATTTAGCTTTAACTATTTTTGCTGCTTCTACATATTCCCTCACACCTTTATCAACTAATAACCTGGCTAACATTAAAAATATCGGTTTTTTTGAGGGTTTCGAGAATGGAAATAGATTTAGGTCGACTCCTGATCCATTAATTATATTTGTAGAAATTTTTTTGTTTATTATTTTTAATTTAAAAAATACCTTTTCATCGTCTATATTCTGAAACATTACTACTTCAGATCTTTTCAATCCTTCTCTGTATAAAAAAATCATAAGTTGCTGAATTAATTTACGTTTGATCCCATTTCCCTGAGTAAAACCATAACCCAACCCGGTAATAATTGGAAAGAATTTTAATTTAGGAAAATTTCTTAAAGCAATTCCAGTGTAAATTATAGGCTTTGCAGTGTAAGGTATTACTATATCTGGATTTAATTCAGAAATAACTTTAACAATTGACTTATATGACAAATAATCAGTAAATGGATTTAAACCTGTTCTGGATAAAGAATAGTTTTTAAATACAACACCTTTGCTTATTAATTTTTGAATTTTTTTTTCAACCTTTTTATTTTCTAAAGGTACAAGTACACTTACTCTGCTCCCAGTATCTATTAAATGTTCAATTAAAGAAGTTCTAAAATTTATTAGTGAAAATAGTTCACTTGAAACAATTAGAATATGTTTGTCCAAAAATTATAACCTCAAGTTAGTCTCTTCTTTAGTAAAAAGGTATTTTAAATCATAAATAATATGCATTTTTTTTCCTAATTTACGAATTAATTGCGATCCCATTCTTTTAAATTTATTATGAGCTACGGCTAAAATAATTGCATCGTAAGAATTTTCTATTAATTTAATTTTTGGCTCAATTCCGTAAAGATCTCTTATTTCTTTACTATTGGCCCAAGGATCATAAAGATCTAAATCACATTTAAAACTCTTCAATTCATTAATAATACTTGAAACTCCTGAATTTCGTAAATCAGGACAATTTTCTTTGAAGGTTAATCCCATGATTAAAATCTTTGCATTTTTGATTTGGATATAATTTTTTTTCATAGCATTAATAAGTTCGGAAGCCACATAGGTTCCCATACGATCGTTTAAACGTCTTCCTGCTAAAATTATTTCTGGCTCATGTCCAATTTTTTTTGCTTTATATGTTAAATAATATGGATCAACACCTATACAGTGTCCACCAACTAAGCCTGGGTAAAAAGATAAAAAATTCCATTTGCTTTCTGCAGCTTTCAATACTTGCTCGGTGTCAATGTTCATTTTGTTAAATATAATTGAAAGCTCATTAATTAGTGCAATATTTAAATCTCTTTGGGTATTTTCAATTACCTTAGCAGCCTCAGCTACTTTTATGCTTGGGGCTTTGTGAGTGCCGACTTTAATAATTTCTTTATATAGCTGATCAACTATATCTGCAATTTTGCTTGTTGATCCAGAGGTAACTTTTTTAATGTTTGAAATTTGGTGATCTTTGTCTCCGGGATTAATTCTCTCAGGGCTATACCCACAAAAAAAATCTTTATTAAATTTTAGACCAGAATTTTTTTCTAAAATTGGAACACAATCTTCCTCTACACATCCAGGATAGACAGTTGATTCATAAATAACTATATCTCCTTTTTTAATAATTTTACCTACAGTTTTACTGGCTAAAAATAATAATTTTAGATCAGGCCTTTTATTTTTATTTATTGGTGTTGGAACAGCTATAATATAACAATTCAAAGATTTTAAATTTTTAATATTTGATGTTAAGCTTAATTGTTTAGCTTTAAGTAGTTCTTTTCTTGATACTTCTAAGTTTTTATCTGTTCCAGATTGTAAATCTTTTACTCTTTGTTGTTGAATATCAAATCCAATTACTTTTCTTTTTTTTGAAAATTCTAAAGCTAATGGTAAACCTACATAACCTAAACCAATAATCCCTAACTTAATCTTTTTTATTGAGTTAATCATACTTTATAATAGCCTTTGTACCATTTAACAAAACTAGATACTCCATCAATAACTGAAGTTGTAGGTTTATATTTAAATTTTTCATTTAAGTTATCAGTATTTGCATAAGTATCTTGCACATCTCCTGGCTGTAATGGCAAAAAATTTATTTTTGCTTTTTTTCCTAAATTTTTTTCCAATGCATCTATATAATCCATAAGTTTAACTGGATTATTATTTCCAATATTGTAAATACGCCACGGCGCGTTACTAGTTGCTGGGTCTGGATGATTACTGTCCCATTTTTTATTGCTCTTTGCTGGATTATCAATAGTTTTTATTACACCTTTAACAATGTCATCTATATAAGTAAAATCCCTAGTATGTTTGCCATAATTAAATACATCAATTGGTTTTTCCTCCAAGATAGACTTAGTAAATTTAAACAAGGCCATATCTGGCCTACCCCATGGCCCATAAACAGTAAAGAACCTAAGTCCAGTTGTTGGGATTTTAAAAAGATAACTATAAGCATGTGCCATTAGTTCATTAGATTTTTTAGAAGCTGCATAAACTGATAATGGATGATTTACATTGTCATGCTCAGAAAAAGGTATCTTAGTATTAGCTCCGTATACACTTGAGGTACTTGCGTAAACTAAATGCTTAATTTTGTGAGAACGACAATTTTCTAAAATATTGGAAAAACCTAAAATATTACTATTAATATAAGCAAGAGGATTTTTAAGGGAATAACGGACACCTGCTTGTGCCGCTAAATTTACAACATCTTGAGGCATGTGATCTTCAAATATTTTTTTTAATTTTTTTTCTTCTACAAGATCAATTATATAATGATGATAATTTGGATATTTTTTTAATATATCAACTCGTGATTTTTTAATTTTTGGATCATAATAATCATTATGATTATCAACTCCTATAACTGTATCTCCTCTCTGTAATAGCTTAACACATAAAGAAGCTCCAATAAAACCTGCGGAACCAGTAACGATAGTTTTTTTTATAATTTTACTCACACAAGTTACTTAAATCATCTTATCATAAAACGGTAGTGAATTTAATCTATACAACATTATATATATTAAAATATACCTTATTTTCTCAATTTTTTCTTTAACTTAAATAAAGTTTTTTTATTATTTTGTAAAAAGAATATCATTGTGTGCTTAAATTATTTAATATTTTTAAAAATTTAATTTTAATATTTATAAAAAAATTTTTTTATATTAAACGATGATTAAAAATCTTTTAAACAATAAAAAATTATGATATTTTTTTTGATAAGTTAAAATCAAAAAATAATCATATAAGTAAAAATTAATATAAAATTATTAAATATAAAATGTCATTATTAAATAAATTCAAAAATAAAATAAGAGGTTTTTTTTTAGATATCTATTTTATTTTTAAGGATAAAATTTTATTTAAAGATAAATATGGTTTATCTTATTACTTATATAAAAACACAAGACCTAAAAATACATTTAATATAGGTGTGAGAACAGATGATACTTCAGTTTTATTTACCATAAAAAAAATATTATCATTTTCTAATGTTGAAAAAAAAGATTCTATTCACTGTATAGATGTTGGAAGTTACATAGGTGTTATTACATTGATGATGTCAAAAAGTCTTGAAGCATCTAAATTAAAATGGAAAATACATAGCTTCGAACCATTTAAAGATACATTTTTAAGACTTCAAAAGAATATAAAAATAAACTCATTTAAAAATAATATTGTACTAAATAACTTGGCAGTATCGGACATGGCCGGCACTAAGATTTTAAAATCTTATCCAGATACTCCTGGTCAAAATCATATTGGAATTAATAATTCAATTGATCAAACTAATAGCATTAATCAAACTGTGAAAGTAATTACACTTAGGGATTATATGCTTGAAAATAATATTAAACATATAAATATTTGCAAAGTAGACACCGAAGGATCAGATGAGGCAGTAATAAAAGGTTTTTATGAATTCCTTGATACTCAAGCTATAGATTATTTTATTTTTGAATATCAAAATGACAAATCTTATGAAAATATTAAAAGTTTATTAATATCCAAAGGTTATACAATTTACTACATGGTAAGAAATGAAAACATTTTAGTATCTTCTTTAGAAGAATATCCTAAAAATAGTAAATCATTATTAAATTTAGTTGCAGTTTCTCCAAAAGAAAAAATTAATTTCAATAAAGAATTTAAATTAAGTGATTACAATAAATATTAGATTTGTGACCACACACTATTATATAATTTTAGCATTTTAATAATATTAAAATTGTTTTTAATTCTTAATCTTCCTTTGTGACATCTTTTTTTCCAATTGTTAGTTCCAATTTCATTAAGTGCTTTTTCAATAGCCTTAGATAATTTGATTGAATTATTTGGAGGCACAATCCATCCTGTTTTGTCAACAATTAAACTTGCGTCACCAACATTTGTAACAACACAAGGTGTGCCACATGCCATAGACTCTGCAACAACATTCGGAAACCCCTCTCCATAGCTACTACTTTGAACAAAAATATCTAAACCATTCATTACTTGTGAAATATTATCATTTTGACCCAATAATTTGACATTTTTTAATAAATTTAATTTCTTTATTTCGGCAACTAAAACTTTGTTATTTTTATCAATATTTGATCCAACAAGTGTACAAATAAAATTTATATTTTTCATTCTAACTAGTGAAAGTGCTTTTATTAAATTTACATGATCTTTTTTTTTATCGTACCTAGCTACATTACCAATAATTGGTAAATGGTTCCTAATTTTATTTTTTTTTTTAAATTTTTTTTTTTGGTATTTTAGTGGCTTTAAAATAGATAAATCAAACCCATTAGGTATAAATTTCAATTTTTTTTTATTATATCCTTTAATAACAAAAATTTTTTTTGCTCTTTTAGAATTAATTATAATTGATTGAGGTATTACATGTGATAGCTTTGCTAATATCTTTACAATTAAAATAGTTGTAAATTTTGCTTTCCCAATTTTAAAATTTGAATATCTTACATTCCAAATTATTTTTTTTATTCCTGCTAAGCGTGCAGCAATACCTCCTATAAAATCAGCATGTACAAGCCATGTTTGTACTACATCTGGCTTTAAAGAAGTAAGCAAATTTATAAGTATAAAAAATTTATGGATTGAAAATAAATTAATGTTTAGACAATAAACTTTAATACCCAGTTTATTTAATAGTGAAAAATACTTTCCTGGACTTTTAAGTGAAATTACAACATGTTTGTTTTTATTCTCATATTTACAGATTTTAAACAAAGTATGTTCTGCTCCTCCATCACCTAAACCTGTTATTATGTGAACAATTTTCATCTATTTTACAAATTTTTTTTTTTATTAAATTACAATGTTATTCTCGTTTATTTTTTTTCTTAGAAAAAGTAAATCTTGGTAATAATGAGGCTGCTAACAATATAACCATTATTACAAATTTTGTTCTATGTCTTAAACCTGTACCAAAGTTTCCGGTAGCGATACCATAAACAAAAATATAAGATATTAATATTAGAAGGATTGTTCTTAAAACTGGATCTGCCCATATTACTTTTCTATTTTTAAATATTAAATACCCCAGAAACATAAATAAAAATCCGTCAAACATACCTAGTAAGTGACTGGGTTTTTTTACATCCCATGGGAATGGTGAAAAAATAAAATAAATTGCTCTAATAGGAATTTTGTATAACAATTCTTTTTCTGATTCAGCTACCACCCAACTAGGATACTTTGCAGAACCCCTATGTGAAACCAAGTTTTTTTTCAGTATCTCCTTTTTTAAAACATTAAAATCATTAATTATTCCAAGTTTTGGTATGAAAACATTATTTAAAGTTGAAAATATTACTAAAAATATTGCAAGAGAAAAATAAATTAAAGATTTTAAAGATATTAAACCAGAAATAAGTCTTGAAAATACTTTTTTAAATTTAAATGAAATTGCTAATATTAAAAAAATAATAATTCCAACAAACATCCCTCCATGAAATATAGTCGCTATCATAAGATTAAATATCACTAAAAAAAAAGATATTACACTACCGTTACGGAACCAGTTGACCACATAATTTAATGCAACTAGTAAAAAAAAAGATATATACATTTCTCTCATTACTAAGGCTGAATATAAAATTAACGAGGGAAACAAGGCTGAAAACCACCCAACTTTAATTGCAGTTTTGTCGCTCCAAAGTTTTTGTGCAAGCAACCAGCTCATAAAAACTGATAGAGTTCCAAATAACAAACTGAATGATTGAGCTAACAACATGCTTCGATCTAAAATAGAATAAAAAATAGAGATCATGTAACTTATTAAAAAAGAATCTGCCCAACCAGGATAATAATTTAGAACGTCTGGAAATCCTGCTCTTGACCATTCATATGCTTGAAGTTCAAAAATTCTTGCATCACCTTGACTATCTGGCAAAGAAAGTAGATTATTATCAAGTAATATTGCTGCTAAACGCGTAAACAATGCAACATATAAAATAGGTGCTACTGATGGATAACGCTTCCCCAAAAAAAAAATAAAGAGAGTTACTACCAACACACTTATCAAACCAACTACATCAGCTGACGTCAAAACAAATAAAATTATAAAAACTGATAATATTAAAAAATAATTTTTCATTTTTATTATTTATTCAAATTAAAAATTCTTTTAAAAATGAACGAATTAATTAATTCTATAATTTTTAAATTTGAAAATATTAATAATGGATAATAGGTAAAAAACCATCTCACTTGAACAGAAATGAGGTTTACATGCAAATGAATAACTAAATAGTACATAATAAAAAATATTATGGATAGTATGGCAAATTTATCATTTTTATTTTTAAATAAAGAATATGTTGAAATTATAATTGATATAGTAGTTATAAAAAGAACAAAATAATTTAAAAATCTAATTGGCTCAATTACACTATAATAATTTTTTGAGATTTTGTGAAATCTTTCAATAATTCTTTTATCATCTTTATCGAAAATTGAATTATTTAAAATTTTTTTCATTTCACTCATTTCTTCTTTAGTTAAAAGTTCTACCATTAAAAAATTACCAAAAAAACATTCATGAAATTTTATTAAAAATATACCTGGGTTTTGAAAAAAATTTTTTATGTAAATAGAAAATAATTTTTTATTTAAATTTTTTTTATAATTGTTTTCATAAAAATTTATTATTTTAGGATGCAAATATGACAAATTATTCATAGCTGGAAATATTATGCACTCAAAATTAAGTCTTTTAATTCTATCTAAATTTTCTAACTTACGTATATTATTTAGTTTTGTAATTCGATCGTTAATAAATCTTGTTAAATTGTCATCGATATTTTTTAAGTTATTTTCTTGTTTTGAAATCAATGATGTTAGAGCATGCATGCTAAAATAATGATTATTTATTTTTTCAGGATTTAAATAATTGGTCAAACTATTATTTATAATCTTTGGTGAAAAAAGAATAGAAATTATAACTACAGATAAATATAATTTATTTTTATAATCCCTATTATCAATATGAATTAAATAATGAATATTTATTAATATTAACGGAATATAAAATATAATACCTGCTTCTCTAATTAATACTAATAAAGCAAAAGCTAGATTCAAATAAATTAAATTTTTCTTATTTTTTTTTAAAAAAAATAAAAATATTGTTGAAATACCAATTAATAAAGATGGAACATAGAAAGATTCCTCTTGTGTACTAAACGAATACTTCAAAAACTTTGGATTCAAAATTAAAATAAGAAATAAAAAGTTAGCTACCCAAGAATTTAAATTAAAATTAATTAGATTATTCCTAATTATAAAAGCAAATAATATTAAGAGAAATATTTGTAAAAAAATTATAATATTTATACTAAAAGTATCTAATAATAAATAATATAAATAAGGTATGATAGCTGATCTACAAAAGTAAACATAGCATGTTTCTGGCTTTGGATTATACCCTTCTTCTGCTAGATTAAGTTCCCCAAGTAAGTTATTAAAAGAAGAAACATTTTTAAACAAGATAAATATAATTCCAGAAATTATTAAACAAAATAATAAATTATATGTATTTAATTGTTTAAAATTTTTAATTTCCACTTCTTAAAAATCTAATTCCTTAACTTTTCAATATCATCCCAAACCATTTCTTTAATCATTTTGTCTAGAGATGTTTTTGGAGTCCATTTTAAAATTGTTTTAGCTTTTTTATAATCTCCTCTTAAATCGTGGACTTCATTTGGTCTAAAATAATCTTTATCAATTTTAACAAGTAAATCTTTTGTAGCTTTATTGTAACCAATCTCATTTATTCCCTTTCCACGCCATCCAATATTAATACCGATAACCTTAAAACTTTTTTCTACAAATTTTCTCACTGAACAACTTTTACCCGTAGCAATAACATAATCATTAGGTTTTTTTTGTTGCAACATTAACCACATGCTCTCGACATAGTCTTTCGCATAGCCCCAATCTCTTTTAGCGTCTAAATTGCCTAAGAAAAATTGTTTTCTTTTGTTCAGGTAAATTTCTGCAACAGCTCTTGTTATTTTTCTTGTTACAAATGTTTCGCCTCTTCTAGGTCCTTCGTGGTTAAAAAGAATACCATTACATGCAAATATTGAGTATGCTTTTCGATAATTTTTAGTAATCCAATAGGCGTATAATTTTGCTGTACCATATGGACTCTCAGGTTTAAAAGCTGTTCTTTCGTTCTGTGGAGATTTTGAATTACCAAAAATTTCAGACGTGGAAGCTTGGTAAAATTTTGTTTTATTATTTAAGTTAAGAATTCTAATTGACTCTAGAACTCTCAAAGTGCCCAAAGCATCAGTGTTTGCAGTGTATTCTGGTGTTTCAAAACTAGTGTGGACGTGAGATTGGGCTCCAAGATTATATATTTCATCTGGCTTAGTTGACTTTACTATTCTTATAATATTTGTTGAGTCAGTTAAATCTCCATAATAAGGTTCGAACTTTTGTGGAATAAATTTATCATTATAAAGATGATTTATTCTTTCTGTATTAAATGAAGATGACCGCCTTTTCAAACCAATAACTTTATAATTTTTTTTAAGTAAAAAATCAGATAATAATGAACCATCCTGACCTGTTACACCAATTATCAATGCAGTTTTTTTATTTCCTTTTGTTTTCATAATTATTTTAAAACTCTTAAAATTTTTTAAATTAATATTTTTTAAAAAATAAATTAATACTCATAATTAAACTTATAAATCAAACAAACATTGTTTCAAGAAAATCGTACTATATTTTCAATTTCATTAATTAAATATATCTATTTTTGTAAAATTTAATTCTTCAACAGATAATATCATTAACACAATTGGAGATATATTTAATTTCATAGTTTTTTAAATTCAAACCTGACGGTAAATAAAAACCATATTTACAAATATAGTCAGAATTAGTAAATTTTTTAGAATTGTAAAAATTATATTTCTTTAACATTTTTTGTTTATGCATTGGCCAAAAGAAAGGTCTAGTTCCTATACCTTTCTTTTTAAGTTTTTTCATTACATATTCAGCATCAATATTTAATTTAGTATTTATAATTAATATACCTACTACCCAATATATATTTTTAACATATTTTCTTTCAGGCTCAGGGATATAAATATTCGAATTTTTTTTTAAATATTTAAAATAATTTTTTCCTATTTTGTGTCTTTTTTTTACAATTTCATCTATTCGATTTAATTGACTTAATCCTAGTGTTGCTTGAATATTTGACATTCTATTGTTAGATGAAATATCCTCATGATTAAATCTATTTTTAGTTCCAAAAGATAAATTTCTCAGATTTTTTATCTTTTGATAAAGTTTTTTAGAATTTGTTGTAATCATTCCACCTTCACCAGTAGTAATTTGTTTATTTGCATAAAAACTGTAAGTGCTTATGTCTCCATAACTTCCACACATTTTGGTTTTATACTTTTGACCAAATACTTCTGCTGTATCCTCTATTAAAAATATTCTTTTTTTTTTACAAATTCTTTTTAGTTTATCAATTTCTATTGGATAATTGTAAATATGAGTTGCAATAATTAATTTTGTTTTTGATGAAATATTTTTTAAGATTAATTCTATATTAAAATTCCAATCTAATTTACAGCAGTCAATTGGTTTAACCTTTAAATCATTTTTTAAACAAGCTATAGCGTTTGAAAAAATTGTAAAATTTGGAATTATTACCTCACTATTTTTAGGTAAATTTAAAGCTTGCACTGCAATTTCAAGAGCAGCAGTTCCATTTGTAACCGTAACTCCATATTTATGGCCAATAAAATTTGAAAATTCTTTTTCAAATTTTTTAACATTTGGTCCTTCTGCTGATACCCATCCTTTCTTAAGTGTTTCTATAATACTGTTAATATCTTTTTTTAATATAAGTGGCTCATTGACTGGTATAAATTTTTTCATTATTCAATCCTTATCTTTTCCTCTGAAATTGGAAGGAATTTAACTTTATCCATATTTTTTTTAAAAGGACCTTGTTTCACTTCTATCATTTGTGCATCTCTTATTATTTTAAATCCATGTGCACCATGTAATAGAAAAATAATCTGACCTTTTTTAAGAATTTTACTAAATAAATAACTCTGTTTTAAATCATAAAAATCAACTCTAATAATACCTTTAAGGATAATTAAAACTTCGCTAGTTATGAATACTTTAGTAGATCTCTTGCAGTGCTTATGTGGTTTTATTACGTAATTTTTTTTATGATTTATATATCCAAATTGTTGAGGTAAATCATTAGATGAAAAAAAGTTTACTCCCTTCTTTTGCCTATATTTATTTTCTACTACAAGAGCATAGAGTTTTTTTTTATGAAAAATTTTTGTTATCATTTAATTTACTCTAAATTTTGCAACTAATATTCTAATAACATAGTTAATCCCCAAAACAAAAAAACGAAATATATTTCCTGCAGTTTTACTTAAGCCTTCAATATCTGCAGGTTGTTGGTAAGGCAACTCAACAATATCATAATTTAATTTTGAGGCTTTATATATAAATTCTATAAAATATTCTCCATGACCATAACAAATTGGTGAAACATTTATTAATATTTCTTTTTTTATTGCAAAAATACCACTTGTATAATCTTTAATTTTAGAATCTAAAACTAACCTGCAAAAATAATTTATAATTTTGCTAGTCAAAATTCTCTGTTTAGATCTATAATCTGCTCCACCATCGACATATCTTGACATAATTACTACATTGTCTGTTTTTAAGTGCTGAAGCATTAATGGTATTTTTTTGGCTAAGTCTGGCAAATTTGAGTCTATCCAACATATATTTTCATTAGTAGCGTATAATAATCCAGTTAAGCATGCGCTAGCCAATCCTCTGCTGTTTCTACATATAAGTTTAATATTTTCTAAATTTTTTTCTTTAATGATTTTTTGTGTTTCATCAGTTGAATTATCATCAACAATTATTATTTCAACACTCGGATTATAAAACAGTATTTCGTCGATAGTTTTATTAATTATTTTAGCTTCATTGTATGTGCATAATATTACCGAAAGATTTTTATTCATTTATATTTTTTAAGTTCACTATCAATCATAATATCAATTAATTTTTTAATATTTGTTTTTGGATTAAATTTTAAGATATTTTTAGCTTTTTTAATATCACCAACTAAAGAACTTGTTTTGGATGGTCGTAATAATTTTTTATCAATTCTAACATGATTTTCATATTTTAAACCTAGTTTTTTAAAACATAACAAAACAAAGTCCTTTACTGAATTTTGTTTGCCACTAGCAATTATATAAAAGTCTGGATTTTTTTGTTGAACAATTTTCCAAGCTGCTTCCACGTATTCTTTAGAATAACCCCAGTCTATTTTAGCATTTACATCTCCTAGGTACAGATATTTTCTTTTCTTCATATATATTTCTACAGACTGTTCTATTATTTTTTTTGATACATATTCGGAGGTTCTTCTTGGAGATTCGTGGTTATAAAAAATAGCTCCACAAGCGTGTACATTGTAAATTCTATGATACATTTTGCATGCATATATTGCTGTAGTTTTTGCTAAAGCATATATACTATTAGGATTATATGGTGTTTTTTCATTTTGTTTCTTTGTATTGGTTAAACCAAAGATATTAGAGGAAATAGGTTGAAAATATTTTATTTTTTTTTTCTTGTGTTTTATAATTTCAAGAATATCTATTACCGAGAGTGCTGTTACCCTGATTGAATAAGATGGGATTGAGTAACTCCAACCAACATGATCTTGATCTGCGAAATTATAAATCTCATCAGGCTTACATTTGTCAATTATATAATTTAATGATATTGGATCTGTAATATCACCTTGCACTAAATTGAAATTTTTATTTTTAATTATTTCAACTAAATTCTTTTTATTTCCTGTAGCAGATTTTCTAAATAAACCAAAAACTTTATATTTTTTTCTTAATAAAAGTTCTGCTGTATAAGAACCATCTTGACCAGTTACACCTAAAATTAATGCTTTTTTCATTTGACAATTTTAAATTTTGGATATGGTAATAAAAACTTTCCACCTTTATTCAACCATTTTTTTTCCCTTGTAATAAATTCATTAATAAAACCATACGGCATCACATAGAAATAATCTGGTTTTAAATTCCTACTTTCTTGCTCTGAGATAATTTTTAAACCCGAACCCACAGTATATTTTCCCCATTTATGTCTACTTCTCTCCGCAGCATATTTTATTAATTTTGGTGTTATTCCATAATATTGTAATAATGTATTTCCTTTTGTTGAAGCTCCATATAAAGCAACCATTTTATTTTGTTTTTTTGATTTTTTTAAAAAATTCAAGGTTTTAGTTTTATTTTCTATAACATTTTTTATAAATCTCTTTATATCTTTATATGAAGTTCTTTCCCTATAAGAAATTGATTTCTTTATATTTTTCTTACAATAAACTCTATAAGAGCCTCCATTAACTTTATTTTCTGTAATTTTAAAAATTTTTAAACCATTTTTTTCAAATAAATATTTAAGAGACTCGTAAGAATAATACTCTAGATGTTCATGACAAATATTCCCAAGATCATTCATTTTTAACATGGAATGTAAACACATTAATTGAGCAACAAAAATTCCATCATTATCCATAGACTCTGCAGCATCTTTTATAAATTTCGAGGGATCTTCTAAATCATAAAACATTCCGATTGCTGTGATGACTTTTAATTTTCTATGTTTTAAAGGTATTTTATTTAGTTTTTTTGAATCCCAGAAGTCATGAATTCTGTAATCACAGTTTTTTTTTAATTCATTTTGTAAATTATTTGCTGGTTCACAGCCTATAGTAATCATTTTATCTTTTTTAAAATATTTTAATAAAGTACCATCGTTAGCACCTATATCTAAAATAACGTCACCTTTTTTTAATTTACAATTTTTTTTAATATCATCTTTTAATTCCTTTAAACTATCACGCATAGTTTTTGTAATACCAGATTTATACCAGTAATATTTTTTATACATAATTTCTTGAGGCGCTGAATGTTCTAGTTGTAATAATTTACAATTTATACAATAAACAAGTTTTAAAGGTGCCTTAATACCTTTATTTATATCTTTTTTTTGAACAAAATTACTTACATATATATTACCAAAATCATGTACGTTTTTTAATTTTTTGCTATGACACAATCGACATTTATTAATTTTAGTTGTTTTAGGTATTTTCATAAATTTATCTTAGTAAAATAATCTTAATTTAATTAATTTACACATTAATCTTCTTCCAAATTTTGGTAAATTTCCTCTAATCTCTCGAAATAATTTTTAATTGAAAATTTTTTTGAAACATATTGATATAAATTATGTCCATATTCAAGTCTTAAGTTTTTATTTTTAGATAAAAATAAAATAGAATTAGATAATTTTTTAGAATCTATTTCTTTTGGTTTATCCAATTCAAATGTATTTGGGTTAATAACTAAGTTTGGTAATGGTGGAAGTCCTCTACTATATTTATAATTTATTTTTTTTGTAGGTTTAATTAATACACCGCTATAATTATTATGGACAACTTCTGGTATTCCATCAATTTTTGTTGCTATGACAGGTATTTTGCAAAATCCAGCTTCTATATTAACAATACCTAGAGGCTCTCTGATGGATGGAACCACTAAAATATCTAATTTTTTAATAAAATCAAAAGGATTTAAAACATTTCCAACAAATTTGATCTTTTTATTATTTTTAGATAATTTTTTTAATGCATTTTCTAGATGACCATCACCTCCTATCAAGAAATCAATATTTTTATCCCTGAGAATATTCGCAGCTTCGATCAATAAGTGGGTACCTTTTACTGATTCTAACCTTGCTATTAACCCCACTTTTATATTTTTATTATCTATATTTTTTTTTTTTATCTTTGGGTCTTTAAAACCATAATATGCTAGTTTTATTTTAGCCTCATTTATTTTAAATTTTTTGATTAACATGCTTTCAGTAGCAATAGAGTTTACAATTATTTTTTTAGCCTTTTTAGCATTTGCTTGATATATATTTTTTTGCTCCCTAGTTTTTACATTCCATGCTTCTCCATGTTCATGAAAAATAATATTTTTTGAAGGCATTAATTTAAGTAAATAATAAACTATTTTACTAGACAGCTTGTTATGGAAATAAATAATAGAATTGTGTGAACAAAGATGTAACAAAAAAGAAAAAACATTGTATTTAATTAAAAAAAAATTTTTAAATTCACCATACTTTTTTGATCTTTCATGTGTACTATAAATATATTGTTTATGTTTTGAATACCTTTGCGCATATTTGTAATAAGATATAAAGGACTGCTGAACCCCTCCCAATTCTCTTAATAATGAAATTACATGAACAACTTTTTTCACATTATTCCCTGTAATCTTTTAAAATATTCTGCATCTATATTTTTAGTAGAGGCAATTTTTGAGATTTTTAAACTATTATCTCTTAGAGTTTCGTTTGTAATCATTAAAGCTAATTTAATTTTTTCAGCCCAAATTTCATCATCAAAATTTTCAATGGCGAAACCTCCTATATTGTCCTCTATCCAATAATCTGTCGAACCCTGCATTAAATTTGCAACTACTGGTACTCCACAAGCTTGTGCCTCAAGAACAGGTGTACCCAATGCCTCATTCCATGTTGGAAACAAAAATACATCGCTCAATTTAATGTACTCATCAAAATTTTCTATAAAACTGTTAGTTAAAATAACTCTATCATTTAAATTTAATTCATTTATTTTTTTTTGAATTCTCTCAAAATTTATTTTATGTTCATCATTTTCAACAGTACCGCCTAAATACAGCTTATATTTTTTAGGTAATTTGTTCAAAACATCTAACAGAAAAATATGATTTTTTTGTGTAATAAAAGTAGCAATATGTGTCATTACAATATCATCATTTGAAAAGTTAGTAAGCTTATTTCTTAATTTAATTTTTTCAACTTTATCCACAATAAAAAATTTATTTTCATTAATAGGATTTGGACGCATCCAAATATTTTTTACCCTATAAGTTTTACAAAGGTCATGCAATTTTTTTGAAATTGCAATCATCATAGTATTATTAGTTTGAAAAATTTTTCTAAAAAACTTTTCAAACTGAATAGGATAATAAGGTGTTCTCATATTATTAACTAATTCTCTAATAATAGGTTTTTTTTTTAAATAAAAATAATAAGTTAAAAAAGCAATTGACCATGAGTTACCAAATGTATGTATTAAGTCATAATTTTTTATATTTTTTTTTTTTTATAAATTTATATGAATAATAACACTCATAAATCATCGACAAAATTACTTGAAACTTTCTTTTGAAACCAATTAGTCTCTCAAGTTCAATAGGGTACGAAATCTTATTTACTTGAACACCATCATATTCGTAAATCTCATTCTTTTTATTAATCAAAGAATTACACAATACATCATAATCGATATCAAATTTTCTGGATAATCTCTTATATAAGTTATGCGCCCTTAAACCAGATCCAGAGTATTCTGGAAGATATTTACTACTAACTACAAGCACTTTCATTTATACAACATTTAAATTTTGATGACATTCATACTATATAAAAATAATATCTACCTACATTATAATTATTAAATTGATTAAATTTACGAAAATCTATAACAATTTTTACATGTTGAATATTTAAATTGAAACAAAAATGAGTAAAAAACTAGTTGCATATATCACAAGGGCAATGCACTCTATTATTCCAGTAATTATCTTATTACCTGTTTTAAAAAAACTCTTTAAATTTCCATATTTTGGAAAAAAAATTATTTCATGCTTTGATCCTAATTTTATAAGAAAGTATGTTTCTTTCGAACTGACCTCAAAAGAAATGAAATTTAAATTTAAAAAATCAAATCTAATTGTGAACATCAGAGATCATATAGGATACAGGACATATATCACTGGCAAACCATTTGAAATGGCAGTTTATCATTTAGCAAATAAACTTAAGCCAAGTGGAAGAACAATAGTCTTAGATATTGGAGCAAATATTGGAACTGCATCAGTGCCTGTATGTGCTGAAAATAATTTTGAACTAATAGCTGTAGAACCATCTAAAGAAAATTCAGCTTTTTTGTTAAAAAATATATTTATTAATAAAATAAAAGCCAAAATTTACTGTTATGCTCTTGTAAATAAAGTAACCGAAGATTACATAAAATTATTTATTAACAAAGGAAATACAGGTGCAAATTCGTTGTCATCTCTATGGAATCCAAGTGTAAATCCAGATGATAATAGATTAGTAGAATTTGTTCCTTGTAGAACGTTTGATGAGATTTTTTTAGAGAAAAATATTGATGTAAAAAAAATCATTATATCAAAGATAGATGTTGAAGGTGTTGAGGAGGATGTTCTTAATGGTAGTAGAAAATTTCTTGAGTTAAATACTGCTCCAATTTTACTAGAATATAGAAACGATATAATGCAAAGAGATCTTAATTCTAATTTAAGTAACGTATATAATATTTTGAGTGACTTGGATTACAAAATTTATTCTTTAGATGACAACTATCTATTAGATAAATTTATACCAAGTAACTCTTATGAAAACATTATTGCAATAAAACGAAATTGTAATTTACAGGATTATCTAAAGTAATCCAAATCATGCTTGAATCCTTAAATCTAAGTTGAAAAAAAACTATTAATTCCAGTAATACCAACAAACTTTCCACCAAACTCTATGACGTGAAAATTTAATTTATTTTCCTCAATATAATCTTTAAAATGTAAATTATTCTGAATATCATCAAAAATAATTATTGTCTTAGAGTTTAATTTTGAGGCTAGTAATTTTAAAGCATTAGATCTTCCTGAGTAAGATTTGTCACTATCATAATGAAATAAATCTATATTTTCATTACCAATCTGCTTTGTAATTTCAGGAAGAGCCTTATCGTCCCCTCTAATATCTAAAAACCAGTTATTTTTGTTGTTTTCGTCTTTAGCTAAATAACCAATATATTTTTCTGGGTTTTCTAATCTAAAATAAGGAAAATCACTAGAGTATAAGTTTCCTTCACCATTTTTTTGTAGAGCTCTGAGAATTGCTAAACTTGTCCATCCAGCCGCTACTCCGGTTTCAACTATATTAAACAACTTAAATTTTCTTATTAAAAAATATAGTAAAATGAAATTTCCTCTACCTCCAAAAGATATATTTATTTTTGAAAGTTTATCTCTAGCTTCTTTTTCAATTAAGATTGTATCAGATTTAATCTCTTCAAATAAAGAAATGTCAATAGATTTACAAAACTCTTCTGTTGTTTGTTTTGCATTTAACTTTGCCCATTTTTCTGCTTCTTCTGAAGTATCCTTTTCAAATCTTTTGAATATTTTTTTAATAATTGAAAAAAAATATTTTTTTTTAACAAAGTTAAATAATAAATTTTTCATTTTATATTTAAAACATCTCAATTTTTTTTAAATAATCTTTAACCTGCCATGCA
>MDTD01175302.1_pt1 | contig 21715 bp, 21 predicted proteins | sample 811221 | NCBI WGS metagenome assembly MDTD01 (sample SAMN05326646, study PRJNA326480) | marine metagenome | isolation source: seawater | place: Pacific Ocean: South West | collected 2011 | reverse complement strand
GCATACGGCTTCTGCGATGGAATCCCGTCCGTATCCCACCATGACGCTCCATACCCCACCCGAGGTGGCGTCCAGGTATTCACGGCCGCGGATATCTTTGACCATCAACCCCTTGCCTTCGACAATAATCATCTGCTCTGCGGTCTGGAATAATTTGTGGGGCTTCAGGTGATGCCAGAGGGTGTTTTTGTCGGCGTCCACCATCTCTTCCACATCGTATTCCAGCCAGTCGGTTTTATTTTCCATGGGTTCTTCCTTAATTATTGATATAGACTAGCAGCCTTTCTGGGGCCGCATGTCGTCCTTGCTGATGCCGGCAACGGGGACCGGTTTTTTCATGGCATCGCGGCGGAACGGTTCACCCAGTTCCATGTTGGTCATAACTTCGATGAAGGTGGTCTTGCCCTCTTCCATCTGGCGTTTGATGGCAAGATCAAGCTGCTCGGTCAGTTCGTCCATGGTCCATGCTTTTACACCTTCGGTGCCGCAGGCCTTCGCAATTTCGGAGTAGTGAACGTCGCGGTCCAGTTCTGTGCCCACGAAGTTGTCATCGTACCAGAGGGTGGTGTTTCTCTTTTCCGCGCCCCAGTGGTAGTTGCGGAAAACGATCATGGTTATGGCGGGCCAGTCGTCGCGGCCGCAGGCGGTCATTTCGTTCATGGAGATACCGAAGGCGCCGTCACCGGCAAACCCCACAACCGGTACGTCGGGCTGGGCAATCTTGGCGCCGAGGATGGCGGGAAAACCATATCCGCAGGGGCCGAACATACCCGGTGCCAGGTATTTGCGGCCGGCTTCGAAAGTCGGATACGCATTGCCGATGGCGCAGGAGTTTCCGATATCAGAAGAGATGATGGCGTCTTTGGGCAGGGCCTTTTTGATGGCGCGCCATGCCATGCGGGAGGTGATCTTTTCGGGATCAGCTTTCTGGGCGCGTTCGTTCCAGGTGGTGCCGGGATCATCCTGCTCGTGGTCCATGGTTGCAAGTTCTTTGTCCCAGGCGGCCTTGTGTTCCTGGATGGCTGCTTTGCGGGCGTCCCTGTCGGTGTTACCGGCGGTTTCGGACAGCTTGGCCAGGATGCCGTTGGCCACCTTCTTTGCATCTCCGACGATACCCACGGTAACGGGTTTGGTCAGGCCGATGCGGTCCGGGTTGATGTCCACCTGGATGATGGCGGCATCTTTGGGCCAGTAGTCAATGCCATAGCCGGGCAGGGTGGAGAAGGGATTCAGACGGGTGCCCAGTGCCAGGACGACGTCCGCCTTGGCGATCAGTTCCATACCTGCTTTGGACCCGTTGTAGCCCAGGGGGCCTGCGAACAGGGGATGGGAGCCGGGGAAGGCGTCGTTGTGCTGGTAGCCGCAGCATACCGGTGCGTCCAGGCGTTCTGCCAGGGCGATGGAATCTTCGATGGCGCCGCCGATGACCACGCCGCCGCCGTTCAAGATCACAGGGAACTTAGCGTTGGACAGCAGTTCCGCGGCTTTGGCAACAGCCGCTTCACCGCCTGCGGGCCGTTCGAACTCAACGATGGCAGGCAGCTCAATATCGATGACCTGGGTCCAGAAGTCACGGGGAATGTTGATCTGTGCCGGGGCGGACGCCCGTTTGGCCTGGAGGATAACACGGTTGAGGACTTCAGCCACGCGGGAAGGATGCAGTACCTCTTCCTGATAGGCCACCATGTCTTCGAAAACCGCCATCTGGGGGACTTCCTGGAATCCGCCCTGGCCCATGGTCATGTTGGCGGCCTGGGGGGTCACCAGAAGAAGGGGGGTGTGGTTCCAGTATGCGGTTTTAACCGGGGTGATGAAGTTGGTGATGCCCGGGCCGTTCTGGGCGATCATCATGGACATTTTACCGGAGGCACGGGTAAACCCGTCCGCCATCATGCCGGCGTTGCCTTCATGGCCGCAGTCCCAAAAGGTCACGCCTGCTTTGGGAAAAAGATCGGATACGGGCATCATGGCAGAGCCGATGATGCCGAAAGCATGTTCGATGCCGTGCATCTGGAGTACTTTTACAAACGCTTCTTCGGTGGTCATTTTCATGGTGGTTTCTCCTTGTTGGTTTATTTGGGGTGCCCGGTGGGCTTGATGTCTGATATCTGATATATCACACATCAGTGGGCTGTCAAGTAAATTTTTTATTGGCCTTTGAAAAATGTGATACCAGGTGAGGCGACGCCGTTGATCTGGCGCTGGGATATATCATTGATGCGCTTATTATGATTTTTTGATCTGGAGAATGACCCATCAATGACCCGTGCGGTTGACAGCCGTAACACGGCTTATAATGATTTTGACGGGGAACGCTTTGCCGTCAGTCTGGACTCTGTAATTGTGAGGCCGGACAGGCTGTATGCCAGAAATTGCCAATAACGGCCATACCCATAGGGCAGAAACCGGGCCGCCCGGTTTCTGCCCTATGGGTATGAATGTTATTCGGTGTGCTCACAACAAACTATGCAAGATTCCAACTGGTTGTGGGGTTCTTACATATAAAACGTTTTTAAGTCTTCAACGCGTTACAAATCAAAACAGGCGCAGAGTGTTTACCCTGCGCCTGTCTTATTTTTGCTTTCTACGAATGTAAGAATTAGTAATCGTACCAGAGACCTTCCCGGGTGGCCGCATCGTTCAAGCGCTGGTCTATATCAACGTTAAAGGCTTTGGCAATCGGTGCCAGGATTTCGGGGGTGTCTGCCTGGACTTTTTTCAGGGTGGTAAGAACCACGTCAAAGCCTTTGCGGGTCATTTTCCCCAGGGGCGGGCGGCAGGGGCCGCCGGGCATGCCCAGGATCTGCATCATGGTTTTCAGGGGCAGGGGATTTCTTGCCCGGCAGGACACGGGGCCGAATTGGCTGTCTTCTTCGGTGGTCACCACCACCAGATCCAGCAGGGGCATCAGGGCATCCTGGATCTTTTTGGCCTCTTGGGCCTGTCCCTGGTTGATCAGGGTTACCATCTTTGTCATGAAGCCCGGTGCAATGTTGGACATGACGGAGATGGAACCGCAGGCCCGTATGTCGGGGTCGGTCATGATGTCGTAGACCAGGCCGTCGTCTCCGGAGAGGATGTTAAACTCATCCCCGCAGAGTTTGCGGGTAAGACGCATGTTGTCCGGGTTGCCGGTGGCCTCCTTTACAGAAGCGATGTTGGGGCAGTTTTTGGCCAGGATGGCCAGGTCCTGGGGCAGCATCTGGGCGCCGGTGCGTCCCGGGATGATATAGGGAATCATGTCCAGGTCCGGGTATTCCCTGGCAATGGGCTCATAGTACTCCCGGCGGATTTCCAGGGAGGAGGGGCCGTTGTAGTAGGGGTCCACCAGCAAGACGCCGTCCACCCCTTCGCCTGCCGCGTGGCCGGTGGCAACGATGGCTTCGGCTGTATTGTTGGAACCTGTTCCTGCGATGCACTTGCACTTGCCCTTTACCTGTTTGGCTGTCAGAGCGATGACCAGGTCATGCTCTTTCCATTTAAAGGTAGGGCTTTCGCCGGTGGTGCCGGTGGCCAGAATACCGGTGATGCCGTTTTCCGTCTGAAACTCAATGAGCTGCGCCAGACCGTCCTGGTCCAGTTCGCCCGCTGTGTTGAACGGGGTGACGAGTGCAGTGTAGCATCCTTGTTCCATAATAAAAAAACTCCGTAAAAGGTATAACAATTGATGCCCGTTTTAGGGCGGCCAAAATCAGGTGCTATCACAGTTTGGGGCAGGTCTTCAAGAGATAATATTCCGCTTATGCAAGGGTGAAAGACCTTGACACCTGTGCTAAGTCGTCTATTATATAAGATTTACGTCGAAAGACAATGAATATAATTAATTTTAGATAAACGCGTAATCTTCGAGGAGTTATAGATGTCCAATCCCAACCTGCCCAAAAGCGCAGATGAACATATCGCCAATTTGCGGTATGCCCTGACACAGAATGCCGAGTGTGGCACCACGCATTACAACCTGGCGGTGGCGCTGATGGGAAAACAGGAATTTGCCGAAGCTGAAAAAGAGCTGCACGAAGCCATCGACTGCAGCCCCACACTTGCGGAGGCGTACACCCTGCTCGGCGGAATCTGCCTGCAGCGCGGCGACCTTGAAGGCTGCTACCGGTTTAACCACCGGGCAACCAAAGCCCGTGCCGGGTTTGCTGAAGGGTATGCCAACATGGGCTTTGTTCTGCTGCAGCTCATCGACGGCAAGGATGAGAAAGAAGACGATGAAAAGTGGCATAAGGCCACCAAGTTTCTCAAAAAGGCCATCATTCACAACAAGCATTTTATTCAGGCCTATACCACCCTGGGTACGGCCTATTTCATGAAAGGCCTTGTGGCCGAAGGCATCAAAGCCAATTTAGAGGCCCTGGAAGTGGAGCCCAACTTTCCCGTGGCCCACAACAACCTGGCCGTGGCATACCTGGAAAATGAAGATTTTGCCAATGCCATAAAACACTGCGACAAGGCGCTTGAACTGGGATACGAAGTCCCCCAGGCGCTCCAGGATGAACTGGCCCCCCACAGAAGCGCCTAAGCTTTTTAATGATCCCTTATAAATCCCTATCCTTATATATTACAGGCGATTCCGGTGAGATAACACCGGACTCTGCTTTATGGGCAATGCCCCTTGCCGGGCAGTCGGCAAAGTTCACCAGCACTCCAAAAAGCACCGACACCGGATGGACTGTCGGCGGCTATCTTGATGCTGCCGCTGAATTCCTGTGCAAAGCAGAGACATCAAAGGCGCTGGCCGCTGCCATGGGCAGCGGTGCAAAGACGCTTTGCGATACAAGGCTTTCTCTTTTTCTTGAAAAGCACGGAGCATACTATCATCCCATCCGGGTGGTTGCCCGAAACGAGGGCAAGGCTGCGGTTTTTGTGCTGAACGGTGCCGTCACCGGTCAAGGCCTTGCGCTGATAGAAAAAGAGGTGGGCCTGCTGAATGCTTTGGTTCCCGAGCTCGGCAGGACAGTAATTCCTGAGGTTTACGCCGCTGGAAAAATCAGCGGGGCTGCAGGATACGCAGGGTTCTTTCTGGGACCGTGGTTCGAAGGCTTCCACGAATTCCACATTACCGGCAACGGGGACCGGGTTGTCATCTGGCGGCCCGGTGACACCGACCTGGCCCTGCCTTTGAAAAGGGCCCTGCCCATATATGAAAACATCGCAGCGCTCCTGACACGGGCCTATGATAAAGACTGCGGCAGGGAAATTTTCCCCTGGCATCACGCGGCCGGCGACTTTATTGTGGATCCTTTGGACGACACCATGCAGGTTCGGCTGATCACGGTCCGGGGATATGACAGGCTGTCGGGCATGGATGTGGCTAAGACCGGTCCTTATCCGCCACTTTTGTTTTTTTTGCTCAATCTTTCCTTGCGCATGCGGCTGGACCGGATCGATGGGGTGGGGGATGCGGTGTTCTTAAGTAAATCTGTATTGCACGCCACCCTGAAAGGCTTTTTCCGGGGGCTTGGCAGCAAGGGCTTGGATGATCCTGAATTCCTTTCCGGATTTACTGCTCTGCTGGCAGGGCTTGATGTGGAGCAATTGCTCGGTATCCTTATCCAGGAGTTGGAGGTCTGGCCGCCGGGACCTTCAGAAGTGGAAATCATCCGGGCAGAATTGGCGGCACATTGCGCTGAAATCAGCGCCCTGTTTAATTCCCGGGATATTCTCGATTTTTATTGACATGTGGAAACAGAAATTCTATATCTGCAATGTTATTTTGCTTAAATTGTTTCTTTCAAAATGATAAAAAAATTATAACGTTTTGAAATGACACAAAATAGGACTATTGATGAAAAGTTGGCAAAATCTTTTCATTGTTGATTGTAAATTAACTTTTAACGGAGGTAAGTAAATGGCTAAGCATGAAACTCCTTTACTGGACCAGCTGGAATCCGGCCCTTGGCCTTCCTTTGTCTCTGACCTGAAAGAACAGGCGGAAAAGAGAGCAAAGAATGAGGAAGGGATTGAATTCCAGATTCCGGTGGATGTTGTTGATGACCTTCTGGGCATCATGGAACTCTCTTACAAACATGGTAGAACCCACTGGAAACATGGCGGTATCGTAGGTGTTTTCGGCTACGGCGGCGGCGTTATCGGTCGTTACTGTGACCAGCCGGAAAACTATCCCGGCGTAGAAGCCTTTCATACAGTACGTGTAAACCAGCCTTGCGGCAAGTACTACAGCACTGAATATCTGAGACAGCTTTGCGATCTTTGGGATCTTCGCGGTTCCGGTATCACCAACATGCATGGTTCCACAGGCGACATCATCCTGCTGGGTACCACCACCAAGCAGCTGGAAGAAATCTTCTGGACGCTGACCCACGACATGAACCAGGATCTCGGCGGCTCCGGCTCCAACCTGAGAACCCCTGCCAACTGCCTGGGTATCTCCAGATGCCAGTACTCCTGCTATGACACCAGTGCACTGACTCATTTCCTGACCAACGAGTATCAGGATGAGCTGCACCGTCCGGCTTTCCCCTACAAGTTTAAGTTCAAACTTGACGGCTGCCCCAATGGCTGCGTAGCTTCCATCGCACGTTCCGACATGTCCTTCATCGGTACCTGGAGAGACGATATCAAAATCGACCAGGACGCCGTTGCCAAATATGTTGAAAACGACGCTGCTTATCCTGCAAACGCAGGCGCATTCAAAGGTTCCAGAGACTGGGGCCCCTTTGACCTGGAAAAAGAAGTTCTCGCACTCTGCCCCACCGGTTGCATGAAGTACGAAAACTCCAAGCTGACCATTGACAATGCCAACTGCACCCGTTGCATGCATTGCATCAATGTTATGCCTCGCGCCCTGAGAATCGGCGATGACAGAGGTCTGTCCATCCTGGTTGGTGCAAAAGCACCGATCCTTGACGGCGCCCAGATGGGTTCCCTGCTGGCTCCTTTCGTTCCTGTTAACCCGGACAATGATTACGAAGAGATCACCGAAATCATTGAAAACGTTTGGGATTGGTGGATGGAAGAAGGTAAGAACCGTGAACGCCTTGGTGAGTTGATCATGCGTCAGGGTTTCCAGAAACTTCTTGAAGTTACTGGTATTGATCCCATGCCGCAGCACGTTGCATATCCCAGAACCAACCCCTACATCTTCTGGAAAGAAGACGAAGTTGAAGGCGGCTGGGAACGTGATGTTGACGAGTACAGAAAACACCACCAGAGATAATTAAGGGAGATTAATAATGGCATTTATTTCTACTGGTTATAATCCAGACAAACCGATGGAAAACAGAATTACTGACATCGGCCCCAGAGACTATAACGATTTCTATCCTGAGGTTATCAAAAACAACCAGGGCAAATGGTCTCATCACGAAATCCTGGAACCCGGCGTACTGGTACACGTTGGCGAGTCCGGAGACGAATGTTACACCGTAAGAGTGGGCGGCGCCCGTCTGATGTCCACCATGCTGATCCAGGAAATCTGCGACATCGCTGACAAGCACTGCGACGGCTACGTGCGGTTTACCACCCGTAACAACATCGAGTTCATGGTTGACTCCAAGGACAAGGTTGAGCCCCTGAAGAACGATCTGGCTGCCAGAAAGTTCAACGGCGGTTCCTTCAAGTTCCCCATCGGCGGTACCGGTGCCGGTATCACCAACATCGTTCACACCCAGGGTTGGGCTCACTGCCACACCCCCGCATCTGACGCTTCCGGTACGGTTAAGGCTGCCATGGACGAACTGTTCGCAGACTTCCAGGACCACAGAATGCCCGCTCAGCTGCGTGTTTCCATGGCTTGCTGCCTGAACATGTGCGGCGCGGTTCACTGCTCTGACATCGCCATCCTCGGTTACCACAGAAAACCGCCCATGCTGGACCACGAATACCTGGATAAGGTATGTGAAATCCCGCTGGCCGTTTCTTCTTGCCCCACCGCAGCTATCAAACCTGCCAAGGTAACGCTTCCGGACGGAAAAGAAGTAAAATCCGTAGCCGTTAAAAACGAACGCTGCATGTACTGCGGTAACTGCTACACCATGTGCCCCTCCATGCCGCTTGCCGACACCGAAGGTGACGGTATTGTACTGATGGCCGGTGGTAAGGTGTCCAACAGAATTTCCGATCCGAAATTCTCCAAGGTTGTTGTTGGCTTCCTGCCCAACGATATGCCCAGATGGCCGGCCATGACCGACGCCATCAACAAGATGGTGAACGCTTACTGCGCAGGCGCCAACAAGTACGAACGTCTCGGCGACTGGGCAGAAAGAATCGGATGGGAGAAATTCTTTGAAGTTTGTGAACTCGAGTTCACCCATCATCTGATTGACGACTTCCGTCAGCAGGCTTACATGAGCTGGCGTCAGTCCACTCAGTTCAAATTCTAGTCATTTGATTAGTTGATTGAACTTACGTTTTAAATAGAGGATGAGCCGGAGCGCATGCGTGTTCTCCGGCTCGTCCATTTAATGAAAGGAGTCCACCATGAGCGATCTTCTTAACGATACCGAAGCAGCAAAGAAAGCAGTTGTTGACTGGCTGACCAAGAAGTCCAAAAGTAAAACCAAGTTTTATATTAAAGATTTCTACAAAATCTTCCCCGACGACAAACCCCGTGCCATCAAAAAAGTGGTTAACAAAATGGTTGAAACCGGTGAGCTTGAGTTCTGGTCTTCCGGATCCACTACCATGTACGGTCTGAAGGGTGTTGGTATCCAGCATTCCTCCGAAGGCGAAGAATAAGATAGAACAAGTAAAGCTGCATTCATGACTGACAGTTGGGAAAATGTCCCTGGAGTTGTTATTGCCGGACTCAGGGGTGGTTCAGGCAAGACGATAATATCCCTCGGGATAACTGCCGCATGGAGGCAAAACAGTATACCGGTGGCTCCTTTTAAGAAGGGACCGGACTATATTGACGCCGGCTGGCTATCACGGGCAGCCGGTCGCCCCTGCTATAACCTGGATACCTATCTTTGCGAAAAGGATGTGGTCCAGGATTCCTACCTTACCCACGCCAAAGGCTGCGATATCGCAGTTGTCGAAGGCAACCGCGGGTTATACGACGGTATCGACACCGACGGCTCCACCTCCACCTCTGAATTGGCCAAATTATTGAACCTGCCGGTCCTCCTGGTGCTGGACTGCACCAAAAGCACCCGGACCATGGCGGCATTGCTGTTGGGGTGTATGCACTTTGATCCGGATATCCGCATCTGCGGTGTGGTGCTTAACCGGGTTGCCGGCAAACGGCACGAAGGCAAAGTCCGGGCGAACATCGAGCGCTTCTGCAATGTACCGGTATACGGTGCCGTGCCCAAGCTTCGTGAGGAAGACTTTCCAGAGCGTCACATGGGGCTGGTCACCTCTGAAGAGCATAATTTTTCGGATAAGGCACTTCAAGCGGCGGAGCGTGTGGCAAGAGAGAATATCGATCTGGACGCTCTGTATACCGCAATCACCACAGGTGCCTGGGACGGCAAAAGCCCGTCATCCACAGGGGCTACCGGTGCGCAAGGATTGGAAACGGCAGAAGTGACACCAGAAGACCGGGTTACCATCGGAGTTGTCAGAGATTCCGCTTTTCAGTTTTACTACCCCGACAACCTGGATGCCCTTGAGAACCTCGGTGCCGACATTGTTTTTATCAGCCCGTTAACCCAAGAATCCATTCCAGATGTGGATGCCATCTACATGGGCGGCGGTTTCCCTGAAACCCATGCCCCTCAACTGGCAGAAAATCATGGGTTTCGTGACAATCTCAAGGCGCTGTCCCGGAAAGGGCTTCCCATTTATGCCGAATGCGGCGGGTTGATTTTCCTGGGCGAAAGCATTCAGCTCAAAGATCAGGTCTATCCCATGACAGGCATCCTTCCCATCCGGTTCGGCCTGTCTAGAAAACCCCAGGGTCACGGCTATACTGAAGTGGAAGTGGTGCAAGAAAATCCCTTCTATAAGATCGGTGAGGTCCTTCGCGGCCATGAGTTCAGATACTCCCGGATCCAGTCCATTGACTATACGGACGATCAAATGGCCTTCCGCATGGAGCGCGGCAAGGGCATCCTGGAGAAGAAGGACGGATTTTTCAAGGACAATACCTTCGGGACCTATACCCATATCCATGCCCTGGGATCGCAGTCCTGGGCACCATCTCTTGTGGCCAAGGCCAAAGCGTATAAAAAGCACCGTTAAGCACGCATTACTTCGCTTTTAAAATCCTCCATATAGCCCCCGAAAATTTTAAAAACCCACCAAGTGCGTGGCAGACACGCAGATTCACATCTTCGCGCGCGCTTCGTGCGGCGTCGTGCGTCGGCCCGTATCTTTGACGCTAAGAAAAAGCAAAAGGCCGGGCCCCTGGGAAAAGGGGGCCCGGCCTTTTATCCATTCCGGAAGTGGGATTTAGATTCGGTCCGGAACGTTTAACGACAAGGCAATCAACAAGGAGTTAGGCCTTTGTTCATCAGCTAAGATACAAGGGAGTGTGTGATAGTGTTGTAGCTTTTTGCGGACGAATGATGCGCCGTCGTTTAAATGGGTTAAGCCGGTTCAGGCATTGGCAACCACCTTGAGTTTGGGGGATATTTCTTTTTTCAGGACAAGGTTGGTTTTTACCCTGGCCGGCTTTTTGTGCTCGGTATAGTGTACGAGGCAACTCTTTGGGCAGGCGTCAACGCAGATGCCGCAATAGACACAGGCAAAAGGATTGAGTTCCCAGAGGTTTTCCTTTCTGGATACTGTGATGCACTGTGACGGGCATTTCTTTGCGCAGATGCCGCACAGCGTGCATTCGCTGACCTTGTTGTCCAGTTCTCCCCTGGCGTTTTTAAAGCCGGGCCGAACTTCAATAGGGTAGGGCCGCGTGGCGGATTTGGATACGAAGTTTTTGAAAATATTCTTTATCATCTTATCCCTCCGGATTATCGTTCGGTACAGCTGATACAGGGGTCAATTGACAGGATCAGAACAGGTACATCCGCAAGTTCCATCCCGGGCAGCATGGCGGCCAGAGGCGGGATGTTGGCAAAGGTCGGTGTCCGGATTCTCAGGCGGTCGAGAAATTTGGTGCCATTGGCTTTGATGTAGTATAGACATTCCCCGCGGGGCTGCTCCACCCTCTGAACCACTTCCCCTTCGGGCTTTCCCTTCACTTTGACAAAGGTGTCTCCCTGGGGCAGTCTTGCAATGGCCTGGCGGACCAGGTCAATGGACTGGATGGTCTCTTTGAAGCGAACCAGGCCACGGGCAAAAGCATCCCCGTCGGTTTCCACCACTGGTTCGAAATCCAGTTCATCAAAGGCTTCATACTGAAGCTGGCGCATATCTTGGGCAATGCCGGATGCTCTCAGGGTCGGTCCTGCGGCACCCAGTTCGTAGGCCATCTCTCGGGTGAGAATCCCCTTGCCCACGGTACGTTTCTTCACCGTATAGTTGTTGGACATGGTGGATTCCAGTGCTTTGACTTCTTTTTCCACGTGGTTCAGCTCGTCCAGGATCCAGTCACATTTGGAGGGCGACAGGTCCCTGCGGACGCCGCCCACCTGGTTGACGGATACGATCACCCGGTTTCCGGCAGTAGCCTCGTTTATATCCATGATCCGTTCCCGGATTTTCCAGAATTGCATGAATACGGATTCAAAGCCGAAAGCATCGGCGTACAGCCCGAGCCAGAGCAGATGGCTGTGGATACGGTGGAGTTCCGACCAGATGACGCGCAGAAACTGGCCGCGGCGGGGTACTTCAACCTTCATCAAGTGTTCAAGACCCTGGCAGTAGCACATGGCATGGATCATGGAACAGATGCCGCAGACCCGCTCCACCACCTGGATCATCTGGTGAAAGTCTCTTTTTTCAGCCAGCTTTTCCAGGCCCCGGTGAACGTAGCCAAAGGCGGGTACCGCCTCTTTGACCACCTCGTCCTCAACGGTGAGGGAGAGGTGGATGGGCTCGGGAAGCACAGGATGCTGGGGGCCGAAAGGTACGATGGTTTTAGACATATGTAAACTCTCTTGGTTTTCGTTTGGGTATTATATCCGGACGAAGCTACTCGGCGTCAGGCACGGTATCGGCCCTTTTTACGCCGAATTTGCAGAATGGGGTGGCCGTAATATCGTCGTCGTCATCCAGGTAAAGGGTGCCGCCAAAGTCCAGAACAAGGTCATCGAATTTAATGCCGAACTGGTCGTAGATCTCATTTTCCACCAGAAAGGCGGCAAAGAAAACCGGGGATAAACTCGGCATGGGAGCATCTTTGGGAATCTGCATCCGGTAGTGGATGATTTCAAGATCCTTGTCAAAGTGGTAGATCAGTTCCAGGGAGGTCTCGTCCAGTTCAAGGCAGGTGATGGTCACAAACCGAAAGCCTTCTGCTTTGAGGCGTTCACCTTCCTGTCTCAGGGTTTCTTTGGTGATTTCTAAGGACTGCATAATATTTTGGTTTCCTTAACGCCGCTGCCTAACTGGCAATGGCCTCTTTCTTGGGTTTGCCGGCCTTCTGGATTTCGCTTAGTTTGGCCAGGCCTTCGACGACACCGTCAATGATGGCTTCGGGTTTGGCAGGGCAGCCCGGAACGTACACATCCACAGGAATTACCTTATCTACGCCGCCCACGACGTTGTAGGCTTCCCTGAAAATGCCGCCGGAAAGACCGCAGGCACCGATGGCAATAACGATTTTAGGGCTCGGCATCTGGTCGTAGATCTGTTTGAGCACCTTTTTGTTCCGCTTGTTCACTGTACCGGTGACGATGAGGACGTCGGCATGTTTGGGGTTGCCGATGTTGAGGACGCCGAAGCGCTCCACATCGTAAAGCGGGGTCAGGCAGGCCAGTGTTTCAATATCGCACCCGTTGCAGGAACCGCAGTCGTAGTGAACCAGCCAGGGGGATTTAATCTGTGAGTGTTCAACGATTTTTTTCAGCATGTTAGAATCTTCCTCCTGAATAGAGCCAGATCAGGTTAATGGCCGAGAGGGCAAGGCCGGTGGTCCATACGGATTTGAGCATCCACCTGAAAGACATACGGGCGGAGATATTGTCCACAACAATTTCAATCAGGTATGTCAGGGCCAAAAGGACGACCATTCCCCAGATGCTGGTGGTCCAGAACAGGGAGCACAGGCCGAGGATCAATATGGTTTCGTAGAGATGGGCAAGTTCGATCAGGGCCAGCATGCGGCCGGAGTATTCGGTGAGCACTCCGCGCACCAATTCCTGATGGGCATGGTGTGAGGCGGAGATGTCAAAGGGAGACTTTCTCAGCTTAATGGTCAGCGCATACCCGAAAACGATGAACAGCAGGGGCAGGTTGATTAAAAGCGGCTTGTCCATGGCGTAGATGGCCGAGATATTGAAGCTGCCGGTGGTCAGATAAATACCTGCCAGCACGATGATGATCAACGGTTCGTAGGTCAGGATCTGGATCAGCTCCCGGTTGGCGCCGGCCTGGCTGAAGGGGGAGGGGACAAGAAAGGCCCCGATAACCAGGAAAATGGCACCCACAGCCTGAACGAAAAAGATCAGCAAAAGATCAGACTGGGCGAAAAAGAGCGCCACGGAAACCATGGCGGCTGCCAGGTAAATATATACGCACAGCGGCTGAAACCTGTGGGCGATCATGGGTTCCTTGGCCCAGAGTTTGGCAATATCGTAGAGGGGCTGCAGCAGGGGCGGCCCGGTCCTGGACTGAAATTTTGCGGTAAGGATGCGGTCGAATCCGGCCACAAGGATACCGGCAAAGGGTGCCAGGACCACGCCCAGCAGGGCATATACCAGTGTCATTAGATGGATACTCCTATCATGATGAGAATGAGTGCACAGGCCGTGGCATTGACAACGCCGGACAGCCGCTTTTCACCGAAAAAGGCGGACAGGTAATAGTTGCTCTGCACGCTGCCGGTGATTTTGTTCATGGGGCCGACATATGTCCCGTTTTCCTCCCCGCTGATCCCTGACATATAGGGGCCGGCGATCTTTGCGCCTTTTTTGCCGGGGCCGGATTTGGCCAGGGCGAACAGGAAGACGCCGATGGCAATCATGAAAAGGGGGATGACGGCGAAGCTGCCGCTGGCGTTTGCCATGACGCCGTTGGTGGTGGCATATGCAGCCGTACCGGTAAAGTCGGCAAGAATCATCTTGGAATAGATGAAGGGAGCAGAAATACTCAGTACAATGGCGGAACCCAGGAGGGTCAGCAGGGGGTATCTGGCCATATCCGGCAGGTGTTCGGGGCGGGATTCTCCCTTGTAGTCCGATCCCATGAGAATTCCTGCCCATCTGGCCCAGTATACAACCGTCAGGGCAGAGCCAAGGGCGAGCATCAGTAGGGTGAACAGGTTTCCTGCGGCGGATTCGATAGCCATCCATTTGCCCAGCAGCATCCCGAAAGGCGGCAGAATCATGGTGAGGATACCCATGGTGATGATCATGGCGGTTTTGGGCATTTCCCCGAACAGGCCGCGCATGTCTTCAATGTCCCGGCTGCCGATATGCTGTTCGATGGAACCCATGCACAGGAACAACAGGGCTTTGGACACGGCGTGGAAGATCACCAGCAGGATAGCGGCGGTAATGGCCGCATGGGTGTTGATGCCGGCGCAGGCAAGGATCAGTCCCAGGTTGGAAATGGTGGAATAGGCCAGTACTTTCTTGCCGTTGCGCTGCCCGATGGCAAGGGCGGCTGCGGACAGGAATGTAAAGGCGCCGCATACGGCCACTGCGGTACTCAGGGCGGTTCCCTGGAACGCAGGGGCAAAACGGATCACCAGGTACACACCGGCCTTTACCATGGTTGCCGAGTGAAGCAGGGCCGATGTGGGAGTCGGGGCCACCATGGCGCCGAGCAGCCATTTCTGGAAGGGCATCTGGGCTGCCTTGGTAAAGCCTGCCACACAGAGCAGGCCAAGGGGAATCAGCATGGCGTCAGAGCCCTGCAGCTTCCCTATGACGGCCTGGATATCCAGGGTATGCAACTGGAGGTAGATCATCACGGTGCCCAGAAGCAGGGCCGTGCCGCCGATGGAATTGATCCACAGGGCGGTGACCGAATTTTCCCGGGAGACCTTATTGCCGTCATGGCCAATGAGCAGAAAAGAGCACAGGGTGGTAATTTCAAAAAAGAAATAAAAGAGCAGCAGATCGTTGGTTAAGACCAGTGCGTTCATGGCACCGATGAACAGGAGCAGCAGGGCGAAAAATCTGGGCTGCCGGGTTTTGGTCAATTTCAGATGGTGCTCATGATAGTCCATATAGGGCAGGGCGTAAAACACAATCAAAGAGCCTGCGATGGAGATCAAAAGAACCATGATCAAGGAGAGGTTGTCGCAGAAAAGGCCGGCAGGTGCGCCGTGTCCGTCGAGGATAAACAACTCGAAAGCGGCCAGCACGGCAATCTGAACCAGGGACAAGACCGAAATAATCCGGTTGTTGAATTTTATCCCGAAATAGAGGATCAGACCCAGCAAGGCAAAATCTGCAATCTGGATGAAGGTTGTAAATTTTGCACTGGATAAAAATGCCGGGGTCGAACTTACCGGTCCATTCCAGATCAGCATGACAGAGGATGCGATCAGGATTATTCCTGTCATTCCCACCAGGGCGGATCTCGTTGATTTCCCTGGGAGAATCAAACAGGCCAGTGCGGCCACAATCGGACAAAGCGTCAGTGATGTATATAAAATTTCAAACATAGATTGGGATATTGACCAAAGAAAAATTTCATGTCAAGAAAATTTTTTGAAAAATCAAAAAAAAGTATTGATTAATATTGTAACAAATGATAAATATTAGACTTTTTTCAGTGAAAGAAATCCCACTTTTTGTAACACAGACGTCCCGGTGTTACACGTTTCCCGGAAAACCCGTATCCTTCAATTTTCTTGAATGATGTATTCAGTTTGCCTTTAACTTGCTTAAATAATGAAACAAATCGCGTCATGTGATTGTGGGTGGCGATGAATTTTTTTATAGAAAATGAATCCGGTTCATGGGTGGCTATGAATAGGTGTGATGGGCTGGGGTGTCATGGAAGGGCAAGTGAAAAAGGGGGCACAAATGAAAAACCGGTTGTGCGCTAATTGCGCACAACCGGTTTTTTGGGCTTAAGACGCTGACCTAAGGTTCAGGCGGTCTTATTTTTTCTTTTTAGGATGGCATTTGCTGCAGGATGCAGGGGCAGGGCCCTTGGTGCCTTTTTTGTCTTTGGGGTCCTTTTCCTTGTTGAACGCCTTGTGACATTCGATGCAGTTGCCATGCATGGCGTTTTCATGAACCAGGATGTCTTTTTTGTTCTTCTTGTCTTTCTTGAACTTGTTGTGACATTCGGAACATTTCTGGACGTTGTCGCCCATTTTCAGGCCGGTAAGGGCTTTGCCCTTGTCGTCGTGGTGGCATTCGCCGCAGGAAATACCGTATTCTTCAGCATGTTTCTTGTGGGTGAATTCCACCAGGCCTTTTTTATGTTTCTTGTAACCGGCATCTTCCATGGTCAAGGTATCTTTTACAGTGGTACCTGCCTGAAGACCGGTTGCAACAAAAATCACAGCAAGACCTGCAGCCAACAGTAGCGTGATCAGCTTTTTGTTCATAACCTCTTTGCTCCTTTAATAATTAATATTATTTTGCCTTTTTACCGGCGAACACCACCGGTGATATCTAAAAACATATTATCGGGTTTTACACGGTGAAACCGGATTCTGTCAAGCCAAACCTTGGGTGTCAGACCTTCTTAGATGTCTCTTCCGAAGGGGCTTCATCGGTGCCTTCGTCAGAGTTTTCAGCGGTTTCAGATGTTTCCGTATCCGCCGCGTCACCGGCTTCATCTTCTGAATCTTCTTCATCGGGTGCCACGGGTTTTTTGCCGAAAATCCGGGCGCCGATGATGCTGATTTCGTAAAGGATCATCAGGGGGAGGGCCATCATGATCTGGGTGACCACATCAGGCGGGGTGATCAGGGCTGCTCCCACGAAAAAGAGAAGCAGGGCGTACTTTCGGTTCTTTTTCAGGAAATCCACACTCACCAGTCCCATTTTGGCCATGAACGTCAGGACCAGGGGAAGTTCAAACACAAAGCCGAATGCCAGCAGCATCTTGGAGGCAAAGGAAAGGTACTCCTTCATGGAGGGCATGGCGTGGATGGTTTCCGTGGCAAAGCCTAAAAAGAACCGGAACCCGTAGGGGAACACGATAAAATATCCGAAAGAGGATCCCACAACAAAGAAGAAAACCGAAAGAAGGATGACGGGGATCAGGTATTTTTTCTCATCCCGGTACAGTCCGGGGGAGACGAACATCCAGAACTCGTAAAAGAGAACCGGTGTGGCCGCCACGATACCTGCCAGCAGGGAGACCTTTAAATAGGTGAAAAAGGCTTCGGGAAGCCCTGTAAATATCAGCTTGGCATTCCCGGCTTCGGCCATGGCTTCCACCAGGGGGGCCGTCAGGAGCCTGAACAGCTCTTCTTTAAAAAAATAGGCAATGACAAATCCGATGCCCACGGCAATGAAACTGCGGACCAATCGGTCCCTGAGTTCACCCAGATGTTCTGTAAACGGACTTTTATTATCCTCTTCTGTGCTCATAATGGTCTCGGATGTCTACTCTTTGGCAGGTTGCTCGGTGGTTGAATCTGTATTGGTGAAAGACGCATCCGGTGCGCTCTTATCGTCCAAAGTTTCTGCCGCCTTTTTTTCATTGTCGCCGGCTTCGGTGTCGTCAGCAGCGTCAGCAGCGTCAGCGTCTGTCTCAGGGTCCGTTTTTTTGTTCACCTCTTTGACCACATCTTTGAGGTCCTTGGCCTTGGGCGGATCAATGTCCTTGACCGGGGTGTCGCTTACCGTGGTTTCAACATCGATTGAGCGTTTAAACTCCTGGGCAGACCGTTTGAATTCCCCCATGGCGCGTCCCAGGGTTTTGGCAAGTTCGGGCAGTTTCTTCGGCCCGATGACAATCAGGGCGATGGCCAGGATTAAAAGGATTTCCGGCATACCAAGACCAAACATATATTTCACTCCTTGCGGTTTAGATACAAAAGCTTATAAACCCAATACTTTTACACTGAACCGGTTTGAGTGTCAACTGAATGTCGCGTCAACCGGTGTCAGGGTTTTGTGGGTCGAAAAAATTTGCCGGATTAAATTTGCCGGGCTATTGCTTTTTGGGCGGTCTTTTCCCCTGGGGCCTTCGACTTCTTCGGGGACGGCGTTTCCTGGGAGCCTTGCCGCCGCCACCTTTGGTTTGCTTGGAAGGACGGGGCGCAGGCTTGGGCAGATCTGCCTCTAAGGCCTCCGTGGGATATTCACAGGAGACTTTATTACCCAGCACCTCTTCAATTTTGGGGATCTGAAAGGAACTCATCTCATCGGCAAAACTGATGGAGGTGCCTGTGGCACCGGCCCGTCCGGTCCTGCCGATCCTGTGAATATAATGTTCGGGCTCAATGGGCAGATCATAGTTGACCACATGGCTGATGTTTTCGATGTGCAGCCCCCGGGCGGCCACATCTGTTGCCACAAGGACGTTTATACTGCCGTCCTTGAACTGGTTGAGCACCTTGAACCGCTTGTCCTGGGAGACATCCCCGGACAATACCCCGGCCTTCTGGCCGTATCGTCTCAGTTTGTCGGACAGGTACCGCGCCGTGTCTTTACGGTTTACAAAAATGATCACCCGCTGGAGGTTTTCCGACACCAACAGGTTGAACACATTCTTGAATTTCTGGTCTTCTGTGGTCAGGTAGACGATTTGTTCGATGGAGTCTGCCGCCGCCTGATCCGGGTCTATTTCAACCCGCACCGCATCCTTGGTCCATGAGTCTGCCAGGCGCAACACCTCGTCGGTCAGGGTGGCGGAAAAGAACAGGGTCTGCCGTTTATCCTTATGGGGGGTCATGTAGATCAGCCGGCGGACATCGGGGATGAATCCCATATCCAGCATCCGGTCGGCCTCATCGATGACCACCACTTCCACCCGGGAGAGGTTGATGAGTTTTTTGGATATGAAGTCCAGAAGACGCCCGGGGGTGGCGGCAATCACATCCACGGGTTTGTCCGCCAGGGCCTGCTGCTGCTTGGCGTAGCCTGTGCCGCCGAAAACCGAAACGATCCTCATGTGGGAGTATTTACCAAGCCCTTTGAAGTCTTTTTCAATCTGGTGGACCAGTTCCCGGGTGGGGGCCAGGATCAAAGCCCTGGGATAGCCCTTTTCCCGTTTAATGGAATGTCTGGAAAACCGGTTGATCAGGGCCACGATAAAGGTGGCGCTTTTGCCCGTGCCGGTCTGGGCCTTGGCCGTGGCATCTTTTCCTTCCAGGGTGTGGGGCAAAAGCTGGGCCTGGATGTCGGTGCAGTATTTGAATCCCAGATCGCTGATGGCATGCATCAGTCCCAGGGTCAGATCCAGGTCGTGGAACCGTGTTTTTCCTTCTTCGGGTTCCACCTGGAATTGATCCAGGGTCCAGCGGGGTTTCCTTTGCCGCCTTTTTTTCGGTGCGTCGGATGTTTCTCCCGAGCCCTTTTCAGCGGGCGCTTTTTTTGCCGGTACGGTTTCAGTACCGGGGGTGGGGGGGATTTTTTCTTTTTGGGGGGATGCCGGGGGGGCATCCCCGGATGTGCCGGTGAACAGATTTTTTAGAAAACGGAATAATTGTTTCAATGGTTAAATTAGACAATGCTTTTATATAAAGGTTAACATCAGTTACAAATATTACTGCTTGTCAGCGTACAGCAAATGGTTTAACAGACAGCCGGGTTTTTGTGAAGGAAAATGTGGATTCGGTGAAAAAATGGCCGCTTGTGTCATTTGGGGCGTGGAACAATATAAGTGCCCTCCCAAACCCAGCCAAAGGCAATGATGGCAGGTTGATAGGCCTATCTGCCATTGGTATTAACCGCGAAGGACACCGAAGAGGAAGATAGTCATGCGCTTCGTGTTTAGTTGAAAATTTTGTGATGGTTTTACTACTGGCCTGTATGAAAGACGCGATCCGTATGCAGACCACAAATGTGGCTGCAAATATCGGAACTTATGGCAAAAAATATTGACTTTTCAAGTGTTCCACGCTATATCAGGGCATAAAAAAACCTATAATCAAGGTGGTTGTGAATGCTGATTGTCGCCAATTTTTTAGAAGCCATTGCCGTGGTCCTGGACTACGGCCTGACCCTGTATATGTGGATCATCATTGCAGGGGCCGTGCTGTCCTGGGTCAGCCCTGATCCCTATAATCCCATTGTCCGTTTTATCCACAGGGCCACCGAGCCCGTGTATTACCAGATCAGAAAGCGCCTGCCGGTCAATTTAGGCGGGCTGGACATATCACCCATTATAGTCATCATGGCGATTATTTTTCTTCAAACCTTTCTCGTGAACAGCCTTCACGGGCTGGCACGGAGCATTTAAACCGCAAACAAAGGGAGTGCGTATGGGAGTGACCCCACTGGTTGTCAAACAAAAGGAATTTTCCACCCGTTTCAGGGGGTTTGATGTACAGGAAGTGGACACCTTTCTCGAAGAGGTGGCACGGGAGCTTGAACGCCAGGACCTGGCCATTGAGTCCCTGAAGAAGGAAAGCCACCGGCTTGAACTGGAAAACCAGGGCTACCGCAAGCGGGAAGATTCCATGAAAAATGCCATGATCCAGTCCCAGAAGGTGCTGGACCACATGAAGGAAAATGCAAAAAAATCCGCCCAGGTGGTGATTGCCAACGCCGAAGTGGAGGCGGAGAAGATCCTTAACCGTGCCCATAAACGCCTGTCCCAGCTCCACAGCGATATTACCGAACTCAAACGCCAGCGGATCCAGCTTGAAATGCAGATCTCTTCCGTTCTGGAATCCCATTCCAAACTGCTCCAGATGACCAAGGAAGAAAACCAGGCGGCTGACGAGGCGGATGGTGCCTTGCGGTTTATCCGTCAGGCATAGTGACACGCGCATATCCCTGCGCTAAACAGCCCAGGCTTTTTGTTATTTTCCGGCAGGCCGGTTCCGGCCTGCCGATATGTCTTTTTTCTTGACATGGTGTCCCCGTCCATAAGATCATGTGTCCAAAGGTACCTGCACCCGTATGGGTTAATAATTGAGCTGTAACTCCGCTGCCGGTACCGACCGGGTCGTCCCAACTCCGTAACATTAATTATGACAAAGGTGTACTGATGGCTGAGATTGATGCGTTTTTTAAACTCATGCATGACCAGGGTGCCTCGGATCTCCATCTGGTGTCGGGCCAACAGCCGGCCCTGCGGCTCCACGGGGATATCGAGAGAATCAAGTATGACCGGCTGACCTCGGACAGGCTCCGGGGTATGCTTTACGAAATCACCTCCCAGGAAAAGATAAAGGTGTTTGAGGAAACCGGGGATGTGGACTTCGGGTATGAAATTCCGGGACTGGCCCGGTACAGGGCCAACTATTTCATGCAGAAAAACGGCATTGCCGCCGTGTTCAGGGAAATTCCCTCGAATATCCTGACGGCGGAGCAACTCGGGCTGCCGCCGGTGATCTCCAAGCTTGCGGATCTGCCCAGGGGACTTGTGCTGGTGACGGGGCCCACGGGCTCCGGTAAATCCACCACCCTGGCCGCCATCATCGACCAGGCCAACAAAACAAGGAAAGACCATATCCTTACGGTGGAAGACCCCATCGAGTTCGTTCACAAGAGCCGGAACTGTATCGTAAACCACAGGGAAGTGGGGCTTCATACCCAGACCTTCTCCTCTGCCCTTCGCGGCGCCCTGCGTGAGGACCCGGATATCATCCTGG
>MDTD01192218.1_pt1 | contig 21716 bp, 18 predicted proteins | sample 811221 | NCBI WGS metagenome assembly MDTD01 (sample SAMN05326646, study PRJNA326480) | marine metagenome | isolation source: seawater | place: Pacific Ocean: South West | collected 2011 | reverse complement strand
TTTGTTTATTTTATAATCTTCTTTTATTGCTCTAATCTCACAAACTATAGAGTATGGATTATCTTTTATTTTCTTTTTTTTTAAAAATTTTGTTACTCTAAATTTTGTTTGATTACATTTTATCCAACCTAAGTATTTTCTCTTTTGAGAAAAAACTATATCAATATTTATAATTTTAAGATATTTAGAAATCTCAAATATTATATATTCTAAATTTCCTTGAACGAATTCTTTTTTGCCATGAAGAAATAAAGGAAAATTTATTATAAGAATTCCTGACTTATCTTTTAAAACCCTTGATATTTCAGAAATCCCTTTTTGTAAGCTAACGCCATATTCATACCAATGTTCAATAGATTGATTAGAGATGCAATAATCATATGTTTTAGATCTTAATGGTAAATTCGTGACTGATCCTATTATATTGGCTAATGTTTTTACGCCTCTGGAATTATATTCTTGAACATCTATTCCATCTTTTTGAATTAGATACTTATTAGTTGATCTTAAAATAGAAGATTTTGCTCCACAACCTATTTCTAATATCTTTGAATTAAAGTTTAGATCATCTAGAAATTTTTTATTTAGGAACTCTACGCTATTATGTAAAGGACTTTCCTTTTCCTGATAATTAAAATTTTTATATTTATCAATATTTATGAAATTTAATTTGATAAATTTATAATTTTTTTTAAGAAATTCATCTAAATATTTTTTGTAATTATTTATAAAAATTTTCATTTAAGTCAACTTAAAAAATTTAATTATCAATTTTAAAATTAATAATGGTTCAAAAATATAAAAAACTTTACTTAACCAAATTGTCTTAATTGCCCTAAGCATTCTATTTTGGTTGATTTCACCTGTTAAAGATGCAGTAATATTTAAAGAAAATCGAGAATTAATATTTTTAAAATAATCTTTCAAAAATTTTATATTTTGATTTTCTGTTTGTATAAATATTTTCAGATCATAATTTTTTCTATATAAAATCTTGAATCTTTGTTTTAGCTCACAATTATTTTCATTATTTTTAATAATTATAAATTTATTTTCTAATTTATAGTCTTTGCTTAAATCATTTTCAATTAAGTTTATTATTGCATTATTAAATGATTCTAAACTGTTTGAAATAATAATTATTTTGATGATTTTTTTAATCCCATAAGTTTTTAAATATTCTTTAATCTTTTTTTTGTACTTTTGAATGAAAATTTCTAATGCCATTAAATCTGTATTTATTAAATATTCTTTATGGTTTTTAAAATTTTTCGTTAGATCTTTATTTATTTTAGAAATATCTATTTGTTTTTCATCTAAGCCATTTATGTAGTAATAAATATATTTTTTTTCATCATAATTATAAATTAACTTATAGTCTTTACTTCTTACGCAACATATTCTATTCGATTGTCCTAAAAATCTTGCATCACATCTTGCTAGTTTGTTATAGGAAATTTTACTTTGATTTAAGTATGGAAGAAGTGAATCACTATAATTTAATTGAGAATTTGGAAGATTAATATTTAAATAGTCTAGTAAAGTGGGAAATATATTTATTGTAGATATTTGCTCTTTAAATTGCCTGTTTTTAATTCCTGGCAAAGACATAAAGAAAGGAATCATTATATTATCATCTGTCATGAAAATATCATGTGTCATTTTTTTCCTTTTTAATAATTCTGGGGTTATACCCCTAGAGGGGTCTGGATATCCGTGATCAGAACATAATATAAAAATAGTATTTGAATGAGTATATCCATTCTCATAAAATAAATTAATAGTATTTTCTACTTTATTTGAAATCTTTGGATCTTCTCTACAATTGTAATCAATAAACCAGAATTTATTTTCTGGTTTTAAACCATTGCTTTCATTTCTTAATGCATATTTTATGAATTTTAAAATATCATTATTTGTCCACCAATTTCCATGACTAAATTTTCTTGGCCACTTATGCCTTGGATAAATATTTAAGCAAGTTAATTTTTCTCTGATATCTGGATGCATTAAAGCCGCATAACATTGCCACCCTTCTTGATTTAATATTGAGGTTAATGATGGATATAGCTTTCTATCAAATCGAAAATCATTATAATTTGCTCCAAGTATGAATGAATGCTGTCCAGTCATCATTGCACTTATTGACATCACAGTACTAGGGGCAGAAGTAACTACTTCAGTAAATTCAATAGATTTTTGTTTGAATTTATCCATTATTTCTAGTCTCGAGCGATCATCACTAGAATAGTAACGCCTCACTGAATCAATAAATATCCAAACTATATTCAATTTAAGTTCTCCTAAAAGAAAATAACTTTAATCTGGTTTCTTCCCATTTATTGAATTTAGAACCATTTGAATGCATCCAATCATTAGTTAATAATTTGAAATTATTTTTTTTAAAGTTATTTATAATTTTTGTTTCTGTTCTATAAATTGCAGAATATATGGTTTGTAATTCTTTGGAATATTTATTATTTAATAAATATTCAGATTTTATAGCTACTGGCTCTCTTAAAATTAAAATAGATTTATTTATTGAGTATTTTTCTAAGAAATTTAAAATCTTATAAAATTTTTGTTCATTTAGGTAGAGTAATAAACCTGAAATAAAGATTAGATCATAGGGTGCATTTTCTGGATTTTTTTCAATACAAATATCGCCAAAATAATAATTTATATTTTTGCAATTATGATTCCTTTCAATATATTTTTTACCTAAACTTAGCATCCCTTTAGAGGTATCTGTAGCTAAAACATTTCGACAATTTTGAGAAAGTAAATTAGTCCATTGACATGTTCCTGCACCTATTTCAATGCATGATTCATAATATTTATTTAAATCTTTTAGTAGAGATTTTACTTTTTTTTGCTCTATATTACTTTTCTCAATTGATAATTCTTTATCGTAGGAAAGGTTACTAATACTATGTATATAAGATAATTGCTTTTTAGATTGTTCTTCCCAGAAATCTTCCATTTTTTTAAAAATCTATATTAGGAATACTTGAACCTTGAATATTAAAAATTTTCATATCTGATAAAAATTCATGATTAAATGTTGTTTTATCATTAGAAAATTTACCTGGAATAGGAAGAATTCTTACTCCTAAGGGTTTATTTAATTTCTCAGAGAGTGTTATAACATCGCAAATAATAGATCCAATGGTTTCGCTAAATATTTCCCCAGGGACAGGAACCATATCTAATCCGCATCCACAAACGGTTGAATAGAGCAAAAGAGATTCTATCCTAAGAATCCCCTCACAGGATTGTTTCGCAAGCCACTCATCTTCTAATGGTGAGAACATTACACCATTAAAGCCTGCTTTTTTAGCTCCTGATAATTTAAATGATTCATTAATTAAATTAGTTAACCTAGAAGTAATTGATAATGATCCAAGATTTCCTAAAGTATTGACACTCAAAAGTTCATATAAGAGACCAATACTTTGATTAGTTCTTGGGATTGGAGCTAATGATGCATCAATACCCTCATAATTAATTATGGAATTATTTACAAGTAAGTTATTTAATTCATGAAGGATATCAATAAGTTCATTTTTATATTGAATAAGATTTTCTGCAAAATTATTGTTTGAATTTTCATAACATTTATCAATTAATGAACCAAGAGTTTCTAATCCAACAGAATAGGATAAAGGTTTTTTAAAATTTGAAAATGGGAAAAAAGGAGTATTCCTTGTCTTGCCATTGCTGATTCCTAATCTGAAGTTATCAAATCCATTATTAGATAATCTTGAAATATCAATTATAGTTTTTGAGTAAGCATATATAAGTGATTGGTCAGTTTTATCAACTATAAGATGAATAAAAATTGTATTAATTTTAGTAATTATGGTTTTAATGATTTCTGAAATATTATCTATATTTTCAAATTGAAAACTATTCAAACTCATTGAGAACCAATCAATGGAGGAACTTCTGAATAAAGATTCTAAATATTTAAGTGTATTTATTAGACTTGGTAGACTTGTTATTGATATATTTTGACTAAATATTATATTAATTCTAAGGGTCTTGATATCAAAAGATTTATTTTTGAAAATTTCAAACTGTTCTAATATCATTTTAAGTTGTTTTTTAATTTCTTTTTCTGTGCTCTCATAACTTATTTCCAAAGATGACGTTATTGTTCTAAATTTTATTTTTTTCATTTTTTTAAACTCCTAAATTTTAAAAAATCATCAGTATTATTTATTTCAAAAATATTATCATTATCAATTAATAGATCGAAATCTTTTAATTCTTCATCAGGAATTAAATCTGAGGTGTAAATTGATTTATAGTCTTCACCAATTAAATTAATCCAAGATTTTATTTTTGATACTTTAGTTCTTATTATTCCCAATGATTCAGGATGATTTCTATTTAAAATATTTCCATAATATTTTCTGATTATTACATTATTTTTTACTTCTAAATTGCAAGCTTTCTGAGATCTTTCTTCTCTTATTGAACCTACAATAATATTTTCTGAATTATTTGATCTGAATTTTTGAAAGAAATCATTATCTATAAAATAATCACCTGAATATATATCTATTATTTCATCATCAGGTAGAGAATTTATTGCTAAAGCTAGGCTATGAGCACTTTTAGTGTATGACCAAGAATGATTAATTACAACATTGATATCAGGATAATTATTTAATACTGATAGAGAACGAAAACCTAAAACAAAAAGTATTTTTTGTCCATAAGTTTCTATAAAATTCTCCAATATCGTTTTTTTATTGATAGGATTTTTTAATAGTATTTTTGGGAAAATATCTGAAGTGTCATAAGATTCTCCTGCGGCAAGGATAATTGCTCTGTTCATTATTTTAATTCTTCTATATCTACAGGATTAAAATAAGGTAAATTAAGTTCATGTTTAGCAGTCTTGTAGGGAAAAATTACTGAATTTAAGAAATTATCTATTATTAAATTTGAATTTACTAATATATCTTCTCTTAAAGAATATGGTTTAATTTCTTTATAAGAAAATATGTAACAAGGTACTTTTTTACAATTTAGTCTTAATGCAACCTCTAATCTATGATGACCATCCATTACAAGATTATGCTCAATGGCAATAACTATTGGCTGTTTCCATTTTTTTTCTTCTTTTATTTTATTTAATAACCAATTTACTCTGTTTTCATCAAATTCTTCAATGGGGTTCAATTTTTTTGGATTTATAAGAAAGCTTTTCATTTTAATAAAATTTTAATTATTTTTTGATAGTAATCTTAAGCAACTAATGTATTCATCATAATTATTAAAGGATAGGACTTTTTCACCTAAATCATAATAACGCATTGTGAAATCTTTTCTATTCTCAAAAATCACCTCATGGAAATATTTATTAGAGTTTTTTGATTTATTTTTAAAAATATCTAATGATTTTTCAAACCAATTAAAAATTGCATTTCTATTCATCCATGTAATTCCATACATTTTTAAAGAATTTTGATGATTTCTTGAAGAACTTATATAAACATTTGAAATAAAACCATCTTTAGAATAAGAATTTTCAATTTTGGTATCAATAAATCCTCCTTTATCATTACTTTTAGATAATCCTTTTGTAGTCCAGTAAATTAATTTTTTTGATGAATATTCTTTATGATTTATTTTTATATAATTTTTTAGATTTTTTAAATCTGAATCATCAAAGACGCTATCTGCTTCTATTATTAAAATACCTTCATCCAAATTTTCACCAATATTTAGAATTTTATTTATTGCTAAATATAAAGATATTAAATTGGAATCATTATTAAATTCTTTATTAACAACAAACTCAATATTCATTTTGTAAATGCTATTTTTATTAATATCATCAATTATTTCTTTGTATTTATGACCAACTACTATATATAGAGGTTTATTAGAAATCGTATTTACTTGTTTTATCAATCTATTTATTGCACTTTCACTATTAAATTGAACAAGTGATTTAGTAATATAATTAAATTCCTTTGGAGTAGATTTTTCTAATCTGTTTCCTCTACCTGCTGCGAGTAAGATTATTATCAACTTTATATAACTCCTTTAAAGATTTTAAATTAATATTATCAATAGAATATTGATTATTTGAAAATTTTGAAATTTGCTTACAATTTAAATGCTTTGCTTCATCAAATTTTTCTTTAAAATTAGAATATTTATTGAAATAAACAGCATTTTCTCTAGCTGTATCTCTATTTTCAGGAATATCTGTGATAATACATCTACAACCAAAAGACATTGCTTCAATTAGGGAGTTTGACATTCCTTCGCTATAGCTTAAATTTATAAAAAATTCAGATATTTGGTAGTAATATTTAATCTCAGAATGATTAATATGGCCTTTAAACATTATTATTTTTTTAAAACTTTTATATTTATTTTTTAAGCGATCAAGCTCAGGTCCTCCTCCAATAATATTCACATAAATTTTTATGATTTTATTAAATTCTATTAATTGATTTAAAGTATAATCAATATTCTTTCTTTTAATCATTCTAGATGAAATTAAAAAAGAATTTTTAATTTTTAATTTCTCATTATATTCGCCTTTCTCAATAATATTTGGAAAAATTATAATATTCTCAGTTAATTCTTTAGAAATAGTTCGAACTGATTTTGTTAATAGATGGAGATATGTCTTCTTAGAATTACAAATTAGTTTTAGAAAATATCTATTAATAAATATTTTAAAATCAAATTGATTTTCTTTATCTCTATAAAGTAAAGATTTTTCACCTACTCTAGTAACTTTAATTATTAATTTAGCGTTAAGAAAAATTGATAATATATATCCAAAAAATATTAAGGATCCATTTGAATGTATATGAATATTTCTAATGCTTAAAAAATTTAAATTACAAATATTTATTAAAATAAAACTATATTTATTATATTTTTGAACTTTAATATTACTTTCAGAATTATATACTTTCCATATTCCATAATCACTAAAAATTATATTTTCTGTACTTAAATATTTTGCTGATATTTTCGAGAGATTCAATAAATTTATTTCAGCGCCTCCAGGTCTATTTGAACCAAAACTTCTTATTAGGTGTAAAATTGTCATGATACTTTATAAATATAATCACATAATTGATCAGCTTCTTCTTTCGAATGAGTTATTAATATTGAGGTGCTAGAGACTTCTTTTAACAAATTAATACATTTATTTCTAGATTTTAGATCTAGACCTTTAAAGGGCTCATCCATTGCAAGAATATTATGTTTTTTATTATTTGATTGTTTTAATTCAAAAATAGTTCTTAAAATATTTAATCTCTGTGCTTGTCCTCCACTTATAGAGGAAGCGTTTTCAGATAAGTTTATGAATAAATTATTTTCATCTTTGAGGTTAAATTCAAAATAAAGATTTGATTCTTTAAGTAAATAAATTAAATAGTTTAAATTTTGTTGTATTAATTTTTTATCGTTATCATTTACGATATATTCAATTATTGGACAATTTGGAATGTAATTAAATTGAGATAAATAAATAAAATTATTTTTTTTATTTGAATAAATTTTTAGTCTTCCTTTTTTAGTCATGAAGACTTCATTCTCTTTTATAGGAATTGCAATCCCAGTTATTAAATCTAAAAATGATGTTTTTCCAATTCCGCTTTTTCCTATAATTCCTGTCCAATTATTTTTTATAATATCAAATTCAATATTTTTTTTGTTTATTTCAATTTTTTCTAGGGTGATATTAAGTAATGATGTTTTTTGCAAGCCTGAATTTATATCTTTTATTTTTTCTATTTCGCCAATTCTATCTATTATTTTTAATTTTTCTTCAATTGGAATTTTTATTAGACTTAATTGTATAAATTTATTAATCCTCTCAATATTGGCTGAATTACAATTTATAGCTGATATTGCAACAAAAATACTTTGTAAAGATGGAATAATTTTCTGGATACTTAGAGCTAAAATTGCTAAGAGAGATAATATATTTGTGTCAGATAAACTAATTAATCCAATACAGGCTAGAGATAATAAACCGAATGTTTCTGCAATGAATTTAGGATAAATAGAGAGAAAATTATTCTCTGCTGACATATTCTTAATATCTTTATCATTTTTCTTAAGAAATTGAATAATTCTGCTTGCTTTAATAGAATTTTTTAAATATCTTGCACTAATAACAATTTCACTTGCAGACTGTGTAAATTTTGTTTTTAAATAAGATGTTTTTTTACTATTAAGTCTTATTTTATTTTTAGATGTTTTTATAAAAATATAATAAAGAAGTATATATACAAGTCCTACTATTATTGTAATAATAGGAATTTTAATAATTAAAAATATAGTAATGGATAATGCAAGTATTGAACTTATGATAATTTGAAGTAAAGGGTATACAAGTTCATTTGTTAGGTTTTGTATGTCATTTGATAAAACCTGTGAAAGATTGCTTATACCAAATTTCTCAATTTCATATACATCTATTATTTTTATAGCATTTATAACTTTAAAGCTTATATTGCTAGAAATTTTTGTGTTTATTTTAGATGAAATATATGAAAAAAATACTCTTGTTAAACCACTTATTAAAGCAAAAATAATAAAATAAAATATCCCATCATTTTTTGTACCATTTTCAAATGATTCTATTAATTTTGGTAAAAGAGAAATAGTTTTTATATCAAAGAAAGTTATAACAATACTTAAAAATGTTGCAAAACATATATATTTAAATCCATCTCCATACCTAATGATATTGAAAATATTTGACTTGTAAATTCTATTTAAATTAAACATAGAAATTTTGTATTGATTTTAAGTTCCTTAAAAACTCTATTATTAATATTGGAATAAAACTCATAAATGTAATACTAAAAATCCAATTATATATGCCCACTGTTCCTGCTCTCATCATTAATGGAATCATGCATGCAGAATTAATTACAATATGATCAAAAAAGTTAAAACTTTCAATTGCCATCTTGTTATATGAATTTTGTAAAATCCTTACAAATGAACCATATATAAACCCTATGGAAAATATTCCAAGTAAGCCATTATTTATATATCCTTCTGAAATTGGAGACAGACCGAAACCAATCTTTCTTGGATATTCTTTTCCAAATAGATAATTTTTAACTTCTCTACCTATTGCATCGCCAACATTAGGTGGCTTTTTCTCATTGAATATATTTTTATATACATAAGTTGGAAGAACGTAAAATATTCCTCTATCCCATGTAAACATTTTTTCTATTTTATCTAACGTTAAATGATCTCTCGCTATAGCATAATCAATAGTAAAGTTAACTGATCTAAATTCTGCTACTGGTAATTTCCTTTCTTTATATTGACTTTCAAAATTTTTAAATACTCTTGAAATATTTTTCCACCCATTACCTCTTCCTAAACCTATAAATGTAAAAATTATAAATGATAAAATTAATGCAATAATTATTTTTAATCTTTTAAATAAAACGTTTTTATTTATTTTAAAATTTTCTATAAGCCTTTCTTTTTTATTAATTTCTTCAAAGGATTTATTTTTCAAACTTAAAATAAATAATACAACCATAATTGATTTTATTAATGATGTTCTATCCCCTTCAAATAGGTATGAAATTAGAATTGGAGAATTTATAAAAATTATTAATGAAATACCAATTTTTTGTTTTAAATTAAAATTAAATCTCAATTTTTTAATTAATAAAATTAGAATTGTTAATGAAGGAATAAATGAAATAGAATACGGTAAAGCATTTTTAGCAGAGCTAAGAACTGACATCCTTTCTACTCTATTTTTAAAAAAAATATTAAAATACTCAAAAATAGAAAAATTATAAGTGTAAGAGAAACATATTAATCCAAAAATACCTAGGAATATTGATATAAAAAATAAATAGTTTATTTTATTAAAATCATTATAAAGTTTTATTCTTGGAATTTTAATTTTTGATGTTAAAAATAATCCAAGAATAAAACTAAAAGCAAATAATATATAAAATATTATTCCTAAATCTTTTATTCCGTAAATAGTCTGATACATATCTTTTATTTCTAATCTTTCAATAGGGTAAGTTATCCAATAAGCCAATATACTTATAGTTGAAATATTTATTATGGTTGCATTAATTAATGTTCTACTTATCAATATTGATAAAATTATATAAGGAAATACTAGTATCATCTATTACTTAATTTATTTTATTCTAAATTTATATAGTAAATCTTAAAGTGTTTGTTTACCTCTAGTAACTTTTATTCTTATATATTTATTAAAATATGTAGATAAAAGATTTATATTTTATTTTCAATACTTTCAAATTTTTTACTCTTAAAAATATTTTTAAAAAATATTTTATTTTATAAATATCAATCTATAAATTATAATATCTACATTAGTTTATTAAATAATTTTATGATTATAGATAGTAATAAAAATATTCAAGTAAAAAATATATGTTGTATTGGTGCAGGATATGTAGGTGGGCCGACTATGACAATTATAGCCTCCTATTGCCCAAGCATTAAAGTGAACGTAGTTGATATTAATGCAGATAGGGTAAACCAATGGAATGGTGATACTAATAATCTGCCTATATATGAACCTGGCCTTAGCAATATTGTCAGCAAAGTTCGCAATAAAAATTTATTTTTCTCAACTGATCTTATAAATGGGATAAAGAATGCAGATATGATTTTTATTTCAGTAAATACCCCTATTAAAGAAAAAGGCTTAGGTGCAGGACAAGCTAGTGATTTAACTTGGGTTGAATCATCGGCAAGAGAAATAGCAAAATATGCAGAGGGTCATACTATAGTTGTTGAAAAAAGTACTCTCCCAGTTAAAACCGCTGAAATAATAAAATCTATACTGACTTCCGCGGAGGATAATTTTTCAAATAATAATAGTCTAAAAACATTTTCAGTATTATCTAATCCTGAATTTCTTGCAGAAGGTACTGCAGTTGAAAATTTAAAATATCCAGATAGGGTTCTTATTGGAGGGGAAGATGAAGCAGCTATAAATTCTCTTATTGAGATATATCTTAATTGGGTACCAAAGGAAAAAATTTATACTACAAATTTATGGAGTAGTGAGTTATCTAAACTTATAGCTAATGCATTCTTAGCTCAGAGAATAAGTTCCATTAATTCTGTATCAGCAATTTGCGAATTTACAGGAGCAAATGTTGAAGAAGTTGCAAATGCAGTTGGAAGTGATTCTAGAATTGGAAATAAATTTCTAAGTTCTGGGCCAGGTTTTGGTGGTAGCTGTTTTAAAAAAGATATTTTAAATTTAGTTTATATTTGTAGGTCATTAGGGCTTGAAGAGGTTGCTGCCTATTGGGAATGTATTTTGAATATTAATGATTGGCAACAGGATAGAATTTATAAAATAATATTGAAAAAACTTTATGGTAATTTAGTTAATAAAAGGATAGTTATATTGGGCTTTTCATTTAAAGCTAATACTAATGATGTAAGAAATTCTCCTTCTATAGAAATTTGTAAAAAATTAATTAATGAGGGAGCAAAGTTGGTAGTAAATGATCTAAAAGTCTCAGAGAAATCTATTTATAATTCTTTTTCAAATTATTTCGAAAAAAATATGATTAGTGATTACGTGATTTTTGAAAAAGATCTAAATAAAGCTTCCAAAAATGCTGATGCTATTGTTATTTTAACTGATTGGGAGGAATATAAAAATTTAAATTGGTATTCACTTTATGAAAAGATGAGAAAGCCAGCTTGGATTTTTGATACAAGAGCTGTAATTCCCCTTCAAAAATTCAGTAATAAAAAAATAAATATTTGGCAATTAGGAAATGGAGAAGTTATTTAAAATATGTTTTAATTTAGCTTATTTATTTTTCTTAACCAATAATAAGAATGTTCAACAATTTTATTTATATCTTGATATTGTGGTTTCCAATTGAGAGATGATTTTATTTTATTAGAGGATGAAACTAAAACAGGAGGATCTCCAATTCTTTTGTCTGCTATTTCATAATTAACTTTTCTGTTAGATATCAACTCTACTGCATTGATGATTTCCAAAACTGATACTCCTTTTTCATTTCCCAAATTGAATACTTTATATTTCTTATCAATTGGAGCATCCTTTGAGAATGAATAATCATCAAATGATTCAAGAGCTTTTAGATGAGCATTTGCAACATCTACTACATGAATATAATCTCTAATACATGTTCCATCAGGAGTTGGATGATTTATTCCAAATATTTTAAATCTCTTACTAATTTCTAAGGCTGATTTAATTACTAAAGGAATTAAGTGAAACTCTTTAGCGCGGTCCTCTCCAATTAATAAGTCTTCAGAGGATCCAGATACATTGAAATACCTCAATATGACGCTATTTAAATTAGAGTTATAGGCTAAATCTTTTAATATTAATTCCCCAGTCAATTTACTTCGACCATATGGACTTATTGGATTTTGTTCTGTATCTTCAGTAATGGGATTTTGATCAGGGATACCATAGGTTGCACAAGAGCTAGAAAATATTATTGGGATAGAGCTATTAAATTTTCTTTTTTTGCGAATTTCTAAATCGCATATTACTTCAAGAAGATTTAAAAACTCAGTGATATTATTTCGGTAATATTTTAGAGGGTTTTTAAAAGATTCTTCTACATTAATAGAACCTGCAAAGTGAAGAACTCCATCAATAATCTTATTTTCATGAATAGTATTTCTTAAAAGAATATGATTACCTGTGATTATTTCTTTAATAATATTTTTATTGCCTATATTAGAAATTATTAAAGGTATTTTTAATTTATTTTGTAAAATAAATGCAATATTATTAAAATTTATATCCACCACTATTGGATCATGCCCCATTGCAACTAACTGTCTTACTGTATGACTTCCAATAAAACCTGCACCTCCTGTAACAAGAACTCTCATTAATATTTAGGTTGTAAATTTAATTTTGTTCATAAATATTTATAATAGTTTTTTTTAAAGTATGCAATAGTAATGTCTAAGCCTTCATCGAGAGAGGTGTGAGGATGCCAATTTAAAATTTGATTGGCTAGTTTTATACTAGGTTTTCTTTTTTTTGGTTCTGGAAAAGATAATTTTTTATAAATAATATTAAGACTTTTATTAATCTTATTTTTTATTTTATTCGCTAATTCTTCAATGGTTATTTCTTCATAATGGCCAATGTTGATAGGTTTTTGATAGTTACTGTTCATTAGTTTTACTATTCCATCAATAACGTCGTCAACGAAGCAAAAAGATCTAGTTTGCAATCCATCACCATAAATGGTTAATGATTCTTCTTTTAGAGCTTGAGATATGAAATTAGAAATTACTCTTCCATCATCTGCTAACATATTTGGCCCATATGAGTTAAAAATTCTTGCTACTTTAATATCTATTTCATAGTTACGATTAAATTCAAAACAGAGTGTTTCTGAAATTCTTTTACCCTCGCCGTAACATGCCCTTTCTCCAAAAGTATTTACAGAACCATTATAAGTTTCATCTTGTGGATGTATTTCTGGTTCTCCATAAATTTCACTAGTGCTTGAAAAAAATAGTTTTGCATTCGTTTTCTTTGCTAATTCCAGCATATTATAAGTACCAATAAAGTTTATTTTTAAGGTAGATATTGGATCAAGTTTATATTTATTTGGAGATGCGGGACAAGCCATATGCCAAATATTTTCTACTCTTCTATCTAATGGTTTTGTAATATCTTGATCAATTAATTCAAAAAGTGGATTATTTATAAAATCTAATAGATTGGAATAGTCACTAGTTATAAAATTGTCTACGCAAATAACATATTCACCTCTATTTAATAGATTTCTTATTAAATGGGAACCAATAAAACCTGCTCCACCTGTTATGAGGTTTCTCAATATAGTTATTAAATTAAATTAACTTTACATCAATTAATTCTTCTTCTCAAGACATAAATTAATAAAAAATCAATTATTTAAATATGAAAAAATATTATAACAAATTGATATATAGTAAATTTATGGATTAATTATAGTCTCATGGAATTTAATTCCCTAGGAACTATTCCTTTCAAGTCATAAATTATATTTTTATCTTTTACTAATTTTGACCAAAGTAATCTATCCATATCTTTAAACTCTTTATGAGGTACAGCTACAATAACAACATCAAATTTATCTTCTTCATTTAATGGTAGTTTATCTAATAATTTAAAATTAAATTTAAGTTTGTTTTTATTTATAATATAAGGATCATATAAATATGGAACTATATCATTTTTATTTAAGTTATCAATAATATCCAAAACTTTTGAATTCCTCGTATCTGGACAATTTTCCTTAAAAGTTATACCAAGGATTAATACTCTAGCCTTTTTAAGTGTAATTTCTTTATTAAAAATTTCTTTCATAAGCTGTTCAACAATCCATTCGCTCATGCTATCGTTTAAGTTTCTACCAGCCAAAACAATATCAGGGTTATATCCGTGCTGCTTGGACTTATAAGTGAGATAATATGGATCTACGCTTATGCAATGTCCTCCAACTAAGCCGGGTTTAAAAGGTAAAAAATTCCATTTACTACCGGCTGCATCAAGCACATCTAGTGTATCAATCTTTAATGTTTTGCAAATTTTTGCAAGTTCATTAACTAATGCAATATTTAAATCTCTTTGTGTATTCTCTATTACCTTTGCAGCCTCAGCAATTTTTATACTTTTTGCTTTGTAAGTTCCCGCTTCAATTATAGATCCATATAATTCGTCTATCCACATCGCTACCTCATTATTACTTCCACTTGTTATTTTTACTATAGAAGTTAATCTATGTTCTTTATCTCCTGGATTAATCCTCTCAGGACTATAACCGCAATAAAAATCATTATTAAATCTTAATCCTGAATATTTTTCTAAGATTGGGACACAAATTTCTTCTGTTGTTCCAGGGTAAACAGTACTTTCATAGATTATGATTGGTGCAAATTTTGATTGTTTTGTGCTAATAATTTCAGCAACAGTTTTTGTGGCTTTTTCAAGGTAGTTTAAATCTGGAATTTTATTTATATCAATGGGGGTTGGTACTGATATGATAAATACCTCACATTCCCTTAGGTATAGAGGATTATTAGTAAACTTAATAGATTTTAAATATATGAGATCATCATGATCTGTCTCCATAGTAGTATCCTGACCAGACTGTAATTCAGTAATCCTTTGTTTATTTAAATCGAAACCTACGATTTTTCTACTTAATTTCTTTCCACTTAATAAAGATTTTTTTCTTTTATTAAATTCAGTCGCTAAAGGCAACCCTACATAGCCGAGTCCTATGACACAAATAGTACATTCCGAATTAATTGGGAGATTTAGATTATTTTTGTATTCCATTCTTAATTTCTTTTATCTTAAAATTTATAAAATGATTTGTACCAGTCTACAAATCCCTCAATGCCTTCTTTAATAGATGTATTAGGTTTAAAGCCTGTCCAATCCTCAAGAGAAGAGGTATCTGCAGAGGTGCTAGAAACATCCCCAGGTTGCATACCTAGAAATTCTTTCTTAGCATTAATACCTAATTTTTCTTCAAGAGCCTTAATAAAATCCATTAAAGGGATTGGATTAGAATTACCTATATTAAAAATGCGGTAAGGAGCCCAACTTGTTGATGATGAGGGATTATTTAAATCAAAATTAGGATCCAATGATGCAGGTTTATCAATCAATCGTACAAGAGATTCTATTATATCCTCTATGTATGTAAAATCTCTTATCATATCCCCTTTATTAAAGACCTTAATTGGCTTATCCTCAAGCATGGATTTGGTAAATAAGAAAAGAGCCATATCTGGTCTTCCCCAAGGACCATAAACGGTAAAGAATCGAAGTCCAGTTGTAGGTAAATTATATAAATGACTATAGGTGTGTGCCATAAGTTCATTTGCCTTTTTACTCGCAGCATAAAGGCTAACAGGATGATCTACAGAATCCTTTTCACTAAAAGGTTGCTTTTTATTACCTCCATAAACCGAACTGCTGCTTGCATAAATTAAATGCTTTACATTAAAGTGTCTGCAATTTTCTAAGATATTACCAAAGCCAACAATATTTGAATTAATATATGATTCTGGATTTTCTAAAGAATATCTCACTCCAGCTTGTGCTGCTAAATTAATAACAATTTCAAAATTAAATTTCTTAAATAACTCTCTCATTGGAGCAATATTTACCAGATCTTCCTTTATGAATTCATATTTTCCTGAATTAGAACTTGATATTTTTTTAAGTTCTTCAAGCCTAGCGTATTTTAAATTGATATCATAATAAGGATTTAAATTGTCCATACCAATTACATTATGTCCCTCTTTTATTAATCTTTTTGTAAGATGGAAACCAATGAATCCTGCTGAGCCAGTTACTAAAATTGACATTTTATTATTAATTCAAAAAAGGATAATTGTAGAACAAAGGAGATTTATAAGTTGATATTTTGATTGTTCTAAAAAGTTCAATGGATTTTACATGGTTTTATTGGTACTTACTAATTTATAATACAATCTAGAGATGTAACTTTTAAGTTTTGTAGTTTGCCAAATTTATTAATTAATTTTTTAATATTTTCTCTTTCCTTTGTACTAACTTATATAATGGTACCTCTAGTGCGATCGATAGCACTAAAATTAAGACTTGTAGACAAACCTGATAAGAGGAAACAACATAAGAATAGTATTGTCAGGCTAGGTGGAATAGCAATTTTTTTAGGAATTTATATCTCATTCTTAATTTTATTTTCCTTAGGTTTTTTAAAAATAGAATCAAATAGCCTTTTTTGGCCGATATTTAATTTTGCACCACTTTTTTTCCTCCTTGGTTTTGTAGATGACATTATTAATTTGTCGCCTTTTATAAGATTATGCTTGCAGGTCGTCATTTCTATATTCCTATGGTTAGGGGGCATTCAAATACATTTAATTGATTTTCAATTTTTTCAATACTTCAATTTTTCTTTTTATCTCATTGATCAAATTAGTCTAATATTTACTATTCTATGGATTGTTGGAATTATTAATGCCATTAACTGGGCAGATGGACTAGATGGTTTAGCTACTGGAATAATCAGTATTTCTATTATAGGTTTAATTTTTAATTCAATCTTTTTAGGAAATTATGAGGCTTGTATATTTTTACTCTCAATCTTAGGAGTTTGCTTATCATTTTTGATATTTAATTTATATCCTGCCAAAATACTTATGGGTGATGGGGGATCTTATCTTTTAGGATTCTTAGCTTCTACATTAAGTATTTATTCCCTAACACCTGAAAATCAATTAAATCAAGGATTGACCTTCTCATCTTTGAATATTTTATTTTTGTTTGCAATTCCTATCTTTGATATGGCTTTAGTAATTTTGTCTAGAATGAAATCAAACAAATCCATTTTTTTACCTGATAGAAATCATATTCACTATCGTATATTAGACAGTGGCTTTTCTCATAAAGAGACTGTTTTTCTGATATTGTCTTTTAGCCAATTCTTTGTATGCTTATCTTTAATACAAAATTTTAATAACTATTTAAGCTTTATATTATTAATCTCATTATCTATTTTAGTAATTTTGATCTTCAATAAATGTGATATTAATCAGATGACTAAATTAAAGTTATCCCCTAAAAAAGATAGATTCTTTTAATTTACGCTTCCTGCAGGATTCGAACCTGCGACCCACTGCTTAGAAGGCAGTTGCTCTATCCAACTGAGCTAAGGAAGCAAAAAATTTGTTTTCTTAAATTTCATTAAATAAATACATTACTTTTAAACTATTTAATAGTACAAAATAATTTAGGTATTTAACCCTTTTATTGTAATGGTTTTAATGAAATAAAAAAAGAAAGTTGAGAAAAAACAATAAAATTATTTTTTAAATTCTTATTGAATTTTTAGATAATTCATATTTAAAACTTTCAAAAGTTTTAAAAATTCCAGTATCAAGGTTTGTTTGAGCATACCAACCTAATTTATTTATCCTTTCTGTATTAAGTTTTTTTCTTGGAGTACCATCAGGTTTGGTTGCATCCCAAATTATGTCACCTTTATATTCAATTATATTTGCAATTTTTGATGCTAGATCGCTTATTGATATTTCAAAATTACTTCCAATATTAATTAATCTTGGAATATTAATGCAATTTATATCAGACTTATTTTGTGATAAGTCACACCATTTTTCAAGAAGATAATAACAAGCTTCTGCAAAATCATCTATATAAAGAAACTCTCGCATAGGCTTGCCAGAACCCCAACAAGTTACTTCCTTCTTGTTAGAAATTTTTGCCTCGTAAAATTTTTTAATTAATGAAGCCATTACGTGACTTTCTCTATCTTTGTAATTATCTTTTGGACCATATAGATTTGTTGGCATCAAAGAGATTGCATCAAAATTATATTGATTAGTTAAGGCCTCGCATAATTTTATGCCTGCAATTTTTGCAATTGCATACCATTGATTAGTACTTTCTAAGGAGCCCTCCAATAAATATTCCTCTCTGAGTGGTTGTTTAGCAAGTTTTGGATAAATGCAACTGCTACCAAGGAACAAAAATTTACTCACATCATTTTTCCAAGAAGCTTCTATTAGGTTATTTTGTATTTTTAAATTTTCTAATAAATATTCAGATGGTTGAGTTGTATTAGCAAGAATGCCTCCTACTTTGGCCGCTGCTGCGATAACAATATCAGGCTTATTTTTCTTAAACCACATATCAACAGAATTATAATTTGTTAGATCTAAATCTTTTCTTTTTGAAATTATTAGTTTCTTATTCTGGATGGTAAATCCTTTTTGATTGAGTAATCTGCATAAAGAACTTCCAACCATGCCAGATGATCCTGCAATATAAATTCTTTTATTTAAATCCATCTTTGTAGAATTTTAACTTAGTCACTCATTATATCTGGAATGGCTTCTAAAGAGTTATTGTAAGGAAAACCTTGGTTTCTTAAAATCAATTCTTTTTTTGCTTCTTTATTATCATTAATAATCATTAATTCAATCATTTCTTCTAAGGTGATCTTTGGTTCCCATCCCAATTCTAAATATGCTTTTTTTGAATCTCCATGTAGATAGTCAACTTCGGTAGGCCTAAAGTATCTAGGATCAATTCTTATAACAATTTTCCCATTATCAGCCCTTCGTCCAACTTCATCAAGTCCTTTCCCTTCCCAAATAATGCCAGGAGTGTCAGGGTTTATATTCCATTTTAGTTTTGATGCACTGATTTCAATGAATTTTCTAACACTTTCTGTTCTACCAGATGCTATTACATAATCAGAAGGCTTTTTCTGCTGCAACATTAGCCATTGCATTTCAACATAGTCTTTTGCATGACCCCAGTCTCTTTTTGAATCAAGATTTCCAAGATATAAACAATCTTCAAGACCTAAATTTATTCTAGTTAAACCTCTAGTTATCTTTCGAGTGACAAATGTTTCTCCCCGCCTCTCTGATTCATGATTAAAAAGAATTCCATTGCATGCAAAAATATCATATGCTTCTCTATAGTTTATTGTAATCCAGTAAGCATATAATTTAGCTGCTGCATAAGGGCTCCTTGGATAAAAAGGAGTAGTTTCATTTTGTCGATCTTGCATTGTTTTTCCAAATAATTCACTAGTGCTTGCCTGATATACTTTGGTCTTTTTGTTTAAATTTAAAAGTCTCACAGCATCAAGAATTCTTAAGGCTCCAAGTGCATCGCAATTAGCAGTATATTCCGGTGATTCAAAACTGACAGCAACATGACTTTGTGCTCCTAAATTATATATTTCATCAGGTAAGATTTTTTCAATAATCCTAATTATATTAGAGCTATCAGTTAAATCACCATAATGGAGAATTAGGTTTAAATTATCTTTATGAGGATCCTGATATAAATGATCTATCCTTTGGGTATTGAAATTACTTGATCTTCTTTTAATGCCATGGACAACATAATTTTTACTAAGCAAAAATTCTGCAAGATAACTTCCATCTTGCCCAGTTATTCCAGTAATAAGTGCTTTCTTTTGTTGCTTCATATTTATATTCCTGTGATGTTAATTATGGTAACTTCTCGATTTAATTAAAAGTATTTGACTTTTTGGCATGGATTAAATTAAACAGTTTTTCTACCATATAAATCATCAAAGCGTATTATGTCATCTTCTTCAAGATATGATCCACTTTGCACCTCAATTATAGTTAAAAGACTATCGCCAGGGTTTGATAATCTGTGTTTTGCGCCTAAAGGGACATAAACACTTTGATCCTTATAAAAGATTTTTTTATTATTATCTATTTCTACTTCTGCAATTCCACTAACTACGACCCAATGTTCTGCTCTATATCTATGAAGTTGTAAAGATAGACTTCCTTTAGGGATTATTTCAATTTTTTTAACTTTCCAGGTTTCCCTTTCGCTAATAGTTTTGTAATTACCCCAAGGCCTGTATACTTTACTATTTGTTTTTGATTCATCAAAGTTTTCTTTTTCAAGATCTTTAACTAAATTTTTTATTGAATGGCTTTCCTTTTTATTTGCTATGAGGATTGCATCATCAGTCTCAATCGCAAGTAAATTATCTAATCCAAAACCAACTAAAAGTCTACTTTCGCTTCTTAAGTATGAGTTTTTAGAGTTTTTTAAAAAAACTTTGCCGATTGTAGTGTTTTGATTATTATCTTTTTTGGAATCTTTCCAAATAGATGCCCAACTGCCCAAATCATTCCATCCGCAATCCAATCTAATTACTGTTCCTAAATCAGTTTTTTCCATAACAGAAATATCAATAGGTGAATTTGGACATTTAGCAAATATTTCATTATTTAGGCGTTGAAAATTTAAATCTTTCTCACCTCCAAGTAATGATTCTTTGCAGATTTTTAGCATTTCTGGATGTAATCTTTCTATCTCTTTAATTATTGTTGATGCCTTAAACATAAAAATTCCACTGTTCCAAGAAAAATGTTTATCCATTAAAAATTGTTTTGCTAGTGATATATTTGGTTTCTCAGTAAATCTTTTTACTTTGCTAGATGTATTTTTTTCAGAAAGTTCTTCGTAAGATTCTATATATCCGTAACCAGTTTCTGCATTTGTTGGGGTTACTCCAAATATAACGATTCTTCCTTGATTAGCATGCTTTACTCCTTTTTCGATGCTACTTGAGAAATTATCCTTATTTGAAATTTTATGATCTGCAGAAAGAACTAAAAGGATTGGATCAATACTTTCTTTTTCCATAACTAATGCAGCTAAAAGTACAGCTGGGCAAGTATTTCTTCCAAATGGTTCAAGTAAAATTGATTTTGGACTGATATTAATTTCTCGCATTTGCTCAGCCACTATAAATCTATGTTCTTCATTACATATGATCACTGGAGGTAATAAATTGTTGATTTTATCCAATCTCAAAAAAGTATTTTGAAGCATTGTATATTTATTATTATTTTCTAAACATAAATATTGTTTAGGAAGGGAAAATCTTGACAAAGGCCAAAGACGTGTACCCGTTCCTCCAGATAAAATAACTGGTTGTAAAAATGATTTTAAATCTGAATTGTTTGCCTTATACTGCAATTTCTTTGATACTTATATCTTTATTAAATTAAAGCAGAAATTTACAAACTTGTAGAAATTAGTTTAGTTATAATAATAATACAAATAATGTAACTTATCTTGCCAAAGAAATTATCTG
>MDTD01160905.1_pt1 | contig 21717 bp, 27 predicted proteins | sample 811221 | NCBI WGS metagenome assembly MDTD01 (sample SAMN05326646, study PRJNA326480) | marine metagenome | isolation source: seawater | place: Pacific Ocean: South West | collected 2011 | reverse complement strand
TGTAATCATCCCCGCCAGCAGTGCAGCGCATAACTTCGTGCCGCCGGTTAGAATACCAGCGGAAAAGGAGTTTCTATGCGCAAGTCTCGATTCACGGAGACACAGATCATCGGCATCCTGAATGAGGTCGAGGCCGGCAAATCGGTCAAGGATTGACGGGATCGTTCCTCGCTTCGCTGCGGTACGACCCTTGGACATGTCGTGAGCACGGTATCAGTGGTGCCACGTTCTACAACTGGCGAGCCAAGTACGGTGGCATGGAGGTTTCCCCGGTCAAGCGCCTCAAGGAGCTTGAAGAGTTGAACAGCGCGGGTACCCAAAGCAGCTGCGCAGCGACAACGGCCCGGAGTTCATTAGGGTCACGCTCGCCGAATGGGCTGAACGCCATGGTGTCCATCTGGAGTTCATCAAGCCGGGTAAACCGACCCAGAACTCCTACGTCGAATGGTTTAACCGTACCTATCGAGAGGAGATCCTCGACCCATACATCTTTCAGAGCCTGGACGAGGCCAGACAGCTGACCCGGACATGGATAGACCAATACAATGGGGAACGACCCCATAAGGCTCTCGGCAGGATCACTCCGCTGGACTACCGTAGGGCCAACGGCCAGGAAGGTACCAAGTTATCGCCTGCACAAAAGGCGGGATGATTACAGTTCGGGGAATACCATACGGCTATACCGTGGTATCATTGCGCCGAAACTAGTATAGGACGGAACAATAGATGGCAACTGCGGACCAGATCAAATCCCTCATCCGTTCTCACACTAACGAGAACTCCGAGCAGTTCTACACCATTGCTCTGCAGGTTGCTGCCCACGAAGCTCGCCTCGGCCATGGAGCTTTGGCTCACGACATCAAGGCTCTGGTAGACCGGGCGCGGAAAGAGAATCGCCCGGTCATACTGCAGTTTCCCAATGAGTTACAGGGGTTCGTGCTCTCGGAAGAGCCGACTACTCCTCGGTCCGCTCTCGTGGTTCCCCCGGCGCTTGCCGATCGGGTTGATCGAGTTGTGAAGGAACACCGGCAGAAGGACAAGCTCAAGAGCCACGGGCTGGCGCCTCGAAGACGAATCATGGCCGTGGGCCCTCCGGGTACCGGGAAGACGATGACAGCTCATGTTCTGGCTCATGAGTTACGGACACCCCTCCATACAATTCAGGTTGACCGAATCGTCACCAAGTTCATGGGAGAAACGGCGGCCAAGCTCCGCCAGATCTTCGACCTGATGTACGATGTTCCGGGTGTTTATCTCTTTGATGAGTTTGACGCCATTGGCGGAGCCCGCACCCTGGACAATGACGTCGGTGAGATGAGACGGGTGCTTAATGCTTTTCTTCAGTTCATTGAGAAAGACACCTCCGACAGTGTCATCTTCTGTGCCACCAACAGTCCAGAGCTCCTCGATCAGGCACTCTTCCGACGATACGATGATGTTCTGCACTATACGCTCCCTGATGAAATCGAACGAAAAAGGCTCATCCAGAACGTACTGGGATCGAACCTTCCCAAGAGTGTCGACTGGGACGAGATACTGTCACGTTCCGAGAACTTGAGCCATGCGGAGATCGATCTTGCCTGTAGAGACACTCTAAAGCATACGATCCTATCCGGAAGAGAATCGGTAGATCTCGAGACTCTTCGGAGGATGCTCGACGAACGCAAGTCCCGATTGGGCTCGTAGGTTCCGGATGGCTGATCCCCGGTATCGCAACATTTTCCTGACTGACCAACCAAGCTCACTTCCGTACACGAATCCACAAAGAGGTGGCGGGAAACCTCAGGTCCCAGATTTCCGAAATAGAGAAGACCACAGCAGGCATCTGCGCCGTCGTTTTGAGAAAGCTTGGGAGGCCGCACACGAGAAGACACATGCCGTCGGGGTATCGGAAAGACACGGCGTGTATATCGAGTTTGAGGGTGAGCCCAGATTCGAGTTGATTTTTGAGAGACTCGAACGCAGGAAGTCAGGAATCCGCTTGCTAAACGTGAGGACCGTCGGAGACGGAGACGATCTGATTACTCTGGCAACGGTGTATGTCCCCTACGACAAGAGGGCGCACTTTCTCAAGATGATCGATGAGTATGCAAACCCAGAGAAGGACTCGCCCCAAGGCAACCCTCGGAATCAGCTGCTCATCGATAGCATTTCGCAGTTACGGGAAGCAACACTGGCATCCTTTTGGCAACGGAACGAGTTTGAGTCGGTGCCCCCGGACAAGCCCATACGTATAGAAGCATGGTTACTCGGGGACTCGGCTGAACTACCCGAACATTTTGCCCGAGTTGCGACACGTATAGGGATCGAAGTTCTCGATGGACTCCTTCGGTTTCCCGAACGAACAGTCCTATCTATTGAAGCCAATCGGGAGCAGCTCACCACTCTGATCGCAAGCTTCGATGAAATTGCAGAGTTCAGGCTTGCGAAACATCTTTCCACCTACTATGCAGAACTAGAAAACGCGGACCAAGCGGAAGCCGTGCAGCAGATCCTTAGTCGTTGTCGGTTCGAGGACCGTGAAGGTGTCGCAGTTTGTATCCTGGACTCTGGGGTGAACAATGGACATCCACTGCTGCAGCCCGTGCTGAGGGACCGGGACCGCAATGCGGTAGTTCCTGGTTGGCCGAGCACTGATGAACCCAAACAGCCACACGGCACACTCATGGCCGGTACCGTGACTTACGGAAACCTTCTGAAACACCTGACTTCGAGCCACAGTATTCAGATTCTACATCGTCTGGAATCGGTACGAATCCTCCCTCCACCCCCCGAGGTAAACCCCAAGGAGCTTTGGGGCTATCGTGTGTCTCAAGGCGCAAGCGTCTCCGAGATAAATGCACCCGACAGGAAGAGAGTGTATTGTCTTGCTGTCACCGCGCGTGAGACCACTGATCGGGGTCATCCCTCATCATGGTCAGCTGCCATGGACAAAATGGCCTCGGGACAAGACGACGGCCATCAAAGACTCTTCATCGTAGCAGCCGGGAATTCCGACACCTCGGCTTGGAAGACTTATCCGGACGGTAATCTCGTCGAGGAAATCCATGACCCGGGGCAAGCCTGGAACGTGGTTACCGTTGGAGCCTTTACTGAGTTGACGGAAATCCGTGACCAGTCCCTGATGGGCTATCGTCCTTTGGCGCCATTCCAAGGATTGTCACCTTACTCAACAACGTCGACAACATGGCCAGCCACGAAGTGGCCATTTAAGCCGGATGTTGTACTCGAAGGTGGAAATCTCGCTTCAGGACCAAACAACTCTCTGTTTCCCTCGGACGATCTGCAGTTGATCTCGACGTACCACGATCCTCAGGTTGCCCACTTTGCACCTTTCCACCAGACCAGTGCAGCCTCAGCACTGGCAGCGGAATTGGCTGCCAAGATACAAGTCGAGTATCCGAGTGCGTGGCCTGAAACCGTCCGCGGATTGATGGTTCACAGTGCTGAGTGGACGGATGAGATGAAACGGCAATTTCTTGGCACGGAGAACCCAAACAAGCATCAGATTGCCGATCTGCTTCGCACCTGCGGCTATGGGGTCCCAGATTTGGAACGGGCGCTATACTGTGCCTCGAACTCGTTGACACTCATCTCGGAGGCTGAGATTCAGCCCTTTGATAAGGAGAACGGCAGATTAGTCACCCGGGACATGCACCTGTACGATCTTCCCTGGCCAACGGAGATCCTTCTCGGACTGGCGGAGACGCCGGTGAGGATGCGTGTTACGTTATCCTACTTCGTCGAGCCCGGCCCGGGAGAAGTGGGATGGGGTAACCGGTATCGCTACCCTTCGCACGGATTACGGTTTGATGTTAACGGTCCACGTGAGTCGGAAGAGGAGTTTGTTCACCGAATCAACGTTCAAGCTCGGGAGGAAAACGAGGAAATCGAAACCACCGGAGCTGCGCCATACTGGAAAATCGGGTCCAACAATCGAAAGCTCGGGTCGGTTCATTCCGACATATGGGCAGGCACCGCAATCGACCTCTCCCAGTCCAATCGTATTGCTGTGTATCCCACAACGGGATGGTGGCGTACCCGAGCTCATCTGGGATGCTGGGACAAAAGAACCCGGTACAGCCTCATGGTCTCCATCGAGACGCCGGAGATTGACAACGATATCTATGTAGCCGTTGCCACAAAGATCGGGATCGCAACTCCTGTGGTAATCCCAACAGGTCAATGAGCAGGCGTTGCTTCGCGTTCCGCAATAAATCGCAAACCGCCGATGAGTATCAAGTACGGCACGATGATGACTAGGGCATCAACACTTACCAGCCCCAGCGCCAACCGGGAGGTATTCTCAACCGGAGCGGCATGGTCGATGACGCCGAGCATGGTAGTGTCCAGATTCTTTCGCACTTTTCTTGGTGGCTCTCGACTGGCATGACTCGTTAGCTCGCATCCTCCTCTCGTATGGATTCTCTGAGGAGGTCGGTGTTGAGGTACCGACGGGTTCCCCAGGAAGTCCCGGCGATGTGCCTGAGCCGGGCCGCAACCAACATCAGGGCGGCGTTACCATCGGGGAAGCTGCCGACAACACGAGTACGGCGACGAATCTCTCGCATGACCCGCTCAAGGGGATTGTTGGTTTCAATGTGGCGCCAGTGCTCATCCGGAAAGAACATGTATTCCAGCGTCTCGTGGATGGAGTCCCGAACCATCGCTGAGGCTTTCGCCAGTTTCATATCTGCGAGTTTCCGATGCACATACTCCGCCTTCACGGATGCTTGTTCCCGGTTTTCTTGAGCGTGGATTGCCTTGAGCATTGCCGCGACTTCGCGAACTTTTCCTTTCGGGACGACCGAAAAGACGTTTCGGTAGAAATGTACGACACACCGCTGCCAACGCGCATCACGATAGTATTCGGCGATGGTCCCTATTACGTCGATCGAGCGCTTCCGGCTGAGGAAATCTTCACCGCATTCATCGAGGTGCTGCTTGAGCGTTTCTTGGGTTGGTGGCGTTTCCTCTCCAGTCGGAAGATGCTCCGCATCGCTGTCGGCAGAACACTGGGTCACCTATCACACGAGACTGATCCCATCCCCACCTATTCTGCATCAGCCGTGAGTTTCTCAACAACATGCGGCTCCATCTCAGAGATCAAGCTCGCAATGTTCCGCGCGACAACCGCCCCGGTAGTTTTCTCATCACCCCATGAAACATCCGCTGAATCAGTACCGTCGGGTTCCCTGACTGTCTCAACCAGTTCGAAAACCGCCACCGAGACATCTCGTCGGGCATGCGGGCTACCAGGGTCCCGCGTTGCAGATAGCCAATTGAACGACCCCTCGATCAAGATCCGGTCGTCGATCGCAATCGCCTTATTGTGAATCCCGGCGCAGATGTTCACTTCCGCACCACTCCGTACGAGCGATTCCCGACCTTCTCGCGATGAGTCTTTGAGCGTGCCATTGTGGTAGTCGAGGCGATCGTCTGTGAACACACGCACGGTCACGCCGCGTTCCTCAATGGCGTCCCGGACGAGGGACTCGAGGTGATCGGACTCAATCGCGCGAATCGAAATAAACGGCGAGACGATAATCACTCGCGTTCGAGCATTTGCGATAGACCGCCGGATGACATCACGATGCTCCTCCAGGGTAGAGATTCTCTTGAATCGAACTCCGTCAATCGTCGGCAACGGCGCCAGCGACTCTGGGTCAACTGGATTTTCGTGGGAATAGTGGAAACTCGTGTTGATCTCGTTGCTCGGGGCGGCGAAGAGCATCGCACCGAGTGCACCGGATGGCTGTCTGTGATTTGTGTTCCGAAACACGCGAACATCACCGATAACGACGAAATGGTATTTCGCTCGAGATATCGCGACGTTGAGCATGTTAAACGAATTGTCGAAGAATAGACTGCTGGATAGGTCGTTGCTACCGTAGGTGGGCGAGAAGAGCACCACGGGACGCTCAGCGCCCTGGAGCGAGTGAACGGTGCCCACCGTCAAGTCATCGTGAGGAAAACCGATCTCATCGAGCGCCGCCTCTATCTCTTCTTTTTGTGCACGAAACGGAGTGACGACCGCGACGATCTCTCCGATCGACGTCTTTGGATACACTTCCTTCAGCCGGTCTCCCCACGTTTCCAAAAAACGCGCAACCGCCTTGGCTTCTGTTACGTTCCTTCTACTTCCGTTCTTTCTCGTAGAGTATCCCCGAATGTGCGCGTACCCAAGTGCAGGAAGATCACTCAGCGCATGACCGGCGGCACGAGCACTCTCGATAGTACCGGTCATCGGACGCAGGCTTCCGCCGTACACGTTCCTATTGCAGAACCCGATGAGCTCGTCGACACACCGTCGATGTTCGGTCAGCATCAGTCCCCTCGGCGTGCGATCCTGCCCAAACACCGTTGCTCGCTGGGCCATCTTCATCACACTGCCGTCGGAGCATAGACGGCCGGAGGCCGAAAGACCGGTTAGCACTTCATCGCTCGTTTTCGCCGGTACCACCCCATTGATCGAGAGATTCTGCGCGTCGATGCGCCGACTGTGGATGCTCCACACGGGCTCGATCTGCGCAGCATCACCGACAACGATCGCCCTTCGCCCAAAAAAGAAAGGAGCCAATCCGATCTCCGGGGACACCTGACCGGCTTCGTCCATCACGACGACATCGAATGACTCTTCCGAGTAAACATCCCGAAACTGAGGGGCCGTCCCTGACGAATCTTCAAGCCTTTCTGACACGCGCAAGAACCGAGCAACTGAATGGCACGTGGAGATAAACAGGGGAGTCAGATACGCCATCTCGGTGAACAGAGATGCTCGTCCCTTCCGCCCCATGCCAAATTGCCGAAATTTGCTTTCCATACGCTCCGACACACGGTCCAGCCATCTCGCCTCCTGAAGGCGGGAAGAGAGACAAAAAAGACGGTACCGGTAGGTCACATCCAGCGCATCGGCAATGCCGCGATACCACGGAACCGGATCTCTATCGTCCTCCGAGACCACGAATCGGCTCGCCCACCCTTTGTCTGCGACGGTGGCTACCAGCGTGTCGAGAGGAACCCGGTCTTCCAGAAAGACTGTTCGCGCAAGTCTCGCCGCGTCGCGCTGAGATTCTGCGTGTTGCGCGTCCTCGGCGAGCTTCCGTTCCAGTTCCTCAATGGCGGTGAGTCGGAACAACACATCCCTTTCGATATCATTGGCGAGTGCACCCCGGACGCGTGCGACTCGCCGTTTTCTCACCGCTGGAATCCATCGGAAGAGCTGAAGCAGAAACGGCTCGTCGGCCAAATACGCGTTTAGTGCGTCTTGTCGCTTCGCAGTCGTGTCGCAGAGCGTTTCCGCGTCGGCAACTCTCTGCCGCAACGCCTCGGCGACCCCCTCGATCAGGCCGGAGAGCGAGGCACCGGGAGCACTGGCCTCATCAAGAAGCGGCGCCATCGACTTCGCCGCCCGAACGACGTCTGAGATTCCGTTCCGGAGCCTATCGATCTCTGATTCCAGCCAGGCAATCGCGACTTTGGTATCGGAAAACGTATTCCCAACGTCGGCGAGTGCCACTCGTGCGTGTTCCAGGTACGTTTGCCGCCACGCCTCGTAATCGAACCCGTCGAGTGCCGGATACTCCGAGCCCGGTTCTAGTTTCTTTTTGGGTACCGTGATTGCCGGATAGCCGTCTCTCGATTCGTTCCACAACTTGAATTTCGCGTTGCTGGGCAAATACATCCCATACGACGGAGACACGGGAAGCCAACGCTTGCTGAGTGGATCGCTCGACGTCGCACTCGCGAAGTTGTCCAGGATGTTGGTGATCGCCTGATTGTTGGTGGAGCTGGCGAGGATCGTGAACGGCGTACCGTCGCGACTGTCGTCTACGACTCCTCGCACCACGCCATCCGCGACGATCGACCGTAAGAGTGTCGTCTTCCCGGTACCAGGAGGTCCATTGATCGCCAGAACTTCCGCCGGTTTCGTCCTACCGAATGAAGAGATCGCCTCACGTTGCGACGGGCTCAGCGGATAGTCATCACTCATCTGCCCGAGATGGTCCTCGCACAAGAATACGTCGATCTCCGGCAGATCGGTTGATTTCTGGGCCAGGACGGGCGGGTCGATGAGCGCACGGACAAGCGGCGGCACGACAACGTCGCTGGGAACGAATTGCTCATAGAGCTTCGAGACACTCTTGGAGACACCTGTGACCTCCGCGCGTTCAATCGTCCATTCCAACGATTTCACATACCCATCAGCCTCGAAATCGGCGATCGTCTGATCGGTCACGGCCTTGAACACGCTGTTCGCGAAGGCAACCTGATCTTCCCACGTCTCGACGTCATACGGAACAGAGATCGCCTGGTCATACCCTTCCAGCGTGCCACAAATCGGAAACTGACCGGGGTGTTCATACGGAGCCAACGATTCCCGGACGAACCAAGGGTAAGGGACGTTGTGTCCTTCGGGTGGGTGCAGAGTACCGTCAGAGCCAAGCAATGCCGGAATCCAGAACGGAACGAAAAACGACCTGCCAGGTTTGCCCGATCGGGCCGGTCGACTCAGTCGGAACGGCGCAACCTGGATCTGGACCCACTCCTGTGGTTCAGGTCCCGGTTCGGAAAACCATTCGGAACACTGTTCCCGGACCTCTTCCGCGTAAAGATTCGTCGTCACGATCGACTCGTTGGGACGTTTACGCCCCATTCGGTCCGCGTCTGAAAGAGACGTTCTATAGTAGCTCAGCCACTTTTTGGCTTCCGACATCGGGGCATCAGGATTACTCAAACGGTCCGCCTTATGGTGCAGCCGCGACATGCTGGTCATCATGACTCAACGGATAGCAGTCACAGCGTCGGAAGGCTGTCCGTATGGTAATCTGATGAGACCGTTGTCTAGCTGATTGTTGTTTTATTAATTCTACCAATATGTTGCCATTATCTCAATCAGGTACTCACATACTACAACAGCCGCGCCGACATGGCGAACCGATCAACCTGAAACACCCCCACCTTCATGGTAGTTTCACCCCAGGGGCATCAAATGACACTAAAACAACTCGCGGAAAAAACGATCCACCTCGCCAAAGCCAGGCTCGACATCATCGTGTTTGGTGTCGTCTCCCTCATCCTCACGATGGTCTTCTCGTGGCTGGTGTTCACCGGAGGGGGGCATCCCCTCAAGAACAACGCCGCGCTCCTGACCGACTGGCGGTGGTCTCTTGCGGTTTTCATCGGGATAACACTTGCGTGGTCGTCGGTCGACATGTACGTGGTTGTTACCCTCGTCGCGGGGGCCGATCGCGCTACGTGGTCCATTCAACGCGTCCGCTACTGTCTACGGGAATTTCCCAACTTCATCGCCACCGGCCTGTTGGCGGGCATTCGCTTCATTCCGTCCATTCTTCTCGTCATTCCTGTAGTGATCGTACCCGCGCTCGTGAGCGCACACGTGTTCGCCTCCAATCCGGCTCTGACCTCCCTGGGGATCATCCCATTCATGGTGCTCCCGGTCTGGTGGGGAAGCGCACGACTAACCGCATCTCCGTTTCTTGCCGCATCCACGATCCATCGCTACTGGAGCGCCACGCGCGAGAGCGTCGCAGTGTACCGCCTCAACGCGCGGTTGATGTTTGCCCTCGTCGCTCCGATTTACATAACCATGGTGGTGTACGTTGCGATACTCGCGTTCCGGGCAGCGACGCTCGAGCTACCGGTGTCTGCGAGCACCAACGCCACCCCGACATATACGATCGTCTCGTCGTTGATCGGGTTCGTCTACCGATTGATGGTCGCTGCGTTTATCCGCGAGACGTACCCGCCGGACGAAATCACGGCGGTGTAGCGAGCGGACCTACTACCGTTGGCCATTCATCGGCGTCAATTGAGGCGGAAACGCGAAGAGAAGAAACGCACGTGTCACAAATCAGGAACGAGTTTTAGCTGCCGGAGGCGCTCGCGGAATGGGGATGGAAGGTTGTACCACGTAGGCATACCAACGACGGAACCACGCGCCGGAGAACGCTACCTGCCGCACCTCGGTTTCTACGTTGCGGGGATTGAGACGAGTCCGTTTGGAATAGAGTGGATGCGCTTCGTGTCATCCGTCACACAAACTGACCCGGGTGGAGGTGACGGCTGACATGCTCCTCACCGTCGAGCGTCTCAGGATGGCACTCATGTTTTATCTCGCAAAGGGCAACAGTGTGGAGACTCCGCTCGGGACCTTCGCTGCCCACGTGAAAGGGCACCGCAACGGAAGTCCCGTGGTGCCGGAGATCAGCCGCGATGGCATGATCATTCGGTATCGACCCAACCGGGACATGCGCCGGGACATTCAGGAGAGCCTGTCGATCAGCGTGGAGGAGCAAATGGGTCCCAAACGACCGCGGATCAGCACCTTCGTGAACGTCGAAGACGCAGATGCCGGGGATTCGGCGTCATCCGGGCAGTTGGTGCATCTCGTCGGGTCGCGCCTCACGTTTGACATCGAGGCATTGGACGAAGGCTTGTTCTTTGTGAACGAGTCCGATGAAGCGTTCCGGGCGACGATCTACAGCCGGCACGGAAGCAGCATCGTTGACTGCAAGGTTCCCGACCTGACACCGGGAACGTACTCCCTGCAACTCCGCGCCCGTCCCCGAAAAGGAGCGGAGCTCAGAATCGGCGCGTACGCCAATACCGTCACCGTATCCTGAGTCCGCTCGTGATCACTATCGCCGCCGGTCGCATGGCCGGCGGCCCTTGTATGACTATCGGTCGACTCAATGACCAATTCAAGATACATAGAGTTTTCGCGGTTGTTTTAGCAACCTTCAATCCGCCCGCCGGGCGAGGCGGACCAGATCTTGAGTTCTTTTGGCAAGGAATCCTTGTACCTGCCGACGGGGATGGGGCCGATCGAACTCCTGTTCCCGTGCAATCGGTCATCGGAGAAGATCATTCACGGGCTATGGCACGTTCCGGTCTCAATGATTTTCGGGGGCGTGTCACCATGCTGGAGAGATCGGTCCTACAGATCGCTTTTTTGATCCAGGTGACGGCCACGCGGAATAGCGAAACCAAGGAGGCTCTATGGAATGGCGCTAGTCGGGAGACAACCTGTTTCCACTCCGCGACGCCCGGATGGCGGCGATCGCTCTGATGCACCTGGTACGGGACATCGATGACGACGACGAAGCTCGCGAGCTCATGGATGGTGTTGTTCAGGTCGTAATGGAGTTGAGGGCTACCTCAGGAGGACCAGGCCCCGGAGATTCCCGTTGACCGGCCGCGCCTACCCGTCTCCGGTTAGGAGCCCGATCGCGTGAATCTCGTCGCGCGAGATCACGACGTTGTGTCCCTTGATTCTCAATGCCTCGGCGACAAGGTCATGGCTTCGGTCGGCCTCATCAACCAAAAGTACACGGAGTGATATCTTCATGGAGGGATTCACGGCCATCCTACGCGGCCTCACAAACAGGACCTTGTCGCGAACCGACAAGCCATTTCGTGCCCGTCTCGCGTCGACCAGTACGCGGTAGGTGCTCGTTTTGACCATCAACTTGGCCATATCGGCGGTGAAGCGCCTCGCGCTCGCGTGGTTGATGACGCCTTCTAGTTCAACAATGATGTACAACCCGTCGTCGGACAGTCGTACGTCGTAGCGTAGACCGTGCATTTGAGTATGCTAACACAGCGTGGCGCGGCTGCAAGAGACTGCCCCTCGGACCAAGACGCGAAACGCCTCCCGCAGCGGTCAACCCTCCGGACGACTTGATCTCCAGATTATTAGAGCCGTTTGCGATGGCAAAACCGCGTGCTCTCCGTGACGCTGGTCTCGCCTTGTTCCTGGATCAGTCGGGCTCAGTGAGCATTTTGATCGCATGCTCTTCGTCGTGACAGATCCGAATGTTGTGACCTTTCAGTTGGAGCGACCGGATGGCTATGTCATGACTCCTGTCCGTACAATCGACGATGATGACCTGTTTGGCGTCTCGATAGGCTTTGTCCGCCGGCGTTTCAATAGGTCGTGCGTACCGTACGTTGGCAATCGTTGACGCAACGTTTCGCGCCTTCCGTGCGTCGATGAGGACTCGGTCTATGCCGGTCGCCTGGATTAGTTTGATCGTTGCAAGAGCCGATTCCGCGGCCGATTTTTCGTCCAGGATTCCCTCAAGAACGACTCTGATGTAGTGACCGTCGTCAGATATTTGTGAGGAATGCCTGAGCCCCTTCATCACGTAAGAGTATCGTCCATCCGGCGGGATGGAACCAACGAAGACTGCCGCCCGGTGGAGCGTCGACCAACAAAAGCTGGTCCAACGTACCAACGAAACGCAGACATTCGATGGCTCGAAACCGACATCAACGAAACGGCTCAACCGCCATCGGTGAGCATCCCAATCGCACGGCTTTCGTCACGCGAAATCACGATGTTGTGCCCTTTGCGGAGCAATGCCCTGATTACGAAATCGTGGCTTCTGTCCTCGGCATCCACGAGCACAACTCGAGCAAGCTTTTTCGAATCTGGGTTGTCGATCATTTTGCTCGGACGCAAGAAGCGCAGGTCCTCGGGAATCGAGTCTATGTTCCGAGCGTTTCGGGAGTCGATCAATACTTTGTCGATACCGGTTTCGACAACCATGTCGAGCGCGTCCTGCACGAAACACGTCGCGTTTTCGTGATCAACGAGACCTTCGAGTTCGGCGATGATGTACGACCCGTCGTTCGATAGCCGGATATCGTAGTTCAGCGGATGCATGAGTTATGCTATCACGCATTCGCTGGAACGATCTTTACCTTCCAGACTCCCGTGTGAGAAAAGGCCTACGTAGCCGGAGACTGCCTGCCTTCACCAGCCAAGGACGGTGGTCTCCGGCGAAGACCACGCTGCGGTGGTCTGGCGTCGACCATGTGCTATGCCGTACAACAAGGCGTTCACTTTCTCAGCAATCGGGTGCCTATCCCGGAACCCACGACTGGTCTGCTGTATGAACGCTGACCGGGGCGACGCAGAAACCCATATCGTCGCTTTCGCCGTGGTATCATTCCCGACGGTGATCCCGGGGACAGCGTTGCCACGCCGGCGACCGAACGGTCCGTGGACACAGGAGGAGAAATGATACGAAAACGCCGCGCTATCGCACTCGCCGTCCTACTGGCCGTCGCCTCGTCGCCAGCGATCGTCGTCGCCCAGGAATCGGCCACGATCGCGGTTGCCGGCAACGTGTATGACATCACCGTGGCGCCGGAGTACGCCGGCGATGAGTACGACCGCGACAACTGGGACGTCTGGGATCGGGTCGACAGAACCGGGTTCAACGTGCGTTGCCAAGTTCTGTCCGACGAGTCGTTCATCCCTGTCGTCATCAACACCGAATCGTCCTACTGGCGCACCAGAGTGCTCTCAGGACGCTGGATCTTCCCCTACACGGGCTCGGGGAGCTCACCGACGCCGACACGGCGTACATCTGCGACTACCCGGACGACTGGCTCCGGGTGAAGTCTGACTATATGCTGTCTGTTGACGGGGTGGAGCTGTCGGCGATTCGGGAGGCGATCGCGGCGAGCGAATGCCGGTAGAAGATCGTTCCGGATACCGATTCAGGAGGATGTCCATGGGCGAGGAACAAAACACGGGGAATGGGTCGAAAACGGATGCGCGGATCACTCACTGGGATCGCTGGTCGATCATCGGTCTCGTGAGTGTGTCTGCCGCGGCACTTGGGCTCCACTTCGTCGCACCATCGATCACCTTCGATACGCCGGCGATCATTCTCTTTGCGTTCCTCACCTTCCCGCTGTGGGGCCGCTTCGTCAGCTTCATTGCTATCGGAAGCGATTCGACGATCGACACAGACCGCCTGATCAGAACGTTGGATTCGTTCGAGTTCGTCGATACCGACTCGGGCCAGCGAATGGTGATGCGTGTGGTGTCTCGTAGTGCGAACCACGGAAAGAACCCGCGGGCGATCGAGGCGTTCAGAAAAGACCTTCAGAAAGCGGATCGGACCATTGAGGTCCTAAGGATCAAGGTTCTCGAGTTGCTGAAGCTACACGGGATTGATGCTCCCAGTGACGCCACCTTGGGCGAACTCAATAACACGTACCTCTATTCGTGGAATGGACAGACACCGTCTGTCATTTACGGCGAGATCGCGCACGTGAATCACAAGCTCAGGCACACCAGGAGGGATCCGAATTCAGTCAATGCGGCTCGCAAGGCTGCGAAACATCACCTGCTGCCGGCGTTGGACCGGATGATCCAACAGGCAGGTGAGACCCGATAGACAACCGACAAGCCACATCAATCAAGAGGAAGCATCGTGAACCGTTTGTTGAAGAACCATCAGCTCTCCGGAGAAATCGTCGACATCATTCGAAACGCCAAGAAGTGCGTCTACCTCGTCTCGCCGTACTTTCAGCCATGGCCCCACCTTCTCAAAGCATTCGCTAGCGCCAGTCAGGCGGAGAAGCCAGTGGTGGTCATTCTCAGGGACGAACCAAAGAACGTTTCGATGGCAGAACTCCTGCATGAAGACTTCGGCTTCTCCGTCTTTCTCGTTAGAAACCTCCATACGAAGCTGTACCTGAACGAGCGGCAGGCGATCATCACGTCAATGAACCTTTACGACTATTCCAAAGAGATGAACTACGAAGTCGGGTACATGTTCGACTCGGTTCCGAGCGCAAAGCAGTTCCTACAAGAGGTCATCATCGGCGATATCCTGGAATCGCAGCCTGAATCAGGATGGGTCGGACATCTTCCTGATGGTTTCACTGTGCCCTGGTTCGAACGCGCCCGCGCGAACAGGTCGGGCCTTTCCGGGACACCGGTGCCGACAAACCAGTCGGCCGGATTCTGCATCCGTTGCAGCGCTCCCCTCGAACTCTCGACATACCGGTTTCTGTGTCCGAGCTGCTATTCTGAATGGTCGCAGTGGGGCAACCCTTACTACCAAGAGCGCGTGTGCCATATGTGCGGCAGACCAGCTGACGTGTCGAAAGCGAATCCGTTCTGTCCCGCGTGTGCCAAGAAAACGGGTTGGGCCGATTCCGGGTTCTGAGTGCCAAGTGACCAAGACGAAAACCGGTTTTGAACCGCCCCAGTTTCAACGGACGGGTCGAAGTGCGAGTCCGGCGGAGTCCGCCGGGAACACGTCAACGCCGTTGACGCCCGCGAAGCCGAGCATACCGCCGCTGTAGACTCAACCAGAACCCTGTGCTGGTACCCAGGTATTCGAACAGTTTCGCTGCTTCTTCCGAATCCAAGGGGTTTCGCGCATCGATTAGCCATTCGACTTCTTCGGCCGGGTTTCCCATTGGACGCAAAAACTCGTCAAGGAGCACTGCTCCGGGATGAGTGGGATGTCTATCGGTGGGTACTCTCATGATCTATCTGACCAGCATCATTCCATGGAGTTGGGACCGTTGTACCGGTTCGATGGAAGTCCCTGACATTACGTGTGGCCAACGTGCACCGACGAGTTCGATAGATTCCCTCAATCTGCGCGTCCGCCATAGATGTTGGAAGTCCCGCGGCCTCACGATCGACCACAAGCGCAGCATACTCGACAGCGGAATCCGCGTCGAACACAAGGATACGGGTCCCGCTTCATGATCTCTGAGACCACGGTCGTATCTCAAACGATCACTGCAGATGCTCTGGTGCCCGCGGTATCTCGGTTCTCCGGGGAAGATCCAACTCAACCTCGCCGATGTCTTTGAGTCGATTCCGAATACGTGTTCCGATACCGGTCGACTCCTCGCGGTTCTCCGAATCCAACAATACCGTTCGGAGGATCGACCGCGCTTCCTCTTCCATCGAGTGATCATGTCGGGTGGCACGAATCCGTAGACGGGATTTCAGATCGTCGTCGAGGTTCCGTATGATCAACGTTGCCATGATATCCCCTTCACCTATCTTTTTTTTACAACGGTTGGGGATGGCCTGCCAACATTGCACCGCCCCGGACACAAATCGCCGAACTCCCCTTCCCCCCGGGTTCGGAGTTGCACGAAACAAGGACCGCCCCCTGGAAACCGTCTTCGCACGTCCGAACAGGGAGCGTGTCAGGCGACGGACCGATCGTACTCGTCACTCATGCTCTTCATGTCGTTATCGGTCATTGGACGACCCCTCACCTGGCGGCAAGAGGTGCTCCTCGTCGGTTTCCCACTCAAAGAAACCACGGGCTCCTATCACCACGTCCAGGACACGTCCGATCGACTCCGCTGCAGTCATTGTGTCGTGGGCGGTCAGCGCGTCGGTCACACGTCCGTGGAGCTCAGGATCGATATCACGGAGCGTGGACAGAAGGCCTTTGGTTCGCGGGATGAACGGGGGTTGCACACGGAAAAAGTGGATGAGTGTCTGCCACAGGGTGCCGTGGAGGAACACTCGAGCCGTATGGGGATCACGATCGATAACGTCAATCGCGTCCTCATACATCGCGGCAATCCTGTATCGAGTCAGGGTGGTGTCCTCCGGAGCAACCGGAGGATCAGCGAGCACCCCCTGCCCTTCACGACGGAGCGATGCCATCGTTGCGTCGGGATCATACATGACGAATCCCGTCGTCAGCATGTGCGCGGTGAGACGACGTACACGTCGAGGTCGCTGCGCGGATCCGGTGCGCCGCGGATGATCGTTCCGCACGCGATCAGCGCCTCGATATCATATCTGCCATCGAGGTAGTCGACGGCCTGCCGGAGCGCCTCGTCGTAGGGCGGGTCGAGCTCGGGAAACCGAAGGATCTGTCTGTCTATGGCCAAGGAATACCTCCGATGTGACTCTTGCACGACCGGCGGGCGCTGTCGAGCGTCGGAACAGACTATCGGGCGTCGCTCCCGCGCGCAGTCGCCCAGCCGTTCACAGCCCGCGTCCTGGATCATCCTTTCGACGACCTCTACGGGAACAACTGCGGCGTCCGGGGAATACGCGTGCCGCGTACCGGCAGATTCGCCGCAGGGCATCTTTTCAGCGGCACCGGGAACCGTTAGGGTATCGAGCAGGAGCACAACGACATGATTTCTACGCAGCTGACGATCGACCTCCTGTATTTCGACGGGTGCCCGTCCTACCGGCAGGCATGGGACGATATCCTCGATGTTCTGGTGGAGGAAAAGGTCGACGCCGCGGTACGCCTTGTCGCGGTGGAGGACCCGGATCGCGCCCGGGAACTCCATTTCGCCGGCTCACCAACGATCAGGATCAACGACCGCGACCTCGAGGACTACGAGGGGGACGGTGTCATGGCGTGCCGCAGGTACCAGGAGAACGACGGCAAAGGCTGGCCCAGCAAGGAACTCCTCCGGTCGCGCGTGAAGTCGGCGTTGTAAGGGGAACGCGGCGCTCCCCCCTCACTCCCCCGTCAAAATCCCGATCGCGTGCGTCTCGTCCCGCGAAATCACCACGTTGTGACCTTTCAGTCTCAACGCCTTCACCACCAGATCGTGGCTCCGGTCAGCCTCATCCACCAGGATCACGCGGAGTATCTTCTTTAGCACGGGATCTGCCGCCATCTCTCGCGGTCGGGCGAACAGCAGATTATCTCGAATCGTGGCACCATTTCGCGCCTGTCTGGCGTCGACCAACACTCGGTGGATCCCGGTTTCGATAACCATGTGAGCCATCTCGTCGGTAAAGTGTCGTGCGTTCTCATGGTCGATGGTGCCTTCAAGTTCAACAATGATGTACAGCCCGTCGTGGGACAGTCGTACGTCGTGGCGTAGACCGTGCATGGCTGGCATCGTACCACGGGTTTCGCGTTCGGGGAGCCGGCCCTCTCAGATCCACCCGAGAACGCCGGCGTGCAGCGAGTCCCGGCGCGACCCCCGGCTTGCGGGGTGGGATTGGGCCCCGTATCATATGGGTCTGTGGGACAATCACGATGACCATTCACGATTTCCTGAACATCCGATGGGAGGACGACGGTCTGCCGCTCATCGAGCCGGCTCGCACCAGTCCGGTTCTGGCCGATCCAACCGTCCTCTTTCCGTCGGAGACACCCAACGGAAACTGGGTGCTGTTTGCGCACACGGTGTGGGGTATTCATCGCTACGAGTCTGAAGACGGCGTGAGTTGGGTCGATCGGGGCATGGCGGTACGAAACGCGATGCGTCCGTTTTGTCGTCGTGTCGACGGGGCGTTCAACCTCTCCTACGAGAAGTACCGACCCTTCGCCGTCGTCGCCCAGATTCTGCCGCGCCCGCCGCGCTGGCGGAGCCGGCTTGAGATGCGGTCCTCCCCCGATCTCGTGCACTGGTCGGGAGCGAGGCCGCTTTTGGCGAGCGAACCGGAATGGGCGGTGGACGCGGAGCTCGGCACGTCGGTCTCCAACCCCTGTCTGGTTCCTCTTCCGACGACCCACGACCAGCCCAACGCCTTCCGCCTCTACTTTTCGGCCTCCCTCGCCTACGTCCCCGACTGCGGGTTCTCGGAACCCCGGTATATCGGGTGTGCCGATGGGGCATCGCCGGACGGTCCGTTTACCGGCCGCCCCCATCCGGTGATCGATCCGGTAGACGACGATCTCCCCGGCGTGCTCGCCCCGTCCGACGGCTGGAGGGCGAGCCATGTGTACGCCTGCGATTGCCGGCAAGCCCCGGACGGCACCTGGTATCTGTACTACAACGCCCGTGACGGGTGGTACAAGGCACAGGGAACCGAGCGAATCGGACGGCTCGTCGGCCGCGTGTAGGATGCGCCTATCGCTCCCTGAAGATGCGTCGACTCGGCAGGTTGCGGATCATCGCGTCCAGGCGATCGCCGTGGGCAGCCACAAAGATCGCCATGTAGACCACAAGGCCGCTTCCGATAGCAACGGTCACCGACAGGTCCACGCGGGGTCCCAGCCCACTCCCAAGCAGAAACCGGAACGGGTCGCTGTGGCGCACCACCGGAAGCGCCGTCAGGAGCAAAGCCCCGCCGAGCAGCCACCGGAGGAGCGAGTGTGCTCGCGTCGGGAACGCTCCGTTTTTGTCGATCGTCGCCATTACCGCGTCCACCTGCTCCGGGTCCGCCGCGGACGTGTGCCTGAGAACCTCGTCCGCAACCGCGATCCTCTGCGCCAGGCGACGACATCTCGGGCACGCCAGGAGATGGGCGTGTACCGCCGCGTCAAACGATTCGTCCTGGTCCCGCGTGAGAACCCTGTCTTGGGCTTCCTTACACGTCATACTGGTCCTCCCACAGTGAGCGGTCCAGCCGCTCTCGCAACAGGCATCGCGCACGGTGAATGTGAGACTTGAGGGTGTTAACCGGTACACCGGTCATTTCGGCGATCTCTCGGTACCGAAGGCCCAGCACAAAAAAGAACTCCACCGAAAGCGCCAATTGCGCCGGAAGCCCCGCGATCTCCCCAACGATTGCATCCCACAGCGCTCTCCGCTCGGTGGTTCGATCCGGCTCCCGCTCCCGATCCGCGTACCAGACCCGGGAAAGAAACTCCGGATCCGTGGCAACCTCGGGAATCGCGCGTGCACTGCGGTTGATCGCAGTGGTATAGGCGATCCGCATGAGCCACGAGTAGAATCGTCCTGTGCCTGAGAATTGCCCCAGATGGGCAAACGCTTTGAGAAACACGTCCTGGACGAAGTCAATGCGGTCTTCCCGCGCCGCGAGGGTTCGCCGTCCAACGGCCGATACCGCCGGCTGATAGCGTTCCACGAGGGCGCGAAACGCGTTCCGGTGGCCGTTCAAAACCGATCGAATCGCCGCCAGATCCTCCTGATCGCGGCCGGCGTCGTCTCTCATCGGCCCCGGTCGATTTCCGCGATCCGGTAGTAGAGCAGCAGTCCCACGCCGACCGCGAAAGGAATGAGGCCGCCGAGCAGACCGTAGCCGCCGCGCTCCACGAGGAGCATCACGATCGTCAGGACGAGCCCGACCGCGGTGGCGAGCAGCCCGAGGAGCAGGCTGAATCTCTTGAGATCGATCAACGGCGGTGGGTTGAGGCCCCGTTCTATCTGCGCCATGCGCTGCCGGTGGTTCCACAACAGAAAGGAAAACACCACAACGCCCGCGACGACGATACCGACCATCGGAATCACCGTGATCATGAGCTGGGCAACCGGGGATGGTGTGTATTGCACTGCGCCTCCCTCCTGCAGAAACAGGCTCCACCGACGAGTGTATCATGACACCGATTCGGCGGGCGTGACCTCCGACCGCGAGGGACGGCGCAGTCTGTCGGTGATCACGAAGAAGTGGTGACCGCGAACCGCCAGGGTGACAGCCGTGACGATTTGACGAGGCCGCACTGCCACGGCGCGCACCAGAAACTGCCAGTACCAGAACGCGTAGGAGGACGATCCCTGCCTGGTCAACGAACGGTGAAACGCCCGCGCCTGGCTCCACGAGATCCGCCGGGGTGCGGAGCGATGCGGAGTGGCCGACCGTCGCGGCAGCGACATCACCAGCCTCAGGGCGCGCTGAAAGTATCGCCGGGGGGTGTATATCGTCTTCAGTACGCGTCGGTACCCGTCAAGGAGCGTCGTCTGAGGCAACCTGGGTACAAAGTTGAGTTCGCTGGTGTGGGTATTGTTGCCCCCTGAGCGGAATCGCATCCGCCCCTCCTTCGACAGTCGGTCCCAGAGTCTCGTGTTCGGAAGCGCCAGCAGCAGGCCGACCATCGCCGTCGGAACACCGAGTTCCTGGATGAACGCGATTTGCCGGGTGGCGATATCCGCGGGGTCGGAATCGAATCCGATAATGAATCCGGCGGTGACTTCAATTCCCGCATTCTGAATCCGACGCACCTTTTCGACCATGTTTCCCCGAAGGTTCTGGTGCTTGCCGGCACTCTGGAGGGACGCCTCAACCGGTGTCTCAAGCCCCACGAAGACCATCGTGAAACCGCACGTTACCAGGAGAGACAGAAGCTCACGGTCATCGGCGAGATCGATGCTCGCTTCGGTGCTGAAACTGAACGGGTATCCGTGTTCTGCTTGCCACGACCCGATGCGCCGGAGCAGCGCTTTGGCCAGCCTCCGGTTCCCGATGAAGTTGTCGTCCACGACAAACACGTTGCCGCGAAATCCCCGGTCGTACAGCGCGTCCATTTCGCGAACGAACTGGTCAGCGCTCTTCGTGCGCACCCTGTGCCCGAACAGCGATACGATGTCACAGAACTCACAGTCAAAGGGGCAGCCGCGCGAGAACTGCAGCGGCATCGTGTCGTAGAGCGACATCCGGCAGAGATCGAAGCGCGGCACCGGGACGGTATCGATCGCCGGACGCTCGCCGGCGGGATACAGCGGTTTCGGCTCCCCCGCCAGGAGGTCCCTGCGGAACTGAGGGATCGTGCATTCCCCTTCGCCGAGAACAAAATGAGCGACCCCGTCGATTTCCTCGTGGCACGATGTGGGATACGGTCCACCGGCGACAACGGGTACCCCGGCGCGGTTGCACCGCGCGATCACCTCAACCATGGAGTCCGCCTGTACGATCATCGCCGACACGAATACGTAGTCCGCCCACCCCAGATCTTCCTCGCCAAGCGGCTCCACGTTCATGTCCACGAGCCGGTACTCGAACCCGTCGCCCATGATCGCCGCGGCGGTCAAAAGCCCGAGCGGCGGCATGAGCGCCCGCTTTCCCACGAACTCAAGCGCGTGGCGGTAGCTCCAGTAGGTGTCCGGAGTCCTCGGATACACCAGGAGTATCCTGCGCTCGGCCTTTTTTGCGGTTCATCGTCGAACTCCGGGGAATGCGTGACGGATGCGAAGAAAGAAGTATTCGTCATCCCGGAAGCCAAAGGCGACCCGCTTGATCACCTTGATCTT
>MDTD01060034.1_pt1 | contig 21720 bp, 22 predicted proteins | sample 811221 | NCBI WGS metagenome assembly MDTD01 (sample SAMN05326646, study PRJNA326480) | marine metagenome | isolation source: seawater | place: Pacific Ocean: South West | collected 2011 | reverse complement strand
CCGGGTGGCGCTCCGACTTTACGGTTGCAGGTACAGCCAATGAATTACACACTGATTTCCCACCATGCATTTCGGTCAAAATCTTATAACATATTAATGTGTTAATTAAAAAGTCTATAATAACCCTTTTTTTCCTATCTTTTTTGACTATATGTTTAAAAATAAATTTAAGTTATATAGTCAATTTTTATGAAGAAAGCTAAAATATTATTTGTGTACCCAAATGAAAGGGAGATGAGCACTATTCCTCCAGCTATAACCTTGTTATCTCAATTGCTCAAGGATAAAGGTCATGATACAGATGTTTTTGATACAACTTTTTACAAATTTGATGATGAGATATCTATAGGTAATGTAGATAAGGCCTCCGAAACATCTTTACAAACACGACCTGTTCTAAATGTAGATGATGATAACTTACATTTTGAAAAACAATCAACAGACCCAGCCATTGATTTGAGAAAAAAAATAAAAGAGTACAAGCCTGATCTATTAGCAGTTTCTTGCTCTGAAACAACTTTCATGAGAGGCTTAAGACTAATATCTGCCACAAGAGATCTTGGTGTTAAAAATATTTTTGGTGGGGTATTTCCAACATTCGCTCCCCATTTAGTAATAAGGTATAAAGAAGTAGATATGTTGTGTGTCGGAGAAGGTGAAAATGCTCTGGTAGACCTAGCTGAAGCATTATACGAAAAAAAAGATTATTCAAAAATTACAAATCTTTGGGTTAGAGAGAAAAATAATGAAATTATCAAAAATTCAATTACTAAACCAGTAGATATTAATAAATTACCACCTGTTACAGATATAGGTATCTTTGGTGAAAAACGCTTTTACAGGCCAATGGGTGGCAAGATTTTAAAAATGCTACCTGTAGAAACTCATAGAGGATGCCCTTACACTTGTTCTTTTTGCAACTCTCCTTCACAAAATGTTTTGTATGCTGGATCTGGAAAATTTTTTAGAAAAAAAAGCATTGGACTAATTAAAGAGGAAATAGAAAGTCATATTAAGAAATGGAAAGTAGAATATATTTATTTTTGGGCTGATACCTTTTTAGCATGGTCTAACAAAGAATTTGATGAATTTATTGAAATGTATAAAGATATAAAATTACCTTTTTGGTGTCAAACTAGAATAGAAACTATTACGAGAGATAAGTTTATTAAATTAAAAGATGTTGGCTTAAATAGAATTACATTTGGAATGGAACATGGAAATGAGAAATTTAGAAGAGAAGTAGTAAAAAGAAACTATTCAAACAAGCTAGCAATAGAATTAATGCAAATACCCAGTGAATTAGATATCCCTTTTTCAGTAAATAATATAATTGGTTTTCCTGATGAAACTAGAGAATTAGCATTTGATACTATAGAATTAAATAGACAATTTAAATCAGATGACACAAGTTGCTCTATTCTTGTACCATTTCATGGAACTGAATTAAGAAGGGTCGCAGAACAAAAGGGCTATATAGAAAAAGACTCAATTTTTACTATTTCAAATACTAGTGAAGATTCTGTTTTGAATATGCCTCAGTGGCCTAAAGAAGATATTATTAATTTAAGAAATACCTTTGCTATGTACGTAAAGTTTCCAAAAGATAGATGGCCCGAAATTAAACTTGCTGAGACTAATAAAGAAATACATAAAAAATTAAGTGATGAATTTATAGAAACTTATTGGTCAGATAGAGATAAAGATGTTAAAGAAGCAGCCAAAGGCTTGATATAACTTTTATTTTTAACAGTTTTTACACATAATTTAAAATTTTCCAAAAATCGATATTAAAATGTTTACTAAATATTGAAATTTATCTTTACCAAAGAGAAATTAAATTATATCATGTTCAAAAATTGAACAAAATGTCAAATAAAGATAATCAAGATCATTTCGAGGTTCTGAGAAAAATACAGAAAAAGCCAGACTCAACACAAAGAGAATTAGCTGGTGAATTGGGTTTTAGTTTGGGAAAACTTAATTATTGTTTAAAGGCTCTACAAGATAAAGGATTAGTAAAACTCAAAAATTTTAAAAAAAATCCAAAAAAAATTTCATATTTTTATGTTTTGACTCCAAAAGGAATAGCTGAAAAGACAAATTTAACAATAAATTTTATGAAAAGAAAAATGGCTGAGTATGATGAGTTAAAAAAAGAATTGAAAAAATAAAAATGGATATATTTGTAACATCATTAACAAGATCAGGCAGCTCTCTTTTGTCAAACATTTTATCAAATCACACAAAAATTTCAGCATTCCAGGATCCTTTTTTTGAAATTTATAAATTTTTTTATTGCAAATTATCAAAACTAAAAAATATTCAGGATTATTATTTTAGCAAAAAAAAACAAAAAATTTTTAAATTAATTGAAAAAAAAGGTTTTGATTTCATTCCTATGAGTAAAAAAGATTGTAACTATTTAAACAAAAGGATAATTAAAAAATCATACAATGCAAAAGAAATACATGGCCTAGTTAATGATTTTAAAGGTGAGAATATTAAAAAATATTTGTTATCCGCAATTGAGTTAATTAAATCAAATCATAAAAAAAAAATTCTTTGTACTAAGGAAGCTTGGTTTTCAGAGTTAACACCTCACTTATTCAAAGTAAATCCTAAAATAAAAATTATTTTTTTGTTTAGAGATCCTAGGGCAATCATTTGTTCAGAGTTAATGTATACCGCAAAATTTAGGAAAAATAAAAATGATCCAATTTTTAAGATTTATAATTTAGCCAAACATTGGAGAAAACATGTTTGTTTGTTTTTTAAATATAAAAATACGCCTGCATTTAAAAAAAATATCTTTTTTTTAAGATATGAAGATTTAATTGAAAATCCAGAAAATCAGTTAAATAGTCTTTTTAAATTTTTAAAATTAGATAAAAAAAAATTTAAACTAAAATTAAATTTTAACAATTCATTTCATAATGATAAAATAAAAAATAAGATTTCAAATGACAATCTTGATGTTTGGAGAAGCAAACTAACAAATAAGCAAATTAAATTTTTAGAACATATTCTGATATTTGAAATGAATTATTTAAACTATAAAAAAAGTACAAAGTTAAAAGAAAATTTAAAATTTTCTAGAAAAAACTATATACCTAGTTTTATGAGTCAAGTGGATTACAAAAATGAGCTAAATCGATTTGAATATATTAGAAAAAATAAATCATACAATAATCAAGAATTGGAAATGATGTATTTAAATTCAAATTTTGCAAAATATTTAAAAAAAAATTTTTCAAAAATTACAATTTAATTAATATGCTTAAATCTTATAGTCAAAGAAAAAAAATTATTGTTACCGGTGGATCGTCGGGTATCGGTCAGGAGATTTGTAAAGAACTTGCTTCAAAAAATTATATTGTGATAAACTTTGATAAAAGAAAATATATTTCAAATAATGTTTTTTTTATAAAAACTGATTTAAGTAATTTTGTTTCAATACAAAGAAGTTTTAAAAAAATGATTAACAAAAATGATAATTTATACGGGCTTGTTAATAATGCAGCGATTACTTTGCCCAATAACTTTTTAAAGTATTCTATCAAAGATTGGAAAAGAAGTTTCCAAATTAATGTAAGCGCTCCTTTTTTTCTTTCAAAAATATTTTCAAAACATTTAATTAAAAAAAGGAATGAGGGTTGTATAATAAATATCACAAGCATAGGTGCTGAATTAGCTTTTCCTGAGAATCCTGGGTACCAAGCAAGTAAAGCTGCCTTAAAACATTTAACAAAATCTATGGCGTATGATTTATCAAAATATAAGATAAGGGTAAACAATGTAGTACCGGGATATACAAGAGGAGGAATGAATACCAAAAGTTGGATTAACAAAAAAAAAAGAGATGTAAGATCACAAAGGTCTCTAAGCAACAGATGGGCCGAACCAAAAGAAATAGCAAGTGCTGTAATATATCTTTTAAATGATGAATCTAGATTTATTAACGCTACTGATTTAATTGTTGATGGTGGTTGGTTGAGTAAGGGATTATGATATGAAAGCAGATGTTTTAATTCTTGCGAGAGGTGGATCAAAAGGTATACCAAAAAAAAATGTTAAAAATTTTTGTGGAAAACCTTTAGTGGAGTGGTCAATTATTCAGGCTAAAAATTCAAAAAAAGTGGAAAAGATTTTTTTAAGTTCTGACTCTAATGAAATCCTTAAAATAGGAAAAAAACATAAAATTAATATTATAAAAAGACCTAAAAAATATTCAGATGATAAGGCTAGCTCAGAAAGTGCTTTAATACATGCAATTAATAATTCTAAGGAAATTAATAAAAAAAGTTTAGTTTTTTTAGAACCAACATCTCCACTAAGAAAAATGAGAGATATAGATAACTTAATTGAATGTTTTTTTAAATACAATTGGGATTCAGGTTTTACAGCTGGTGTGTTAAAAGATTTTCTAATATGGCGTAAAAATAACTCTGGTAGCTTATCGAGTGTAAATTATGATTTTAAAAATAGAGGTCAGAGGTTTTTTAGAGACGATTGTTTTGTTGAAAATAGTCTGGCTTACATATTTAAACCAAAGATACTATTAAAATATAAAAATAGACTAGGAGGAAAAATTGGAATAACTTTAAATGATGTTTGGCAATCATTTGAAATTGACGAAAAAGATGATTGGGAGTTTGTAAGTACAATTTTTAAGCAAAAAATTATAAAAAAAAAAGAGGTTTAAATGGATAGTGGAAGATTAGTGTATATGAATGGTAAATTTATTAAAGAAAAAGATGCAAAAATTTCCATATTTGATTCTGCTCTTATGTTTGGGGATATGGTTTTTGAAATGACAAGATCATTTAATAAAAAACAATTTAAATTAAAAGAACATCTTGAAAGATTATTATACGGAATAAAGATTTATCGAATACCATTAAATAAGAGCATTAAAGAACTTGAAAATATTTGTTATGAAACAATTGAGAAGAATGAGCCATTTTTTAATGAAACTGATGAACACAGGTTAATGATTAACGTCAGTAGAGGACCTTTAGGTATATATGGGCAAATTTTTGATAATAAAATTGAACCAACAATTGTTGTTGCCGATTTTCCATTAAAATGGACTGTTGCATATATGGCTAATTTATATGATGAAGGAGTTAATGCGGTTTTGGTAAGTCAAAGAGCCATTCCTTCTCATTTAGCTGATCCAAAAATTAAAAATAGAAGTAGGGTATTTTATCAAATGGCAAATATTGAAGCTTCAATGTTTAGAGGAAAAAATAATTGGGCACTTTTGATGGGCACAGATGGTTATATAGCAGAGGGAAGTGGTGATAACTTTTTTATTGTTAAAGATGGGGTTGTAATAACTCCTGAAGGTAGAGATTGTTTAGTTGGTATTTCAAGAAACTATATTTTTGAAATTTGTAAGGAATTAAATATTGAATGTATAGAAAAAAATATTGAGCCTTATCATATCTATACAGCTGATGAAGCATTTATGACTGGTACACCTTTTTGCATACTTCCGGTATTTACTTTTAACGAAACACCTGTTGGTGATGGGAAGTTTGGAAAAATAACAAAATTATTACTTGATAAATGGGGCAAAAACGTAGGTGTTAACATTATTGATCAAATTAAAAAATATGGAGAAGAGTGTAAAGATTTAAGGTCAAATAATGCTCCAACTCCTTATCAGTTTTCATCAATATTTAATAAAAAATAAATATTTTATGAATATAATTTCAAAAATTAAAAAAAAAGATGGAAAATTTAATACAAAAGAAGTTGATTTTGTTTTAAAAGTTTTAGAAAACTCAAAAAAAAAAGATATTGATTTTGTAAAAAAATTAGAAAAAGCTTTTTGCAAACTTTACAATTATAAATATGCTATAGCATGTAATTCTGGAACATCTGGACTTCATTCAGCATTATTTGCTTTGAATTTAAATAAAGGTGATGAAGTAATAATTCCGGGCTTAACAGTTGTTATGGATGCTTATGCAGCAATTCATCTTGGTTTGAAACCTGTTTTTTGTGATGTTGATCCTGATACTTTTTTAATAGATTCTAAAAATATCCAAAAAAAAATTACTTCAAAAACAAAAGCAATCATTTTAGTATCTTTACAAGGGTTACCTGTTGATATTGACCCAATAAAAGAAATTGCAAAACAAAAAAATATTAAAATAATTGAGGATAATGCTCAAGATTTTCTTGGAAAATATAAAAGAAGATTGTCCGGAAATTCAGGGGATATAGGTGTTTGGAGTTTTGAAAATAAAAAACATTTAAGTGGTGCCACTGAAGGAGGTATAATTGGGACAAATAACAAAATTTATGCTGAGAGATTAAGAAAATTTTCGGGTATTGGATATAAGAATATGACAGCGTCTGGTGGTAGAACCTCATTATCAATTGAGAAAGTGCAAGATCCCGACTACGAACGATTTGATACAATTGGACTCAATTACAGAATGCCTCAAATAGTAGCAGCTGTTTGTTTTGCTCAATTAAAAAATGCACATAAAATAATAAATAATAGAAAAAAAGTTGCAAATATTTTTCGAAAGAAAATTAAAAGATGTCCATGGTTAGTTGAGCAAAAAATTCATAAAAATTTTGAACATAGTCATTATACTTTTGCAATCAAATTAATGAACAAAAGTATAAAGTGGAAAGATTTTTATAATAAATATAAAAAGTTTGGAGGTGATGGGTTTTATGGAGCTTGTGTGCCTCCCCATTTAGAACCACCAATAAAGCAGTTTTTTAAAAAAAAATCTTGGAAAATTCCAAAATTAAAAAATGCTGAAGTAATTCAAAAACAGATTATGCAATTTAAAACAAATTACAGAAACCTTGAAATTGCAAAAAAAAAGGCTGTTATTTTTGAAAAAACAATTAATTACTTTAATAGAAAATATAATGTCAATTAAATTTGGGTGCATTCAAGGAAGATTATCTAAAATTCCTAACAATAAATATTTACAATATTTTCCAAAAAATTGGGAACATGAAATAAATTTATTAAAAAAAACAAATCTAGATTTTTTAGAATTTTTCAAAGATAGAAAAAAAAATTCCAGATCTCCTTTTTTTTCAGACAAAGGATTTAATTATGTAAGAAAAGCAACATTAAAAAACAACATATCAAATTATAGCTTTTGTGATGATTTTTTTATTAATAGAAATATTTTGAATTATTCTAATTTAGGGGAATATTTTAAAAATTTATCAAAAAATTTAAATAAAATAAATATCAAAATATATGTTTTGGCTTTATTAGAAAAAAGTAATTTAACAAATTCAAATTATTTAAAGTTCATCAGACCTTTAAAGATTGTAAGAAGAATTTTAAAAAAAAAAGGTATAAAATTGGCATTAGAAACAAATTTAGATTCTCAAACGATATTAAGACTATTTAAAAAAATAGATAATACATTTTTGGTGTATGACACTGGCAATAGATTTAATAAGAATAAAGATCAATATACTGAAATTATAGAATTAAAAAAATTTATAATTCATCTACATTTGAAAGATAAAAATTTAAAAAATCAGAATGTAATTTTAGGAAGTGGAAAAGTTGATTTTAAAAAAGTTTTTAAAGCTTTAAAAAAAATTAATTACAAAAAAAATTTTACATTTGAGACTAATAGGGGAAGAAATCCAGTAAAGACTATGAAAAAAAACCTATTAATAATTAAAAATATAGCTAGAAAAGAAAAATTTTTATGAAGCTTGTGAAAAATAACGAATATTGTCTTGTTACTGGTGCTGCAGGGTTTCTTGGAGAGATTCATTGCGAGTGTGCATTAGAAAATAATTATAATTTAATAATGCTTGATATAGACTCAAAAAATCTTAAAAGAATTCAATTTAAATTAAAACAAAAATTTAAGCACCTAAATATATTTTCATATAAAATTGATATTTCATCTGAAAAAAAAATTAAAAATTTAGAAAGAGATTTGTCAAAAAAAAAATTATTCATTAAAGCCCTGATAAACAATGCTTGTATTGACCCAAAGCCCAATAAAATAAAAAAAAAACAAACATTACTTAAAACTTGGGATAGAGAATTAGATGTTGGCCTTAAAGGTAGTTATTTATTAATAGAATATTTTTCTAAAAGTATGATTAAAAATAATCGAGGATGTATAATCAATATAGCATCTGATTTATCAGTTATTGCTCCTGATCAGCTCTTATATGAAAAAATTTATAAAAATTTTGAAAAACCAGTTACCTATTCTGTAATAAAACATGGATTATTAGGTATAACTAAATATTATGCAGCAAAATATGGGAAATATAATATTACTTGTAATGCAATATCTCCTGTTGGTGTTTTCAATAATCAAAATAAGAAATTTGTGAAAAGATTAAAAAAAAGAATACCCATGAACAGAATGGCTAATAAAGAAGATATAAAATACTCAATAAATTTTTTATTATCAAAAAAACAAAAATTTATTACCGGTCATAACCTTGTTATAGATGGTGGAAGGACTATCATTTGATGAAATCTCCCTTCTTTATTGCAGAAATAGGAATCAATCATAACGGAGACATTAATATTGCAAAACAATTGATTGATTTAGCAAAAAAAAATGGTTTTCATGCTGTAAAGTTTCAAAAAAGAACGATCGAAGAGGTTTATACACCAGAGCAATTATCATCACTTAGAGAAAGCCCTTGGGGGACAACTACTGAAGATCAAAAAAGAGGATTAGAATTTGAAAAGAAAGAATATGATGAAATTAATGCATATTGTAAAAAAATTAATATCGAGTGGTTTGCATCAGCATGGGACTATCAAAGTCTTAATTTTTTAGATCAATATAATTTAAAATATAATAAAATTGCATCTGCTATGATTGTCTCAAAACCTTTCTTAAGAGAGGTTGCAAAAAAAAAGAAATATACTTTTATTTCAACAGGAATGTCTACAAAGTCGGATATTGATTTTGCAGTAAAAATTTTTAAAGAAGAAAATTGTCAATTTGAATTAATGCATTGTGTATCTACATATCCGATGCCAACTGAACATGCGAATTTAAATACAATAAATGCTCTAAAGGAGGAATATGACTGTCGTGTTGGATATAGCGGTCATGAAAGTGGAATAGCTGTTTCGATTGCAGCTGTTGTACTTGGTGCTACATCTATTGAAAGACACATTACTCTAGATAGAACAATGTATGGTTCAGATCAATCTGCATCATTAGAAGAGAGAGGAATGAGAGAATTAATTGAAATTTCAAATAAAATCAAAATTGCCATAGGAGAAAATAAATTAGGAAATATATTTGATGGCGAAGAACAAATTGCCAAAAAACTAAGAATGCATCTCGAAAATGAAAAATATAAGTAAAAAAGATCTTATAGACGCTATAGAAAATTCTTTTAAAGCAAAGTTAACTTTAAGTAGTTCTATCAACCAGATTAATAAAGCTATAAAAATCCTTAAATACTGTTTATCAAAAAAAGGAAAAATTTTTTTTTGTGGTAACGGTGGATCTGCTGCTGATGCACAACATCTTACTGCTGAATTATTAGTCAGACTGAGACCAAAAATAAATAGAAAACCTTTACCTGCAATTTGTTTAAGTATGGATACTTCTACACTCACAGCTTGCTCAAATGATTACAGTTTTGACGAAGTTTTTTCTAGACCATTTGAAGCACTTTGTCACAAAAATGATGTTCTTATAACTATATCGACTTCAGGTAATTCAAAAAATATCGTAAAAATTTTAAAAACTGCTAAAAAAAAAAAAATTAAAACCATATCTTTTTTAGGAAACTCAGGAGGATTATCAAAAAATTTATGTAATCTGCCAATCATTGTAAAAGATAATAATGTTGCGAGAATTCAAGAGGCACACATTTTTTTAGGTCATTTTATTTTAGAAAATCTTGAAAATTCAATTTTAAAATAATCTTATATGGAAAAAAAAAACATTGTTCTAAATGTAAAAGATTTTGATTATTTCAAAAATAAAAAAAAAACAGTATTTTTTTATAACTATATTTTAGATAATAAACAAAAAAAAATTCAAGATGTATATAAATTAAAAATTTCAAAAAAAAAATTAATAAACTATTTTAAGAAAATAAATTATTATTATTCAGAAATTTTAAATAAAATCTCAAAAAACCTTAATTATATACATGGAGAAAAAAAAAGTGACAGATATTGGAGTATAATTCTTGGTCCATGGATTGCAACTTACTTACAAAACATGATGAGCATGTGGATAGAAATAGAGGGACTTAATAAAAGAAAAAATAAATTTACCTATAATTATTATCAATTAAAACAAATTAATGTCCCCGATAATTACAGTGCTTATTTGGAATTGTCTCAAAAAATTGAATGGCGAAGTTTTGTTTATAGTTCAATTATCAAAGATTTTTTTGATAAATCTAAATTTACTGTTAAGAAAAAATATTTATTTTCATTAGGAAATGTATTTAATAAAAGAAAAAAACACTTTTATCTACCTAAACTAAATTTTAAATTTTTTATTTTTAATTTTTTCAATTTTTTTAAATTTTTCCAGAAAAATGTAATTTTTTTAAATACAAGCATGGGTCACAAAGAAGAAATAATTTTTACTTTAAAAAACTTTTCGATTCCATTCTTTTTTTTTAATATTGGATTGAAATCAAGAAATGGAAAAAATGTTACAAATAGAACTAAATTAACATTTGGACTAATTCCTCAAAATAATTTTGAGAAATTTATTTACAATAATATATCAAATTATTTTCCAAAAAGTTATTTAGAGGATTTTAGATATTATAACTCTAAAATAAAAAAAGATTTTCCAAAAAAAATAAAATTGATGATTTCTCAAACAATTCATTTTAGTTTTGATTTAATAAAGTTTTGGGTTGCAAGTATGATTGAAAAAAAAAGTCGCTTAGTTTCACTTCAGCATGGTGCTAACTCCGGATATGGTTTATTTTTAACTAATGAATATTTAGATAAAAAAAACGCTGATGCATACTTGACTTGGGGATGGGATGATAAAAGTAAAAAAATTAAAAAAGCTTTCTTTTGTCTGCGTAAACCTATTATAAACAAAAAAAATAAATTACTTCTAGTAATGCATTCAAATGCTACTTTTCAAAATATATTAAGATCTAATTTAATTATTACCAACAATATAGAAATTCATAATTTTCATATAAATTTAATTAAACTCTTAATAAAAAATTTTTCTGATGAATTAATAATAAGACTACCTAAATTTGATGAACAAAAAATTTTTTACAAAAAAGAAATATTAAAGATTAACAAAAATATAAATTTTGACAAAAATATTGAGTTTTTAGATAGCTTGTCGGAAGCAAAAACTGTTATTACAGCTTATGACGCCACACCATTTCTTCAAAGTTTAAATTTAAATGTACCAACTATAGGGTACTGGAATAGTAAACATGGAATAATAAATTCGAAAATGCTGAAATATTTTAATGATTTAAAAAAAAATGACGTCTTGATTTCAAATGAAAAAAAAATTAATAATGTATTAATAAATAATTATAGTAACATAGAAGACTGGTGGAAAAAACCAGATAGACACAAAGTAGTAAAAACTTTTAAAAATAATTTTTGTAAAAAAGGAGAGTTAAAAAATGTTTTGCAAAATATTATATGAAAAATACATTAGATGAATTATTTTTTTGGAATTAAAAACTCTGAATTTAAATCAGAATTGCAAATACCAATTTTTCAAAATACAAATCCCAAAAATGAAGATATATTTCTCTTTAAGGCATCAATAGAAAATAACGAGTGGAAATTTGAAGAATTAAACAAATCAAAAATTCAAGATAATTTTTATATTGTTACTAGTGACGAAATCGATAATGACAGTATTTTTTTTCTAGCTTATAGAGAAAATATAATCGATTTTAATATAAATAAACTCAATAATTTGAATAATTTTACTGACACATACCCTAATTTTAGGTCTAATTTTAAAATAATGTTGAACAATGGAGGCTTTTCATCGTTTCAATCCGAATATCCTTATAGAATGATTGATAAAAAGGGAAGTATTTTAAGCTCAGTAAGTTCAGTAACAAATATAGATGCTGAAAAAAATTATATATTTATTAAGAATATTTTTAAAAGCCCAATTCAAGAAAACTTTAATGCATATTTAGTTGATATAAAAAATAAAAAAGTTTTAGAAAAAATAAAAATAAAGACAAATTTTTCAAATATTTTTGAATTAAAAAAAACACTAATAAAACCTGAAATTTTTTTAGTAACAGAGAAATACTTAGGTATACCAATGTATATCTCTGTGAATGATAAACATTTATCCTTTGAACACACTCATCCACCACACGAGTATATTCTAAGTGAAAATAGGTTCACAAAAGTGAGTAATTTAAAAAAGGAAATTAATGAAATCATTTATTAAAAAAATTATGAATACAGACTTAGGTGTAATTTTGAGAAATTCAATTAATATAAAACCTATAAAAATAAAACTTTTTAAAAAAAAATATCCAATAACTGTAAGTGATGCTTTTTTATGGAGAACAGATAATAAATATAAAACTAAATTTAAATACTCTGATATTTTAGATTTATTTTATAAAGTTAAAAACTCATGGATTGAGATACACTTTTACTCAAAAAATAATGAGTTTATCAAGAAGAAAACAATAAACCAATTAAATTTATCAAATGAATTTGAGATTGATAAATCATTTTTAGATGGTTTAGAGGATTATGGAATATTTTATGTTTATCATTTTACGGATGATAAAGAAAGTTTAATCAATTCAGACGTTATTAGTAATAGATGTTATCTAGGATATTCTCAAAACGATAACTTGTATTCTTTTGTTCATGGAAATACTCTTGCGAAATTTACTGGTATTGGTGAAAAAAAGAGTTTTTATACTGATATTGTTAAAACTTCTTTTTTTAAGAATCAAACTTATACAATTCAAAAAAATTTTAATAGCTTTGATAAAAGTGAACTTTTTTTTATTAATCCAACTTCTAAAAAAATTAATTTTTTACTTGAAAATATAAATTATAAGTTAGACCCACATTGTTCATTACTATTAAAAATTAATAATCCAGTTGTTTCAATAAAATCTAATTGTTTATTTTTTAGACCTACTGTTTTTAGTTATAAGGGAAAATTTATAGATGTTCATCATTCTTAAATTTATATGATTAAAAAAATATCTTATATTTGTTTTAAAATATTAATGTTATTAGACAAAATTTTCAAAATTGTCACAAAAAGAAGTATACTGATTTGGTTTAATGATTTTATCCAAGAAATTTCATACAAATCTATAAATATTTTAGATAAGAAAATAAATTTTTTTGTACCAAATCAGTTGACAAGCTGGAGAGTTGACACTTTTTTTTCTAAAGAACCTGAAACTCTTGAATGGATTGATGGATTTGAAAAAAAAGAGAATTTAATTTTCTGGGATATAGGAGCAAACATAGGGCTTTATTCTATTTATAATTCTTTAAAAAATCCAAATTCTATTAATTTTGCCTTTGAACCGTCAACTTCAAATGTACGAGTACTAACAAGAAATATTTCAATAAATAATTTAGAAAAAAAAATTATAGTAATGCCAATTCCTTTAACAAACAAAAAAAATACTTTTCAAATGATGAAAGAGGGAAATTTTATAGAAGGAGGCGCTTTAAATTCATTTGGAGAAAAATATGATTTTGAGGGTAAAGAGTTTGAATCTAAAATGAATTATACTTTATTTGGAACAACAATTAATTATTTAATAGAAAATTCAATTTTAGAAATTCCAGATTATATTAAAATTGACGTTGATGGTATTGAGCATTTAATTTTAGATGGAGGTAATAAATTTTTAAATGATAAAAAAATTAAAAGTATGTTAATTGAAATCAATGAAAATTTTGTAGAGCAATATGAAAAAGTTTTAAGCTTTATGAAACAATATAATTTTAAAATTCTTTATAAAAAACAAAATATTGATAATCTTTCCCCGGAAAATAAATTCATAAACACATATAACTACATTTTCACACGTTAAATAAGGTCTTAATTTTTTTCTTTACTAAATATATTTCAACGATATTATTGTTCAATAATTGAACAAAAAATATCCAACCTAAATATAATCTATGAAAACATGTCATTTTAAACATTTTAAACTCTTTAAATGGTATAGTTAATAATGCGATATAACCTAATTAAAGAATCTTTTAAAATTTTTTCAAAAAAACAGAAGTTACAGTTTATTATTTTAATTTTTTTACTTTCCGTTTCTTCATTATTTGAAATGCTGGGTATTTTTTTAATTTTACCAGTTACTGCAATATTATTTGATATACAAGAGTCAGTAAGATATGAGAATTTTTTTTATTTTTTTACTATTATACAAAACTATTTTGGTGTTAATTATAAGCTAATAACTGTTTTTATTCTTATAATAGTTTTTACTATAAAGTTTGTTTTTTTATTTGTTACAAATTTTTACAAGGTTAGATTTTTAAACTTTGTAAATGAAAATTTAGATAATAAGATTTTATTAAATAAATTAATGTCTGAATTTAAAGAAATTAATTTATTTAAAACTAAAAATTTTGTTATTCCAATTATAAAAGAAACTGGATTACATACTCAGCATGTTTTACAAAGTTTTTTAATAATTATTGCTGATCTGCCAATAATATTTTTCTTTATAATTGTTTTATATATGGAAAACTCATCTGTATTTTTTATAATAATAATTTCTTTCTCTTTAATATCGGTTTTGTATTTTTTCTTTATCAAAAAAAAATTAGTAACTTTTGGTTCTACAAGATATGAAATTGAACGTACTAGGCTAGATTTTTTAACTAAAGTATTTAATTCGATAAGAGATATTAAATTATATGATAAACAAATTTTTTTTTATAAGAATTACAATAAAATTTCTCAAAAATATTTTAAAGCATTAACTTCTATATTGACTGTATCTTTTTTACCAAGAATATTTTTAGAGTATTTTTTTATAATATTAGTATTAACACTGATTATTTTTATTTTAAATACTTCAGATAATTTTGTTAATAGTATTCCTTTCTTTGCTTTTTTAGTTGTTTCAATTTCAAGGATTGCACCTTTATTAAATCGTTTAATTACTGCCTTACAACAAATTAAGTTGTTTAAGCAATCTTCTGAATATGTAATTAGTACTTTAAAAAAAAAAATATCTTTAGAGAGGAATACTTCAACAAAAACTCTTAAATTTAAAAAGTCAATAAATTTAAGAAACTTTACATTTAAGCATTCAAAGAAAAATAAAAATATTTTCAAGAATTTAAACATGAAAATTAGTAAAAATAAAATTACAGGTATTGTTGGTGAAAGTGGCTCGGGTAAGTCAACTTTAATAAACATTATTTCAGGCCTTATTCCTCATAAGAGCAAATGTTTATATTTTGATAATATTTTGATTAATAAAAATAATATTAATTTAATAATTAAAAAATTTTCCATCATTTCCCAGAATTCAAATTTAATACATGGATCAATTAAAAATAATATAGCTTTTGGAGAAGATCCAAATAAGATTAATTTTAAAAAAATAGTCAAAGTATGTAGAGAAGCAGGAATTCATAAATTTATCTCAAATTTACCAAAAAAATATAATACTTTATTATCAGAAAAAATTTCTAATATTTCGGGTGGTCAAAAACAAAGAATAGAAATTGCAAGAGCATTATATTTTGATCGTGAAGTTTTGGTATTAGATGAGTCTACGAGTGCTTTAGATCATTTTAATGCTGAAATTATTATCAAAACATTAAAAAAACTTTCATCTAATAAAACAATTATTTTTATAACTCACGATAAAAAAAATTTAAATTTTTGTGATGACGTATATGAAATTTCAAATCTTAAGGCAAAACTACTTAAATGAATAATAAATTAAATGAAAAAATTAGCGTTATTATGAATTGTAGAAATGGAGAAGAGTTTTTAATTGAAGCAATTGACAGCGTAGTAAATCAAACTCATAAAAACTGGGAATTAATTTTTTGTGATAATGATTCAAAAGATAATAGTACACTTATTGCTAAAAGTTATAATAATGAGAAAATAAAGATTTATAATACCGACAAATATTTAATTTGTGGCGATGCAAGAAATTTCGCATTAAGTAGAGCTAAAGGTAGATATATAGCATTTTTAGATTGTGATGATATATGGAAAAAAGATAAACTTGAATTACAATTAGATTTAATAAAAAAAACTAATAATAAAATTGTTTACACTAACTCTTTTATTAAAGGAAAAAGTTTAAAGATTTTATCAAAAAAAAAATTACCTGAGGGTCGAATATCTAAACAAATAATTAATCACAATCCAATAATTTTTTCATCAATATTTTTTGATAATGATATTTTTTTTAAATATAATTATAGATTTAAAAATTATGAAATAATAGAGGATCTTGATCTTTTTTTTAGATTGTCACAGAATTTTAATTTCTCTGTAGTGCAAGATCCAATGGTAATTTATAGAGATCATCAAAATATGATTTCAAAAAAAAAATTCGAACTTCACATCAAAGAACTAGAAACTTGGGCTGAAGAAAATAAAAATATATTAGATTATAAAGATTTATCAAAACTTAAGAGTAATATTTATTATAATAAATCAAGTATTAATTTAAAAAATAACAATTTTGATAACTTTTTAGAAAATCTAAAATTTGTAAAAGGATATAATTTAATTATAAGGTTATTATTAAAATTTATAATTCAAAAATTAAAAAAAAAATGAAAGTAGTTATTTTGTGTGGGGGATATGGGACCAGGTTAGCAGAAGAAACTAAAATTCGACCAAAGCCAATGGTAAAAATAGGCAAACTCCCAATCTTAATCCACTTAATGAATTATTATTCTAGATATGGTCATAATGAGTTTATTTTAGCTTTAGGCTATAAAGGAAATTATATCAAAAGATACTTCAAAAATTTTAAAAAAAAAAATATTAGTGTAAGTTTAGTTGATACAGGAAAAAACTCATTAACTGGTGGAAGACTACTAAGATTAAAAAAATATTTAATAAATGAAAAATCATTCATGTTGACTTACGGGGATGGTCTTTCAAATATAAATTTAAATAAATTAAAAATATTTCATAAAAAACATAAAAAAATTGCCACACTCTCAGCAGTAAGACCTCCCGCAAGGTTTGGTGAATTGTTTATAACTGATGGAATTGTCTCGAAATTTCAGGAAAAGCCACAAACATCAAAAAATTGGATAAATGGAGGTTTTTTTATATTCAAAAATGAAATATTTAAGTATTTGAAAAATGATGTAACAATTTTAGAGAGAGATCCATTCCAAAAATTGTCAAAACAAAAACAATTAATGGCATTTAAACATTATGGATTTTGGCAATGTATGGATACTTTACGAGATAAAATATTATTAAATAAAATATGGAGATCAAAAATAATACCATGGCTAAAATAAATTTGAATTTTTATAAAAATAAAAAAGTTGTCGTTACTGGCGCCACAGGTTTTAAAGGAGCTTGGTTATGTTTATGGCTAAAAATATTAGGTGCAAAAGTATATGGCATAGGATTTTCACCTAATAAAAATAAAAAATTATTCTATAGTTTGCAACTTAACAAAAAAATAATTACTAAAATAATTGATGTAAGAAATTACAATCAATTATCTAAATATCTAAAAAAAATAAATCCAAGCATTATTTTCCATATGGCTGCACAGCCAATAATACATGATGGTTACAAAAAACCCCATGAAACTTATACAATTAATACAATTGGAACATTAAATATTTTAGAAATATCAAGAAATTTGACAAAAATTAAATCAGTCGTTTGTGTGACATCAGATAAATGTTATCAAGATAAATTTTCTTCAGTTGGTTTTTTAGAGAATGATAAATTAGGAGGAGAAGATCCATATAGTGGATCAAAAGCATCTGCAGAGATAATAATCAACACATACATAAAAAGTTTTTTTAATAAAACTAAAATCGGAGTTGCTAGTGCTAGAGCTGGAAATGTAATTGGTGGTGGAGATTTTTCAAAAGACAGATTAGTACCAGACTCGATTAAATATTTACTTACAAATAAAACTATCTTCTTGAGAAATCCAAACTTTAATAGACCTTGGCAGCATGTTTTAGAACCTTTAGGTGGCTATTTGTGTCTTGCAGAAAAAATTTATAAAAAACCAAAAAAATACTCTGGAGCATATAATTTTGGACCAAAAAAAAATACCCTCACTAATGTTGAGAATGTTGTAAAAAAAATAATTAAATATTGGGGATATGGTTCATATAAAAAAGATAAAAAAATTAAATATTATGAACAAAAAAATTTACAGCTTGATATTAGAAAAGTAAAACAACAATTAAATTGGTCACCAAAATTATCAATAGACGAAAGTATCAAGATTACAATTAATTGGTACAAAAAAATTTTAGTAGAAAAAAAATTACCAATAGAAATTACAAGAGATCAAATTATCGAATATATGAAATATTAATTTAATGTCTTTAAAAAAAATCAAAATCATTAATTTGAAAAAAATTGAAAATTCAAAAGGTGCAATAATTAAAATCTTAAATAAAAATGATAAAAATTTTAAAAAATTTGGAGAAATATATTTTTCAGAAATAAAAAAAAATAAAATCAAAGGATGGAACTTACATAAAAAATTCTTCTGTCATATTACTATTTGTTATGGAGATTTAATCGTAAAATTAAAAAATAAAAAATCTAAAATAAAAAAAATACATCTATCAATTTTAAAACCTCGTTTATTGATAATACCGCCTGGTATTTGGTTTTCACTTACTTCTAAAAAAAATTCAATGATAGTTAATATCTTAAGTGGTATTCATGATCCAAAAGAGAGTTTAAAAAAAGAAATTACAAAGTGAAAAAAAAAGTTAAAGTTGGAATATTAATTGATTATAAAAATGTAGATATCTTTTCAGCTGAAATAATAAAGTGGTTAGAAGAAAATAAAAATAAGTTTTCTTTATATTTTTTTGATCAAAATTTAAAAAAAAAATTTTTTTTAGATAAAGTTATTGAGCTGTTTATAAGTTTTAGGTTTTATTACATAATAAATACTATTTTTTATAAATTTTTAATTTTGATTGAAACAAAATTTATTCTGAATAAACTTTATTCAAAATTATTAAACAAAAAAAATATTTTTTATTCATCAAAAAAAAAAATAATTAAGCTTGTTCCGATCAAAAAAAAATCAAAATTTTTCCTAGAGTTTGATGATAATTCAATAAAAAAAATAGAAAAATTAAAGTTAGATTTTTTAATTAGATTAGGCTCAGGTATACTGAAAGGAAAAATACTTAAAAGTTCAAAAAATGGAGTAATCTCATTTCATCATGGAGATAATAAATTATTTAGAGGAGGTCCAGCTGGATTTTGGGAAACTTATAATGGGATTAATAGTTCTGGATTTGTAATACAGCAGCTTACTAATAAATTAGACGCTGGAAATATAATTTTTAGAGGTTTATTTAAAACAGAACCTTATTTTTTAAGTAATCAATATAATTTGCGATTAAGAAGTAATTACTATTTTAAAAAAATTTTAGAACAATATTATAAAGATAGAAAATTTACTTTTTTAAAAAAATATAAAGTTTCAAACATAATTTATAAAAATCCGAATTTTCTTAAAGTGATAAACTATTTTTTAAAAATTTTATTTCGTAAATTATTTTCTATGAAAAAAATAAATAACTGGAATATTGCGGTTTATAAAGGCGATTATAAAAAAATTAATCATAAAAAAAGTATATATGCTCCACGTTCAAATAAGTATTTTTTAGCAGATCCTTTTTTATATAAATATTCCAATAATTATTTTATTTTTGCAGAAAAATTTATTTATTCTGAGGATAAAGGTGAAATAGCAGTTTTTAAATTGGAGAAAAATTCTTTGATTGAATTAGGTACAGCTATTAAGGAAAAATTTCATTTATCTTTTCCATACATATTTCAATTTAAAAAAAAAATATATTGTATCCCTGATAGTTCTTTTAACAAAGATTTGAGAATATATGTGTCTGAAAAGTTTCCTCTAACATGGAAACTCCATAAAGTTATATTTAAAAACATTAAAGCTACAGATACTTTAATTTATAAACAAAATAAAAATTGGGAAATGATTACCAATTTAAATCCGAATGATACAGATGATTTAAATTCTGAGTTATTTTTATTTAAATCTAATAACCCAATTCAAAAGAAGTGGAAAGAACAGGAAAATAATCCTTTAATTGTAAATTTTTTAAAAGCAAGAAATGGTGGTATAATTAAAAAAAAAAATAAAATTTACAGAGTTTTTCAGAAGCATAAATTTAATGATTATGGAAATTCAATTGGTTTATGTAGAATTACTTCAAAAGAAAATAACCAAAAATTTAAATATGATACGGTATCAGATCTGAAATTTTTAGATCAATTCGATAAATGCCATCATTTAAATTCTGATGGAAAAATTTCAGTTTATGATTACGTTTAAGTTTAATTAAATTTAGCCAAACAATGTATTAAATTATCAAAGTATCTAATAAATGGAAATCTAAAATTATAATATTTTTTATTGATTGGACAATTTTCTTTGAATAAAAATTTACAATTACCCCAAGGCATTTTTTCAAATAAAACAACTTCTTTCCCAACTCCAGGTTTTCTTTCTCTGTTATTACAATAAAAAAATGCTTTATTACTTTTGATTATTTCGAAGTATTTGTCAATCTCTTTATAAGTCATTTCTTGCATTGAATGACTATTAAAAAAAAAATTTATATTTCTATCTTTACAGAATATTGCTTCAGATGCTGGTATTAAATAGAGTTTAACTTTATTTGAATAATTGTTTTCTTTAAAATTATCAACAACTTCAATTACTTCATTTTTCAAAAAATTCATTTCTTTCATAACAAGATAATCATTGATTAAGACCTCAGGCAAATTAATATAAAATAACTGTGCACTTGGGTTTATTAAATTTGCACCTAATAAAAAATTTAACTTTCCATCACCTATTACACAATTTTTTTGAGAATTTTTAATATAGTTTTGAACTATATTTAGCATTAATATATGTTTTGCAACATGATAATCTATTTGTCGATTATATTGATCAAAAATTTCTTTATACATTTTATAGATATCTGAATTAAATAATTTTTTTCCAAAAATATAATATAGCCCTAAGTTATGTAAATGAGATTTGATAAAATGTTTTTTTGTAAAATTACCCCACCCACCTGTTTTATTAATATTATAAATTTCGGTTGCGTTCATTTTGTTGTTAGGGTCACCATTCTCAAGCTGTCTTTGCCAATAATTTGATCTATTTTTAACAGACAAAGTAAGTGTTTTTTGCAGTTTAGTTATAATTGGATCATCAGAATGTTGATTTTTAATCATATTTAAGTTCTTATTTTAAGTATTTTTCTTTACCACATTGTATTTAAACTATATAATGTTCAATAATTGAACAGTATTATATATTATTTGTGACAATTATACAATCGATCCTTTATGAAAAAAAAAAAGAATTTACTAAATAAAATATCATCATCTAGATGGAGCAACTCTGAGACAAAATTTTATAAGGGATATTTAGAATTATTTAAAAAATATCCTGATAAATTCTTTAATAATGCGTTTT
>MDTD01085097.1_pt1 | contig 21722 bp, 18 predicted proteins | sample 811221 | NCBI WGS metagenome assembly MDTD01 (sample SAMN05326646, study PRJNA326480) | marine metagenome | isolation source: seawater | place: Pacific Ocean: South West | collected 2011 | reverse complement strand
TTTAAGATTCCAGAAACAACTAGCACTCCATTATAATCCAAAATATAGTCGAATTCTTTTATTAAAGATTTTAATTCAGGTATTAAAATATTTGCAAATATAAGATTATAATATTTTTTCTTAATATATTTTTTTTTAATTGGCGAAACTTCAAAAACATTATTATTTGAAACAATATTATTTTTTTTTATATTAAACTTTGACATATTTACTGCTAAATTATCAATGTCAATAAAGGTGATTTTTGAATATGGCATAAGCTTTTTTGCAGCAATACCTAAAATTCCACTTCCAGATCCGTAATCTAAAATATTTTGAAATTTTTTAAATTTAGAAAGTTCGTACATATTTTCGATACAATATCTAGTGGTAAAATGATAACCCGTTCCAAATGCGTAAGAAGCATTTATTTTTAACAATTTTTTTGTTGGATTAAACAATTTAAAATTATCACTATCATAAATAATAAAATTTTTAATACTAATTGGCTTAAGTTTTTGAATATTTTCTCTTAACCAATCTTTATTTTCAAATTCTTCAAAATAAATTTGATTTATAGTTATATTATTATCATTAAGAAGTTTTAGGCTTAATAATTTAAAATGTTTTCGAAAATTGTTAATTTTTTTTAAATATTTTTTTTTGATATCTTTTGATTTTAAAATTAATTTACAATACCAATAATCTGATTTCGTTTTAGTAAAATCTATACTTACAAATAGACTATCATGCTCGATGTAATCAATAAATATATCTTTAATGTTGTCTTCAAGTAAAAATACACCCTGGGTAAAATATACTTTCCCTTCAATCATAAGATTAAAATTTATTTTTTAAATAAGATCCAATAACTTTTTTTATTCCTGCCTTGTCAAAATTTACTTCAACTTTATCATTGTCAATATCTATGATTAAACCTGTGCCAAACTTAATATGAAAAACTTTCTCACCTATTTTAAGATTAGAAGTAACATACGTATTAAGTTTATTTTCATCATAGATTTTAATATTAGAATCGCTTGAATTAGTAAAATTTTTAAATGATTTATTATTTTTATAATCTTGGTTAAATTCAAAATCGTCAAAGTGATTTGATGTATTATTAATCTCGTTCGGATCAACACCTTTAACTTCACTTTCAGGTAATTCTTCTATAAACCTTGATGGTATTACGTTTTGCCAATTACCATATATTTGTCTACTAGAAGCACAACTTATACATAAATGTTTCTTTGCTCTAGTTATTCCGACATAAGCTAACCTTCTTTCTTCTTCGAGTCCTTCTTTACCTTTTTCATCTATTGATCGTTGACTTGGAAAACTTCCCTCTTCCCAACAAGGTAAAAAAACAGCTGAAAACTCTAATCCTTTTGCAGCATGTAATGTCATTAAGGAAATTTGACCATCTTTGTGTTCGGCATCACTGTCATTTACTAGAGCAATATGTTCTAAAAAACCTAACATGTTATCAAACGCTGACATTGCATTCACAAGTTCTTTTAAATTTTCAAGCCTACCTTCTGCTTCTATTGACTTTTCAATTTTAAGATTTTGAATATAACCAGATTCTTCGAGTATTTTCATAGCTAAATCTACATGTGAAATTTTAGATAAATCTTCCTCCCATATTTCATAATTTCTTGTGAAGTTTTTTAGTGTTAATTTGACACCTGGTCTAAATTCATCTGTTTGAACTAAATCTATAATTGAATTGTAAAGACTTTTATTTTTATCTCTTGAGTAATTTTTTATAAAATTTATCGTTTGAGGGCCAATACCTCTCTTAGGGCTATTAATTATCCTTTCAAAAGCTAAATCGTCTGATTTTTGAATCAATAATCGGAAATAAGCAAGAGCATCCCTTATTTCAAGTCTTTCATAAAATTTAACACCTACAACTTTATATGGTAATCCTATATGAACAAATCTTTCTTCAAATAGTCTTGTTTGATATCCAGCCCTTACCAAAACAGCAATTTCATCCATATTAACATCTTGTTTAATTAATGTTTCAATTTTTGATGAAATTTTTCTTGCTTCATCTAAACCATCCCATGCTTGTAAAATTATTATTTTTTCGCCTGTTTCTTTGGAAGTTTTCAATGATTTGCCTAATCTATATTTATTATTAGCAATTAATGTATTGGCAGCATTTAATATACACTTTGAAGATCTATAATTTTCTTCAAGTCTTAAAATTTTTGCTTCTTGAAAGTCTTTTTCAAAATTAAGTATATTTTTAACATCAGCACCTCTCCAGCCATAAATAGATTGGTCATCATCTCCAACACAACAAATATTATTTTCTGGTTTCACAAGTTTTTTTAGCCATAGGTATTGAGCTGTATTTGTATCTTGATACTCATCTATTAAAAAATATTTAATTTTTGACTTTAATTTTTGTAGAATATCCTGATGTAAGTTAAAAATATTTAAATTATGTAAAAGTAAGTCTGCAAAATCCACATAATTCATATCCAATAAACGATTTTGGTAATTTTTAAACAATATTCCAGCTTTGCCATTAATTAAATATTGTTTTTCTGAACTTAATATATCTTTAACAGTTAATCCCATATCTTTCCATGTACTTAACAAATTAAGTACAAATTGAGGTGTTATTTTTTTCTCATCAAGTTTTTCAAAAATAATAAGTTCTTTTAACAATCTTTTTTGGTCATCTGTATTGATAATTGTAAAATTACTTTTTAGTGAAACTAATTCTGCATTTTCTCTTAAAATTCGTGCAGCTATTGAATGAAAAGTACCTAACCAAATATTATTCACACTTGGACCTATAATGGTTTCTAATCGATCTCTCATTTCTCTTGCAGCTTTATTAGTGAAAGTGACCGCAAGTATATTCCATGGTTTAGCCTTTGAAGAAAACAATAAATTAGCAATTCTTGCTGTAAGGACTCTTGTTTTACCAGTGCCAGCACCTGATAAAACTAAAAGAGGTCCATCTAATGTTTCTACTGCTTTTCTTTGATTCTGGTTCAACTCTTTAAAGTAAAGGTTGTTATGGGAAATATTTTGAATTTGCTTTTCAGTAAATACCGAATCTGTTATTTTATTAATACCGTTATTAGACATAACTTTATATTATATGATGTGCATCAAAATGAAATGATAAATAATATGTTCAACAGTATTTTAAATAGTAAACATTTAGTAAAATTATTTTTACCTTCATTAATGCTCATTATAGTATCTTCATGTGCCCAAAATTTAGCTGTAAAACAAATTGATGATCCTTTTGAGAACTTGAATAGATCCGTATTCAAATTTAATCAGGGATTGGATAATTACTTGCTAAAACCAATAAATACGGAGTATGAAAAATTACCAGAAAATTTTAAAAGAGGTGTTTCGAATCACATTACCTGGACATCAACACCTATTACAATGGTAAATAGTGCAGTTCAACTTGAAGCAGAAAACTTTTCTACATCGACAATAAAATTTCTTTTAAACTCTTTGACTCTTGGCTTTTATGACTTAGATGAAGAAACTCAGTATGAAACTCGTGACTTTGGAAGCTCTCTAGCAAGATATAATGTCCCTTCTGGCCCATATATTGTAGTACCAATTCTTGGTCCAAGATCACTGCGGCATTTTTCTGGCAATATAGTAGATAACTCCATTACAAATGAACCTAAAAATTTTTCATATAATTCAACTGTACTTCCAGTTAAAATCATAAGTGATAGGAATAAATATTCAAATATTTTAGAAGATATTAAAAATTCAAAAGATCCTTACTTAAAAGCAAAAATATTGTATAGTGAAAATAGATTTAACGCTGTCTCTTCAAAAAGATCTATAGAAAAAGAAGAACTAAATGAACAAGAAGAATTTGAAAAATTATTGGATTAAACCACTTATTATAATCCTAGGTATCTTTTTTTTTAGTTCTGTTAAAGCAGATGTAAAAATTAATGCTAGTAAACAAATATCTAATTTTCTTAATACAATAAAAATATTTGTTTCTGAAACAAATCATACAAAAAAAGAAAAAATTTCTAATGATATTTTAAATATGATTGACTTAGAATTCATGTCTAGAGCAACAGTTGGTAAATACTGGAAAACAGCAAATGATAAAGATAAAAAAATATTCAAAACAAATCTTTTTAAAAAATTTATAAATTTTATAGATTTACACTTAGAAGATTTCAAGGAAATCAACTTTGAAGAAAAATCTGTAAAGTTAAGAGGAACAAAATTAGTTTATGTTATTGGATCAATAGATACAAAAAAAATAAAAAATTTAGACATTACTTGGAAGCTATCTTCAAAAAAAAATAAAATTTTAGATATAGAAATTCAAAAAATATCTTTAATTAAAACTCAAAGGTTAGAAATGAAAGAGTTATTAAGAAAGAATAAAGACAATTTTTCAAAATTTGTAGACTTATATTTTAACAAAAATTAATTAAATGCTTTACGAATACCCATTTCTCATAATAATTTTTGATTTAATATTTGGAATTTTGTTTTGGATTTTTATATTCAAGTTTATTCTTCATTTGTTTTTTTCAAATGAAACAAGTGTAATGTTTGTTTCAAAATATTTTTCTTTAAGTGACATTATTTATAAAAAAATAAAAATTATTATACCTAAATTTCTACCATATCCACTAATATCAATCTATTTGTGTTGGTTAATCTTTATCTTAAGATTTTATATCATACCAATGTTCGCAGGTTTTGAAAACATTGGTATTTATGTTTTTTATTTAGAAAAAACATTAATTTATTATTTAAATTTTAATAATTTATTTTAATTTCATTAATCCTACATATTAAATCTTTTAAATCTTTTTTTGTAAAATCAAAACTGAAAACAAACCTCAGAATAACCGAGTTTTGTCTGGTGTTACTCCAAAGTTTTGGAAATATTTTTTTTTCTTTAATCTTTTGATAATATAAATCATGAACTCTAACAAAAACTTCATTTCCATCTGTTGGGTATAAAATTTCAAAATTCTTATTTTCTTTTAAATAATTATTAAACAATTTAGCAATATTATTTGACTTTTTGGCAAGTTTTAACCATAGATCATCCTGAAACCAACCAATAAATTGTGACGAAATAAACTTTGTTTTAGCTATAACGTGACCACTTTTTTTCTGAAAAAATTTATAGTCACATATTTTTTTTTTATGAAAGAAAATAATTGCTTCAGCTGCAAAAGCACCATTTTTTGTCGCCCCTAGTGTCAAACAATCTAATCCTAATTTCCATGTCATTTCGGCAGGGCTAACTTTTAAATTACATAAAGCATTTGAGAATCTTGCTCCATCCATATGAAAAAATAGATTATTTTTTTTACAAATATCTCCAATTTTTCTTAAACTATCTAAACTATAATTTGTTCCATTTTCAGATAGTTGAGACACCGAGATACCAGCTATATTCTTGTCACCTTTATTTTTAAGAAAATTCTCAATTAAATTAATATTTAATTTCCCATCATATGAAGAAAGTCCAATTAGTTTTAAACCAGGATTGAAAAATTCTGGTGCTCCACATTCACTTGTTAAAATATGTGCTTCTTTGTGACAAATAACATAATTATCTTTTTTGGTCATCAATGATATAGCAAAAGCATTGCTTGCGGTACCAGATATCATTGGAATAATTTCTATATTTTTGTTTTTAAAAACTTTTTTAAATTCAATTATAGCTAGTTCAGTAAATTTATCATCTCCATAAGGTTCATCTTTTTTTTTCCCTGATTCTATAATTTTTTTTAAAATTTTATTAGATACTCCACCTGATGTATCAGTACCACAAAATAATGGATTTCTAATTAAATTACTCAATCTTCCAATCTTTCGATTTTTTAAAATTAATTTTCGTCATAATTTTTTTATTGATTAAATCAATTAATATTAGTTTATTTTCACCGTCCAACTGGTATCTCAATAATATTTTATTATCTCTATTATAATCAACTGAAATAATTTGACCTTCTTTGGGATAAAATAAAGAATATTCTTGATTAATTTGCTCATTATCAATTTTTTCTGTACGTTTTAATTTGTCAAATTTGTTAATAAATCCAATAATTAAAAAAAATATACAAATTAAAATTAATATTGATAAGATTATTGTAATTATTTTTAAAATCTTATGATTTGATTTACTTACACTCTTATAGTCTGTTATTTTATTATCTGTCATGACGAATTCTGATATAATTACGTTAAAAGTTAGTGACTATCCTATACAATATGGAAGAATTGACAAATGGATTGTTGAAGCATTATTTCTTTTAAATTCAACATATCAGGATGACCTGAAAGTTAAAGCTCTTTTTTCAAGAACAAAAATCAAAGATTTAATTTTATTAGGGAAAATAACCGTGGACGGTATAAGAAATAAAAATCCCTCATATAAAATAAACCCAAAAAACGTAATAATTATTAATTTACCTATGATTATAGATTATGATCTAAAAGCTGAGAATATTCCAATTAAAATTATTTTTGAGGATGAACACCTCTTAGTTATTAATAAAGAACCAAATATTGTAGTTCATCCTTCTCCAGGTCATGATTCTGGAACGCTTGTTAATGCAATTTTATATCACTGCAAAGGAAATTTACCAGGAATTGGTGGAATTAAAAGGCCAGGAATTGTGCATAGGTTAGATAAAAATACATCCGGTTTAATGATTGTTGCTAAATCTGAAATAGCACATCTTAGGTTATCGGATATGTTTAAGAAACATAAAATTGAAAGAAATTATCAGCTACTTGTTTGGAATGTACCTAGTTCCAACGGGTTTATAGATAAACCTATTGGAAGATCAACATTTAATAGAAAAAAAATGGCTATTAATCCTAATGGAAAAAGAGCAGTTACACATTGGAAAGTTTTAAAAGTATTTTCAAATTTAGTAAGTCTTTTAAGTTGTAAATTAGAAACTGGAAGAACGCATCAAATAAGAGTTCATATGAATTCAATTGGGCATTCTTTAATTGGCGATAAAATTTATAGTGGCCTTCCTAAAAAAAATAAAAAAATTGACAGTTTTGAAAAAGAAATCATATCAAAGTGTAGATATTTTGCCAGACAAGCATTACATTCTAATAGCCTTTCATTTCAACATCCAATTTCTAAAGAATTAATGCACTTTAATGTTGATTTACCTGACGATATGAAAAATTTGATAAATTCTATAAAGTAATTTTATTGTTGAAAAATATAAAAAAATATTTATATCAATATTATATGTCTAATTATATAAATCTACCTGCATTAAGTTCTGATACAAATATCGGAAGATATCTTGATCAAATACGTAAATTTCCTATGCTAGAACAAGATGAAGAGTATATGCTAGCAAAAGCTTGGCATATGAAAGGTGATAGTAAAGCAGCACATAAGTTAGTCACTTCACACCTCAGATTAGTAGCAAAAATTGCTATGGGATACAGAGGGTATGGTCTACCAATTGCTGATCTAATAGCAGAAGGTAATATTGGTATGATGCACGCTGTCAAAAAATTTGATCCAGAAAAAGGTTTCAGACTTGCTACTTATGCTATGTGGTGGATTAAAGCAGCTATTCAAGAATTTGTTTTAAGAAGTTGGTCACAAGTAAAATTAGGAACAACTGCAAGTCAAAAAAAACTCTTTTTTAATTTGAGAAAAATCAAAAATAAAATAAACGCAATTGAAGATGGTGACATGAATTTAGAACAAGTTGAGCACATAGCTCAGAAGTTAAATGTTTCTAATCAAGAAGTAATAGATATGAACAGGAGAATGACAAATCATGACCAATCTTTGAATGCTCCAATAGGTAAAAATGATGGTGAATCAGGAGAATGGCAAGATTTATTGGCAGATGAGAGACAGGATCAAGAAGAATCAATATCTTATATACAAGAGTTAAACAAGAAAAAAAAATTAATGGAAGAATCGCTAAATTTTTTAAAAGACAGAGAAAGAGATATTATTGTTAAGCGAAGATTATCTGAAAACCCCAAAACTTTAGAGGATTTATCACAAGAGTACAATGTTAGCCGAGAGAGAATTAGACAAATTGAAACTAGAGCATTTGAAAAATTACAAGAAATTGTAAAAAACAAAGCAATAGAATTAAAAATCGTCTAGATAAAAATTTTTCTCATAATGATGTTTTCATCTCTTTCTGGTCCTGTTGACACTATATCTATTTTACAACCAACTAATATTTCAATTTTTTTTATAAATTTTTGAGCATTCAAAGGTAATTTTTCAAAGTTTTTTATACCCCTTGTTTCCTCTTCCCAACCTTTTAAAGTTTCATAAATTGGTATAACATTTAAATCTTCAGATAAATTGATTGGATAATCTTCTACTATTTGATTATTTACTTTATAACTTGTACAGATTTTTATATCTTTAAAAGTATCAAGAACATCTAGTTTTGTTAAAACTAAACCATTTATTCCTGACACGTTTATAGCTTTTTTTAACATCAAAGTGTCTAACCAACCACATCTTCTTTTTCTTCCAGTCACCGTTCCAAATTCATTTCCAACTTTTCCCAGTTTTTCACCAACATTATTATTTTCTTCTGTTGGGAATGGACCATTACCAACCCTCGTAGTGTATGCTTTTGTAATACCCAAAATCTTTTTTAATCGCATTGGATTGGCTCCTGAGCCAATAGATGCGTTAGCAGCAACTGTATTACTACTTGTTACGAAAGGATAAGTGCCATGATCTAAGTCTAAATAAAAACCTTGTGCACCTTCAAACATAATATTTTTATTTTTATCGTTTAGCTGTTTTAATAATAACCAAGTATTATCAATATATTGCGATAGGTTCTGGTAAGATTTTAAAATTATTTCAAAATCATTGCGATAAGATATCTCTTTTCCTTCAAATTTTTCAATCCAAACATTATGATGATTATAAATTGAAATGAATTTTTCTTCTAATATTTTATAGTTTTTAAAATCACTAAACTTAATACCTCGTCTTGAAACTTTATCCTCATAAGCAGGACCAATACCTCTTCCAGTTGTACCAATTTTCTTAGTTTCATTTTTTTGCTTTTCTCTCAAATTATCGATGTATTTATGTATTGGTAAAATTAAAAAACAATCTGAAGAAATAACAAAATTAGTCGAATTCACATCAATATTTTTTTTTGTTATTTCTCCAATTTCTTTTTCTAAATGAATTGGATCTACTACAACACCATTACCTATTATAGAAAGTTTTTGTCGTACAATTCCACTTGGTAATAATGACAACTTAAATGTTTCTGAATTTATTACTATTGTATGACCTGCATTGTGTCCACCTTGAAATCTTACAACTGCATCCGCAGAAGATGCAAGAAGATCCACAATTTTACCTTTACCTTCATCACCCCATTGGGTACCAACTATGACTAAATTTGACATTTTAAACTCTAAATTTTTATTAATTTATTCTTTTTAAATACATATTTGCAATCTATAGATTTTGCGTAATTTTCAATATCACTATTTATATTTTTAAAAAAAATCACTTGATAACCCTGCTCTATCAAATCATCCGCATTAATAAAATTATTTTGTTCTACTAAAACTTTTTCTTTTTCAGGTAAAACATTATTGATTCCACCCATTAAATCAACATATAAAGAGATACCTGTAGCATCTTCTTCATTGATTGTTTTATATGTACCACCTTTTGCTATACTACCATGAAATGATTTTGAAAAAATAGTAAATGTTAGACCACGATGGTAATCAAATGTACTTTTTTCTAATGGATCGATAACTATATTCAAATCTTTAAAATGATTTTGAATTGAACTTGCCACCTCAAGCAAATGAAGAAGATTTGGATTGTTTTTATTTTCATTATTTAGCTTTTTAAGAAATTCATTTTTACATGTAAATTTTCCGGAAGCTTGAATAATATTTAAAATATTATTTTTATTAGGAAAATTAATATTTTTTAAAAAGTTTGTATCTTTTTTTTCAATCGCATTTATCAATAAATTTTTTTCAGTTGTTTTGTCAAGAGTTTCTAAAAAACTTAATCTTAAGTTTTGATAATTAAGATCTAAAGTTAGATTATCCACATCTAATTTTTTTAAAACTTTTAAACCAATAACTATGATTTCTGTCTCTAGGTCACAAGTTATATTCCCTATTATTTCAGCTCCAACCTGAGCTATCTGTCTTTCAAGTTTTAAACCTGATGGGTTAACCCTAAGAACCTCGCCAGAGTAAGATAATCTTAATGGTCTTGAATAGTGAGCAAGTCTTTTACTCGATATTCTTGAAATTTGGGTGGTCATATCAGATCTTACTGCCATCATTTTTTTTGAAATAGGGTCCATTACTCTGAATGAATTATTTTTTAAAGCTAAACCTGGACCTTGATTTAATAAAGTTTCTTCAAATTCCATTAAAGGCGGAGATATCCTCAGATAACCATAATTTAAAAAAAATTGAATAATATTTTCAATTAATAATGAATTTTTTTGTGACTTAGGAAAGATTTTATCTGAAAAACCTGCTGGTAATAATGTATCTCTATCCATAATATTTGTAATATAAATAAATTTAGAAATAATGAAATATTTTTATATAATTACTTAAAATTTATCACATTAACCCGTACAACTTGAGGTAATTTTTTAATTTTACCCAATACTTTTTCTTCTAGAACTTGATCTATTTCAACTAATGCAATTGCTTCACCACTTTTTTCTCTTCTGCCTAAATGAAATGAAGCAATATTAATATTATTTTGTCCTAATAGTTGGCCTAAATCACCTATAAACCCAGGTTTGTCATAATTTCTTAAGTATAAAGCTGTATTAGGAAAACTAGATTCAATTGGTATCCCTTGTATACTGACTATTCTCGGCATGTAACCACCTATTAAGGTTCCTGATATTGTTCTAATTCCTTTTTCATGTTTTATAGATGCAGTTACTAAAGTTTCATAGTCGCATCTTCTTTCATGTTTTACAGTTGAGAATTCTAAACCTTTTGAATTAGCAATTTCTCTTGAGTTAACATTATTGATGGAATTGATATTTGGCTCTAAAATTCCTGTTAATAAATTAGCCATTATTGGCTCATCTTTTAAGAAAGCAGCTTTGCCTTCCATTTCAAGTCTAATATTTTTAATATTTTCAAATGTTACCTGACCTAAAAAAGTTCCCAATAAATAAGAAAGTTCAATATAAGGCTTTAATAAAGGTGCTTCTTCAGAGGTAAGTGAAGGAAAATTTAATGCATTTGCAACTGCACCATCATTTAAATAATTTGATATTTGTTCAGCAATTTGAAGAGCTACATTTTCTTGTGCTTCCTTAGTTGACGCTCCTAGATGAGGAGTTGCAATAAAATTTGGAGCTTTAAATAAAACATTATTATGAGCTGGCTCCTCTACAAAAACATCAAATGCGGCTCCAGCTAAATGATTATTTTCTAAAGCTGCACGACATGCGTTCTCATCAACTAATCCTCCTCTGGCACAGTTAATTAACCTTGATCCTTTTTTCATTTTGTTAATTGCATCAGCAGAAATTATATTTTTTGTGTCTTCAGTTAAAGGAGTGTGTAGTGAAATTATATCTGACGATCTTAGTAATTCTTCCAACTCTACTTTTTTTACACCTAATTCTTTAGCTTTTTCTTCTTTCAAAAAAGGATCAAAAGCAAGAACTTTCATTTTTAATCCAATTGCTCTACTTGCAACGATAGATCCAATATTTCCACATCCAATTAAACCAAAAATCTTACTTGTAACCTCAATACCATTGAATGATGATTTTTCCCATTTTCCTAATTGTGTGGATTCATTAGCTCTTGGGATCATTCTTACCATTGACATCATCAAGGCAATCGCATGTTCTGCTGTTGTTACAGCATTACCAAATGGTGTATTCATTACAATAATACCTTTTTTTGTAGCTGCTTTTTTATCAATGTTATCAGTTCCAATACCTGCTCTTCCGATAACTCTAAGCTTTTCAGCTTTTTCAATGATAGCTTCTGTGACTTTAGTCGCAGACCTAATTGCTAATGCATCATATTTATGAATAATAGCCTTTAATTGATCTTCTGATAATCCAGGTTTGTAATCAACTTCAATTTTATTATTTTCAAAGATTTGAATAGCAGACTCACTTATCTTATCACTTATTAAAACCTTAGCCATTTAAAATTCCCTTTTTCACTAGTTCATATGTTTCTTCAAAAGCCCATTCTAACCATGGGAGTAGAGCTTTTATATCACTTGGATTAATGGTTGGTCCACCCCATATCCTTAATCCAGGAGGGGCAGATCTATAGCTACCAATATCAAATGCTACATTTTCATTTTCAAGAATATTAACTATGTTTTTCTCAAGTAAATTTTGATTATCAATATTTAAATCATTTTGTATTAAATCAGAGAATTTTAAACATATAGAAGTATTTGAAATTGTAGTTTTATCTTTAGCCAAAAACTTTATCCAATTAGTTTTTAACACCCAATCATTAATTAATTTTAAATTCTCATTAGAAATTTTTATCAATTCAGTTAATCCACCTACATTTTTTGCCCATTCTAATGCATCAATAAAATCTTCAATACAAAGTAGTGATGGTGTATTAATAGTAGATCCTTCAAATATAGAAGTGTTAATTTTATTATTTTTCTTTAGATTAAACAATTTAGGAACAGGCCAAGATGGGTTAAAAGTGTTAATTCTCTCTACAGCATTTGGAGAAAGTATTAAGATACCGTGTCCACCTTCACCACCTAAACATTTTTGCCATGAAAAAGTAGCAACATCTATCTTAAGCCAATCTATTTCCATAGCGAAAGCAGCAGATGTTGCGTCACAAATAGTTAAGCCGTTTCTATTAACAGGTATCCAGTTCAAGTTAGGTACTTTAACTCCACCTGTTGTTCCATTAAAATTAAAAATCAAATCATTATTGAAATCAATATTGTCAAGACTTGGTAAGGATCCGTAGTCAGCATCAAATATTTTTAATTGATTAACTTGAAGTTGCTCTTTTAGGTCTTTGGCCCAATCATTTCCAAAACTATCCCAAACTAGCATTTGAACAGGATTTGATCCAATTAAATTCCATAAGGCTATTTCAACTGCACCTGTATCTGAGCCTGGAACAATTCCAACATAATACTCTCTTGGCACTAAGAGGGTGTCTTTAACACATTTTACTAAATAGTTTATTCTAGATTTAGCAGTTTTGGATCTATGAGATCTACCAAGTACTGCATTATTAAGGTTCTTTAAGCTCCAACCTGGTCTTTTAGAACATGGCCCTGAAGAAAAGTTTTTATTCAAAGGCTTGACAACAGGTTTAATCATAATAACCTCTTATAAATGTTACTACTTGTTGGGAAGTAGCACCCATTACTTTAATAATGATTAAAAAAACAAAGTCAATAAATTTCAATAATGAAAAATAAAATTTTTTTATATGATTTAAGTGGTAAAAATGGAATTAGATTTAGCCCACCATGTTGGAATGTTAAACTATGTTTTATTCATAATAATATAGATTTTGATACAATACCAATAAGATTTACTGAGAAAAATAAACTAAGTTTTTCTGACCACAAATTGGTTCCAATAGTTAGATATAATGAGGAAGTAATTTATGATTCTTGGAAAATTTTTCTTTGGTTAAATAATAAAATAAAACAAATAAAATTAATACCGAACGACCAAACAAAAATATTTTCTCATTATTTGTACTTTTGGACTTCAAAAACTCTCTTGCCAATAATTTTTAAGTTAATAGCAAACGATATACCTAATATCTTAGATGAAAAAGATAAACAATATTTTATTCAAACAAGAGAAAAAATAATTAAAACAACATTGAAAAGCTTATTAATTGATAAAGAAAAAACAAAAAAAAGATTATTTCAATCCCTAATAATGTTTGAAAAAATTCTAACAGATAATAAATTTTTAAATGGAAATGCCCCCGGTCTTCCAGACTTTATATTTTTTGGTAACTTTATTTGGGCCGAAAAATGTAGTTCTGAAAATTTATTTGAAAATTTACCCAATATTAATAAATGGTACTTGAATCTTAAAAAAATAAATAAACTACATTAGTCTGGGATAACATGAAAATGATTTAAAGGTCCATGTCCAGTTCCTAAATTAGGTGCTTTTAAGATTGATGTATGAACGAAATCGTGTGCAATTGAAACAGAGTCGTATAATGACAAACCTTTAGCTAAGTTTGCTGTAATTGCTGATGAAATGGTACACCCAGTGCCGTGAGTATTCTGAGTAATTATTTTTTTTGAATGAAATTCATAAAATTTGTCACTTTCATGTAATATATCATACAGATTAATTTCGCTTAAATGCCCCCCTTTTAAAAAAACTCTATGAACTCCTTTAATTATTATATTTTTAATTGCTTTTCTCATATCATTTTTATTTATAATTTTTAGACCTGATAATGTTTCAGCTTCAGGTATATTTGGAGTAATTATACAATTAACTTTTTTTATAAATTCATTTAAAGCTAAAATTGCTTGATTTTCTAATAGTGGGAAACCTCCTTTTGCAAACATAACTGGATCTAAAACTATTGGAATACCCTTTTCAATAATTTTATGTTTCTTTAAGACTTCAAAAATTAAATCAAATATCTCTGCTTTGTTTACCATACCAATTTTAATTGCATCAACACCTATATCAGATATACAAGCTTCAATCTGCTTGTTAATTATATCTAGTGAAACATTCTCAACACTACTTACACCTTTTGTATTTTGTGCAGTAATTGCTGTAATTGCTGTCATTGAAAAAACTTTAAAAACTGTTAATGTTTTTATATCTGCTTGAATACCTGCTCCACCAGATGAATCAGACCCTGCAATTACTAAAACTCTTGGTACATTAATTAAATTCATCAAAAAGAATTTTCCTTACTTAGTAAGTCTTGAACTTTTAAAATATATTCATCTATCTTATCTCTAAGTTGACATTCAACAAGAATTCTAACAATAGGCTCAGTTCCTGACGGTCTTACTAATAACCTTCCATGATATTTATTTTTTAAATCCAATTTAATTTGGTTCAATGAAGTTTTTATAACTTTATCATCAAGAATATTATTATTTATATTTTTAATATTTTTAACTTTGTAAGGAATTATATTAAAAGGTCTGAGAAATTTTGAAGCTTTTATTCCAGATTTTTTCAATAGGGAAATTATCTTAATCGCTGTCAATAATCCATCTCCTGATTTTGTATAATCTGACATAATGACATGGCCCGAGGGCTCTCCACCTAAATTATAATTATTGTTCAACATTTCATCTAATATATATCTATCCCCAACATTAACTCTTTTTAGAATTATGTTATTCTTATTTAAGAAATTTTCTAGCCCCATGTTTGTCATAATAGTACCTACAACAGTATTATTTTGTAATAATTTTTGATTATATAAATTTGACGCAAGAACACCTATAATTTGATCGCAATCTATAAGATTTCCATTTTCATCTGAGAATACAACCCTATCCGCATCTCCATCAAGAGCTATTCCTAAATCAGCATTTTCTTGTTTAGTTTTTAAAGCCATTTCACTTGGAAACATTGCACCACAATTTTTGTTAATATTAGTCCCGTCTGGATCTTTATGTATTGAAATAACGTCAGAACCTAGTTCAAATAAAGCTTCAGTTCCAACTTTATAACCAGCACCATTTGCACAATCTAAAACAATCTTCATACCCAAGAGATTTTCATCTTTTTTTAATGTTAATTTAATTAATTCAATATATCTTCCAATTGCGTCTTCCATTCGTCTGGCTCTTCCTAAATTTGCAGCATTAGTAAGAGTAGGACCTTTATATAGTAATTTTTCAATTTCACTCTCTACCTTGTCACTTAATTTATAACCTTGTGAATTGAATAATTTTATCCCATTATCTTGATATGGATTATGTGAGGCAGAAATCATTACCCCTAAATCACACCTTAATACGTTTGTTAAAAGCGCCACACCAGGAGTTGGAAGAGGACCAGTAGTAATTGCCTCTATTCCAAGAGAAGTGAACCCAGCTACTAAAGCAGACTCGAGCATATATCCAGACAGTCTAGTATCTTTTCCAATTAAAACTCTTGGTCTTTTTGTTCCTGCTTTTCCATAAAAATATTCGCCTGCCGCCATAGCGATATTTACTGCCATTAGTGCATTAACTTTATCACCATTAACTGTACCCCTAATTCCATCAGTTCCAAATAAATTTTTGTAATTTAATTTTATCATTTTCTTAGTTTTATATATAAACTTGTTCTAGACAAGCAAAAGACTGCTGAACATCAAAAACATCGTGTGTTCTTATTATTTGAGAACCATTTAAATATGCAATATTTTGTAAAGATAAGGAGCCAGAAAGTCTTTTATTAGGAGGAATATTTGATTTATATTTGTTTTTGTAAATGTCATCAATTAATGATTTTCTACTCAAACCAGTGCATATTGGGTATCCAAGCGAATGAAAAAGTGGAAAATAGTTTAATAAATTTAAATTATGATTTATATTTTTCCCAAACCCAAAACCTGGATCTATAATTATTTGAGATTTTTTTATACCATTGTTTAATAAAATTCGAGATTTACTTTTTAAAAATTCATAAATATCAATAGCTGGAAAATGATAAGACGGTTGTTTTTGCATTATTTTTGGATTGTTTTGCATATGCATAATTATTATAGATACATTATAATTTAATAATAAGTCTAAAAGCTTTTCGTCTTGTAATCCTGTAATATCATTAACAATTAATACCCCATTTTTTGTAAATGTCGATATTGTTTTAAAATTTCTACTGTCTAGAGAAACTTTCAAGTTCAATTTAGAAATATCAATGTTGTCAAAAAATAATTTTAAACGACTAATTTCTTCTTTTGGAGTAATTGATTTTGCTCCTGGTCTTGAGGACTCTGCTCCAATGTCAATTATATCAACATTTTGTAATTTAAATTTTTCAATTTCTTTTTTTAAATTCTTTAAATTTCTAATTCTACTTGCATAGTAAAAGCTATCAGGAGTAAAGTTTATAATTGACATCAAATTGCATTTAGAAAAATTTAAGTTTACGTTAGATATCCTTTTAGAGGTCAAATTGTGGTAAATTTCTTCAGAAATTTTTTTAGATATCTTACATTTATTTGATATTGTTATAAAATCTGTAAATTTAATAATCTTTTTATAAATTTTATTATTACGTTTTTGGAGAATTGTAACATACTCAAAATATCTCCACCCATCGGCAAGTTTTATTGGTGATTTTAAATTCTCACTATGGTTTAAAATGGGAATTACATAAGTTTTTATATTCTCAGATTGTAAAGGTGTTATAATATCATCTGTATTAATGACATTCATGCCATTAATTAATCATTAATTTTATCATTAGTTACAACTGTATTTGTTGGCGCACTTAATGGAATGCCCGCGCGTTTTTTGTTAGGATTCTTTGCTTTAGGTTCAGATTTGCCATTTTTAGGTTTTTGTAATTTTTGAGAAACATTAATTTTTTTTCCTTGGCAAAGTAATTTAATTTCGCTTCCAGTTAATGTTTCATACTCTAGTAAAGCTTCTGCAACAATCTTAAGTTGTTTACTATGTTTTTTTAGAATTTTTTTTGCATCAAGATATACTCCATCAGCAATCGTTCTTATTTCTTCATCGACAACTGATGCAGTTTTATCCGAAACATTTTTCTGTTGTGATACAGACCTACCTAAAAAAACTTCTTGTTCATTTGGATCGTATGCTAAAAATCCAAGTTTCTGTGACATACCCCACTCCGTTACCATTCTTCTGGCAATATCTGATACCATTCTAATGTCTGAACTTGCTCCAGTAGTAATTTTATCTTCGCCAAAAATCATCTCTTCAGCTATCCTTCCGCCGCATGCAACTCTTAAATCAGCGTAAAGCTTATTCATAGGCATGGAAACTCTGTCACCTTCAGGTAATCTCATAACCATACCCAAAGCTCTTCCTCTAGGAATTATTGTAGCTTTATGAATTGGATCACTAGCAGGTGAGTTAATCGCAACTACAGCATGTCCAGCTTCATGATATGCCGTTAGTTTTCTTTCATCTTGTGTCATAACCATAGATCTTCTTTCAGAACCCATCATTACTTTATCCTTAGATTGTTCGAATTCTTCCATTGACACATCAGATTTTCCTTTCCTAGCTGAAAGTAAGGCAGCTTCATTAACTAAATTCGCCAAATCAGCACCTGAAAACCCTGGTGTGCCTCGTGCGATAATTCTTGGATCAACATCCTTTGCCAATGGTACCTTTTTCATATGCACTTTTAATATTTTTTCTCTTCCAATCATATCGGGATTTGGAACAACGACTTGTCTGTCAAAACGTCCTGGCCTTAACAAAGCTGGGTCTAGAACATCTGGACGATTAGTAGCTGCAATTAATATAACACCTTCATTGGTACCAAAACCATCCATTTCGACAAGTAGTTGATTTAAGGTTTGTTCTCTTTCATCATTACCTCCACCTAGGCCAGCCCCTCTATGTCTACCCATAGCATCAATTTCATCAATAAAAATTATGCATGGTGCACTTTTTTTTCCTTGCTCAAACATATCTCGAACTCTAGATGCGCCAACTCCAACAAACATTTCTACGAAATCAGATCCCGAAATAGTGAAAAATGGAACACCAGCTTCACCAGCTATTGCCTTCGCAAGTAATGTTTTTCCAGTACCAGGGGGACCAACTAATAATACACCTTTTGGAATTTTTCCACCTAGTCTTTCATATTTATATGGGTCTTTCAAAAATTCAACTATTTCTTCCAACTCTGATTTAGCTTCATCTATCCCAGCCACATCTTTAAAAGTAATTTTATCTTTATGCTCGGTTAGAAGTTTAGCTTTGGATTTTCCAAATCCCATTGCTCCTTTAGCTCCACCTTGCATCTGTCTCATGAAAAATATCCAGACACCAATAAATAATAACATTGGAAACCAAGATATGAGAACACTTAAAAATCCAGGCATTGATGATTCTGGTGGTTCAGAAATAACCTTTATTCCCTTTGAAGATAATTCGTTAGCAAGTTCAGTGTTTTTTGGAATGTAAGAGTAGAATGGTATTCCATCACTAGTACTTCCACTTATTTTATCTTCATCTATTTTGACTTCTGTAATTTCACCACTGTTAATTCTTTTTACAAAGTCGGAATAAGCAATTACGTTACCTGTTTTGTTGCTAGATGAATTATCAAATACATTGAATAGAGCTAACAAGATTAATGATATTATTATCCATATAAATATGTTCTTACTGAAATTTTTCATATATTTCGCTCTTACCCTTAATAAAGATTAAATCAAAATCTGTTTTATTTTTTAAATTACTATTAATGTTTTTATAGTCTATCATATATAAATAGGGATTTATAAGCCTACCTTCAAGTGTTTGTAATTTTGGTATTGTATAATTGATATAATTGTAGGATTTACGCATTAATTCATAATTATTTAAATCAATAATTAAATTTGATTTATCATTATTTGGTGCTAATTTTCCGTTGAAATTACTAAGAATAATAAACCTATTATCAAAAAAAAATATTTTATTTTTAATTATTTTTTGCCCATATTGAATATTTCTATTTTCTCTGATTAAGTTTATTTTTTTCGATTTTTTAAAAATTATAACATTGTTAATAGTAAATTTATTTAACTTATCATTAAAAAAAATGTTTAAATTATTTATTAAATTTATTTTCCTTGGTAAAAAATTTTTTCCACCTACATTTCTAATTAATTTTCCTAGAATGTAAGAACTAAATAATTTATTTTTTTTAAAAAGTAAGTAAAAATTTTCATAATCAATTGAAATTGAACCATAAGAATAAAAAAAGACATTCTCATTTTTCCATATATTTTCAAATTTGTTGATGCAATTGACTAAACGTTTTGAGACTATTGACAATTTATACAAATTATTTTGAATATTAAAAAATTTATTTTTTTCTATTAATCTTATTATTTTTCGAGATTTTACTCTTTCAAATTTAGTATTTATATTAGATTTATCATTGACATATGTTATTTTATTTCGTGTAAGGAAATCTAAAATTTCTTTTTTTTTTACTTTTAACAGAGGCCTTAATACCTTTACATCTTTCCAATTTGTGACCTCTTTAATACCTGTTAAGCCGTCAAATCCAGAAGATCTCAACAGTCTCATAAAAATTGTTTCAATATGATCGTCATATTGATGACCTAAAACAATATCGGCTGAGTATTTTTTGGCGATTTGATATAATATATTTCTTCTTCTTATCCTTGCCCAGTTTTGTAAATTACCAGAAGTATATTTATCTTTGATTTTGATAATTTTTGAGTTAAAACCTAATTCAGCTGATATATTTTTTGCCTGTAATGCCTCATCATAAGATTCTTTTCTCAGTCCATGATCAACAATTACTGGATATACGGCTTTAACAAATCTGAATTTTTTTTTCAAATTCCAAATATAATGTAATAAAAAAGTAGAATCTGAACCTCCAGATAGACCAACAACTATATCATTATTTATTGCAAAAGTGTTTTTGTTAAATAAACATTTAAATTCATTTATCATTCTTTAACGCAAGAGTTTGATATTTTCAGCTGATTTATTCTTTTTATAAATTTTTGAGAGGGATTTTCAATTGAATCGAAAGTTTGTATTAAAATCTTGCAAATAAAATCTTTAGGTGCATATTCTACAGTAGCTTCGGCAATTAGTAATGAGATTTGTTCATATCTTTTGTCATCAGGATATTTAGCATTAAATTCTGCAAATGCTAAAGCAGCTTGAGAATATTTTTTTTTCATAAATAAAATTCTTCCTAGCCAATACTCTGCATCTACAACTTTATCATTGTCTTTATGCACTTTAATAAAATTCTCAAATGCTAATTCTGCTTTATTGAGATCGTTTAATAAATAACTTTCAGCTAACTTAAAATGATCATCAGGATTACTAGGATATTGATCTGTTATTTTTTGTTCTTCCTTTTTATCATTTTTATTTTGATTTTCAGTAATTTGATCAGATTTTTCTTCGTCAGTTTTAATGAAACCTAAAACACCAGTTGTCTTTGGATCTAAATCCTGAGTTTTAATTTCAGTATTTTGTTTAATATTATTTTGAAGTGATATGTCCTTATTAACATCATTTATTTTTGATTTTAATGTCGGAGATAATTTTAAATTTGTTTCAATTCGATTAATTTTAAACTCTAATTCATAAGCAAATTCAGATAAGTTCTTAAGTTGATTTGTAATTTTATTTAGATTAGTTTCAATTATATTAAGTTGATCTGAAATTGTTTTATTAAGTTCTTTATTCTCAAGTTTACCTGTCAAGGATTTTAGGTTATTTTCGATAAGTTGTATCTTATCTTGTTGTTTTTTTATTATCCCCTTAAGTCCAGTTTCTTGAGATAAACTTATTGTAGAGTAAAATAAAAATGTAAAAGGTAACCAAATATATAAAAAATTTTTTTTCATTTTTTTTTAATATATTTTAAAAAAAGCAAAATTAAGGCGAAATTTACTTCACTAGTCTATAGTAGTTACGGCTCTTCTATTTTTAGACCAAGACATATCATTTGAACCTACAACTGCTGGTTTTTCCTTACCATAAGAAATAACTCTTA
>MDTD01069059.1_pt1 | contig 21724 bp, 19 predicted proteins | sample 811221 | NCBI WGS metagenome assembly MDTD01 (sample SAMN05326646, study PRJNA326480) | marine metagenome | isolation source: seawater | place: Pacific Ocean: South West | collected 2011 | reverse complement strand
TTGATTACGATTTGTCTGATGTAATGTTTGTAACAACAGCTAATACTTTAAATATATTGCCTCCTCTTCTAGACAGGATGGAAGTAATTAGAATTCCTGGTTACACTGAAGATGAAAAAGTTAGCATTTCGCAGAAATATTTAATTCCAAAACAGAGTGAAAATAACGGTCTTAAAGAAAGTGAATGGAAAATTAACGAGGAAATAAATAGAAAAATTATAAGAAATTATACAAGAGAGTCTGGTGTACGAAATTTAGAAAGAGAAATTTCCAAGATAGCGAGAAAAACAGTCAAAAAAATTGACGGTAAAGAGAAAACAAATAATCCTTTAGTAAGTTCTGATTTACAAGAATATTTAGGTGTTGAAAAATTTAATTACGGAGAGATAGAATCAGAAAACAGAATAGGAGTGGTTACAGGTCTAGCTTGGACAGAAGTAGGAGGAGAGATACTTAAGATAGAAACTGCAATAATGCCTGGAAAAGGAAAAATGCAAATAACAGGTAAACTTGGTGATGTTATGCAAGAGTCAGTTAAGGCTGCAAAATCATACATTAGGTCAAAAAGTTTAGACTATGGAATAATACCACCAGTTTTTGATAAAAAAGATTTTCATATACACGTGCCAGAAGGGGCTACCCCAAAAGATGGACCATCTGCGGGAATAGCAATGGTTACATCTATTGTTTCATCTATAACTGAAATACCAGTAGATAAAAATGTAGCTATGACGGGTGAGATTACCCTAAGAGGAGTTGTACTACCGATCGGAGGTTTAAAAGAAAAATTATTAGCTGCGCATAGAGCAGGAATTAAAAAAGTTCTTATACCCGATGACAACAAAAAAGATCTATTAGAAATACCTGAGGTAATAAAAAAAAATATAGAAATTATTCCAGTTAAAAATGTCGACGAAGTTTTGAAACTAGCATTAACTAAACCATTAAAAAGAGTAGAATGGGTAGAATTGGAAAAAGTTAATAATGAAAACAAAACAGGCGCAAGCAGTAGGCATTAAAATTTGTTACTAGTTTTCCTGAAAACATGAAAATCTTTGATTGCTTCATATTCTTTGACGAAGAATTGTTGCTTGATATAAGACTAAATATCTTAAATAAATATGTAGATAAATTTGTTATTGTTGAAAGTCAGTTTAGCCACAGGGGAGAAAAAAGAAAACCAGTTTTTGATCCAAATAAATTTAAAAAATTTGAAGATAAAATTGAATATATTTTATTAAAAGACAATCCAAATAATTTATATAAAATTAATGAAAATGACCCAAAAATTAATGAGAAGAAAATTATTAATGGAAACTTAAGAGAATTTTATCAGAGAAATGCAATATCAAAAGGAATTAAAGAAGCAGAAGGCGATGATATTATAATTATATCAGATGTTGATGAGATTCCATTTTTAGAAAATATTAATTTTTCAGATATTAAAAATAATCCAGTTTTTTTTAAACAAATTTTTTGTTGTTATAAGTTTAACTTGTTTTCCAAATCTTTAATTTGGCACGGTTCCAGAATGATAAAAAAAAAGAACTTAAAATCACCACAGTGGCTTAGAGATATCAAAGATAAAAATTATCCAAGATGGAGACTAGATACCTTTTTTTCTAAAAAAAAATTTAATAATATTTCCTTTATTGATAAAGGAGGATGGCATTTTGCTTATTTACAAAATCCAGCTGGTGTAGAAAAAAAATTAAAATCTTTCAGACATCATATAGAGTACGACCACAATCCGTTGGGCCAAAAAAAAATTGAAGAATTAATTAAAGAAAAAAGATTAATTTACAATTACAAAGCTGATCAAAGAACAAAAAATAAGTTTCTGAATAATGAAATATTAGAAAAATTAGATGAAAACAAACTGCCAGATTATATAAAATCTAAAAAAAAACAATTTAAAGAATGGTTTATTTAATTGTTATTTTTCTAACCACTCATCGTAAAAAATTTTATTATTATTTAAATATTCGGGTAAATCTGTCGTTGAAATTTTAGTTAATTTTTTCTTTGAATCCCATTTATTTTCATTTTTTTTATCAAGGCTGTGATCGTATAAAACTAATTTATTTTCTATTTTTTCTTTAAGTTTATCAATCGATAACTTTGCATTTTCAAAATCTACATGGTGTGCAAAAGATAAAAGTTTTTTTTCTATTTCTGAAGCAGTTTTAATACAAGTAAAATGCCAACCACCGTTATTTACAAATTCGATATTGCTTTGTTTTTTTTTAGAAAAAAAAGTATCAAATCTCCAAAAAGAGTATTTTTTGCTTTTTATGTTTCTTAACCATTGCGGCGATTTAAGATTTTTCTTTTTGGAGGCTCTAGTACCAAACCAAACATAGTTTTCGTAATACAAATTAAACTTATAATAAAACATCTTTTGTTTAAAAAAATAAAGTTTATTTTTTACTTTTGAAACATCAAAGTTTTTCAGATTTGGAATTTCGTCGAGATCACTTATAAGTATACAATCATCATCTTTAGCTTTATCCAAACCAGACATTATTTGATTTCTTTGATAGTTATCTCTTCTTATACTGTTTATAATTTTTTTCTCAGAAATTAAATTTTTATTGTCCTCTTTGTTCTCAGTTAAAATGTTAGGTGGCTGTTTTTCAACAACGATATAATTTATTTTGTCTTTAAATTTTGAAAAATTTTTTATGTCAAAATTTAACTTTTTTGGCTTTCCATCATGTGTATATTTTGCTTCAACGATTACAAATTTATCTACGAACTTAGCAAGTATATTCATTCTTAAGTCTAAGAGCATATTTTCGTCGGAATACATGAAGCAATCGAAGATTTTCATATTATTTATTTGTTATAAAATTTTATATATTAATATATAAATCATTAAATGAAAAACATAGTTATTACAGGTGGACTAGGTTACATTGGGACAGAACTTTGTAAAATATACTCTGGCTATAGTTGGAACAACAATATTACTGTAATAGATAATAGATTCGTATCAGAAAGAGTAAATCAACTCAGAAATTGGAATATAAATTTTGTTCAAGGGGATATTTTAGATAAAGATATTGTTTTGAGATACTGCAAAAGTGCAGATGTAATTCATCACCTTGCTGGGATAACAGATGTACCTAGAGTTAAAAGTGAAAGTAGCACTGATCATGACAAAAAAATAAAATCAGTGGCAGAGATAGGCACTCAGAATATTTTGGATGCAATGAGTCCCAAATGTAAAATTATTATGCCGTCTACTCATGTAGTATTTGAAGGAATCAAAGAAGTTAAAAATGATATACTTGAGGAAGAACAAACTAACCCGGTTCTTTCTTACGGCAAATCAAAAGATATTAACGAGAAACAATTAAAAGCATCTGGAAAAAATTATATTATTTTAAGATTAGGTTCAGTTTATGGCTATTCGACAGATACTGCGAGAATAGACATAATGCCGAATTTTTTTTCTAAAATGGCATCTCAAAATGGAACACTCAAACTCTTTGCAGGGGGAAGGCAAGTGAAAAGCCTTGTTCCTTTAATTGATGTAGCAAGATGCTTTAAATTCATGGAAGAACGAGAAAATATTTCATTTGAATTATTTAATCTTACAAAAGATACTGTTACAGTAAAAGAAGTAGCAGAAATTTGTAAGAAATATAATCCAAAAATAAATTTAATTGAGACAAATGACGAAATTCCAAATCTAGGATTTTCTTTAAGCAATAAAAAGATACTTAAAACAGGATTCAAATTTTTATATTCACTTGAAAAAAGTATAAAAGAAATGATTTTTAAATGGTCAAAGCAAGACTTAATTAATGACCTAGAACATGTAAGGGATGGAACGGATGAGTACGTTGATAAAAGAGGAAAAATTAGTAACCACGAACTAACTGAGCCAATTAATTTAATTGGTTTGATAGATTCAAAAAAAGGCACAATAAGAGCAAATCACTATCACCCTCAACAAGAACAAAAATGTTTATTTACAAAGGGTCAAATTATAGAAGTTTTCCAAGATATTCTAAACCCAAATTCACCTAAAATAACCCAAGTAGTAAATGAGGGACAGATGTCAATTATAAAACCAAACGTTGCTCATACAATGATTTTTTCTAAAGACACCACATTCTTAAACTTAGTAAGAGGTGAGAGGGAACATGAAAATTACGGTATAACACACACAATAAAACATGTTTTTGTAGATGAGAAAGAAAAAGAATTGCTTTTAAGTTGCTATAAATTTGAATGCAGATCATGTGGTAATCCCAAGTTAAAAAGGGTTGTATCTTTAGGATATCAACCACTTGCAAATAATTTACTTAATAAAAAAGATGAGAAATGTGAATTATATCCACTAGAAATGAACTATTGTGAAAAATGTTATAATTGCCAACTATCTGTAGCAGTAGACCCAAAAAAAATGTTTTCTAAATATCTCTATACATCATCAACAACCCAATCATTCAGAAATCATTTTGAAAAGGCAGCAAAAAAATATATTAAAGATTTTAAATTAAATCCCAAAAAATCTTATATTATAGACGTAGGAAGTAACGATGGAGTAGCCCTAAAACCATTTAAAGACTTAAAATTTAATAAAATATTGGGAATAGAACCAGCAAAAAATTTAGCGATTTTAGCTAATAAAAAGAAGATTAAAACTTTCAACGGCTTTCTAGATAAAAAGATTTTAAAAAAAATTAAGGGTAATGCAGACATTATACTCGCATCAAATGTTTTTGCTCATTCAGATAAACTTAAAGAAATGGCTGAAACTATGTTTAAACTTTTAAAAAAAGATGGAGCTATCGTTTTGGAGGTACAATATCTTCTTAATACGTTAAAGGATGTAACATTTGATAATATTTACCATGAACACTATAATTATTGGTCTCTTACCTCGCTTGTAAATTTTTTCAATCAGTTCAATGCTAAAATTTTTAAAGCAGAAAAAATCGAAACTCATGGAGGTTCATTGAGAGTCTATATAACCAAAAACAAGAAAAAGAAGATAGAAATAAATGTAAAAAACCTGCTTTTTGAAGAGGACAAGTTTGGTATAAAAAAATTTCAAACCTATGAAAGGTTTGCCCAGGAAGTATATAAGATTAGAAAAAATGTTAGAAATAATATAGAAAAATTGAAAAGAAATAATAAACGAATTATAGGATTTGGTTCTCCTGCTAAAGCAACTACAGCACTAAATTTTTTTGGAATTTCCAAACAAATAGATTTTATAGTTGAGGACAATAAACTTAAACAAGGAAAGTACGTTCCAGGAGTCTTAATACCCATAAAAAATAAAAATCAAATAAAAGATAAGGATCCCCAAATTTTAGTATTGGCATGGAATTTTTTTAATGAAATAAAAAAAAATAATAAAAATTTAACAGATAATTTCATTAATATAAAAGATTTAGAAAAGTAAATTTTTAAAAGCTATTAAATAGTTGAAAAATAATTGTATTTAAAATTTCAATAACCTCATACAAATAATTTATATAAATTTCACTTTGAGGGTAAATATTTGTTATAATTCCCTTGGTTAAATTTATTACTCCAAAAATTGTTGTAATAAATATTACAAATAAAACTAAACTACCATAGAATCCAAAACTTGTTCTTTTTGATTTTTCTTCCTTGTCATTAAATTTATTTTTAGCTTTTTTTATTTCTTTTGATTTTTTTTCTATAATTTTTATACCATGTTTTTTTTCAAGATATTCTTGAGAGTATCTATCTATTTTACTCAATCTTCTTTTCTTAATTATTTTCTTTGTTTTTGATTTCTTAACTTGTTGATTACTTTCTTTAACTATTTTAGGCTGATTTAATTTTTGTTCTCGGACAGGATATTGTGTCCATTTATTTCCACAAGTTCCACATTGAACCAATCTACCCGACTCAGTTATTGCTGAATCAGGAACCATAAATTTTTTGTGACACGAATTACAATTAATCAACATATAATAGCCTTTTAATGAAATTTTAATTTAATAGCAATTATATGGTATTTATTTTTTTACATTATTAGCTTTTTATTATATATCTCGAAACAATTTTTAGCGGGCGGTTAGCTCAGTTGGTAGAGCATCTCGTTTACACCGAGAGGGTCATAGGTTCGAGTCCTTTACCGCCCACCAAAAATCCTCTTTTTTGGGGGTGTAGCTCAGTTTGGTTAGAGCGCCTGCCTGTCACGCAGGAGGTCGCGGGTTCGAGTCCCGTCACTCCCGCCACCAACTCAACTATTTAATTTTTTTTAATATAATCCTTCGATTTAAGGCAAAAATTTTTGGAAAAAATAAAATTAAAACTTCATCAAATTTATTGATAACACTTAATAAAAATTGATGAAGTGGTATAAAAAAGAAAGCTGAATTAACACCACCAGAATTTAGAAAAATTAAAAATTCACTTAAAGAATTATTAATGATTTTGAACTGAGGAAAATAATTATAAAATTTTTTTTCATCATCAAAAAGCAATCTAGCTATTGCAGTGTTAGAAAACCACGGGTCTCTTGAATTAAATATTTTTTTCTTTTTGAAAACTCTAGATTTGAGAGACCAAGACTCATCATTTAAAACTTTTTGTATAAATTTTAAAGAAAAAGATATTTCAGGTTCATTCATTAAAATAAAACCATTTTTTTTTAAATATTTACTCATTCTTAGTAGAGCTGAATAAGGATTAGCGCAGTGATGTAAGGAGTGATTTAATATAAAAACATCAACATTATTAATGTATTTTTTTTTCAAAACAATATTTGACATGTCTATTTTTTTTCCTATCCAAGGATATTTAACTATGTCTGTTAAAATTATTTTTTGTTTGAGTATTTTTTTAATACATCCATTACCTGAACCGAGTTCAATAACAGTTTTCTTATTTTTTAAATATTTACTCATCCACAAAAATCTTTTTTTAAGTAAGTAATTTAGATTAGGATTTTTACTTTTGAAAATCCTTTTTCTTTCTAAAAAAATATTAGGATTTTTCTTTTTTGTTGATTTGAAACTTTTTCCAAAAAACATTATTTTCTTACTCTTAGTATTGTAATAAATTATTTATCTAAAAGCTTTTATAGATTTAATATTTTTTAAGCAATTAAATAATCTTAATTTACTACCTTCAAAGTAGGTGTGGATACCATAAATCATCAAATTCACAAACGATAATGAGAAAAAAATTAGTAAAAAATAGATGTTATAAAAATTTAAATTAAAAATATTAAAAGCTATAATTAAATAAAAAATTGATGTTATAAAAACTGTATTTTTAAAAACTGCTAAAATTCTGAGAGAATGAAAAAAAAGTTGCCAATATTTCATTTTACTTTTTCCTGAAATTCTATTTTTTCTTTCCGCTTTTATTACTTTTTTGTTAATTAAATATTTTGATATAGTGCTTGAATAAGCAATCCATAAATCTTTCTTAGAGGAGATTTTTTTTGCAGAATTTAAACTAAGAAAACTAAAATTTCCAAACCTTATGTAATGAAAAGTTAAAAATAAAGTTATAATTAAATGTATTTCATATAAAAAGCTAAACAAAAGTGACTCGTGTCTTAATTTTCTATTCATTGTTATTGTATCAATTTTATTTTTCTTTGTTAATTTTATAATCTTTGAAATCTCATCTGGATTATCTTCACCATCAGAGTCCATAATTATAAATTTATCACCTAATTTTTTTTTAATTGCAAAATTGAGACCTGTTGCAATTGCTTTTTGACTACCAATATTTTTCTTTAAATTTAAATAAACAATTTTCCCAAAACCAAATCTTTGATAATTATATTTGTTAGTTGAAGAATCATTAACTACTAATATGTTTACTTTTGTTTTTGCTTTTCTTGCAATTTTTTCAATTTTTTTTAGAATCTCAAAAAGATTTGACCAATCGTTATAAACAGGTAGTATAATAGTAATCATTCTCATGTAAGCATCATTTTTACCTTAATATAACAGGCATGTGACTGTATTTAACAGATAGATTTCATCAAGTATATTTAAATTTCTTTAGTGTAGGTATATAAGATTAGTAATTAATATAAGAATCCTCGAGCTACGGTATTGAGGTAGGTATTAATAAAAAAAATGATTTACAACTTTTTATCAGATTATTTTTCTATAATCCTATTCGTATTTATTGCAATAGGTTTAAGCATTGGTTTTATAGTCATAAATTATCTTTCTTCACCAAAAAATCCTGATCCAGAAAAACTTTCAGCTTACGAATGTGGCTTTGAGGCTTTTGACGACTCCAGGATGAAATTCGATGTAAGATTTTATCTCGTTGCAATACTATTTATCATATTCGATTTAGAAATAGCATTCTTGTTCCCTTGGGCAATTTCTCTTGGAAACATTGGTGCACTCGGTTTCTGGTCAATGATGGTATTTTTAGGAATTCTAACGGTTGGTTTTATATATGAGTGGAAAAAAGGAGCTCTAGAATGGGAATAGATTCTATAATGTATAAAGAAAAAGAAAAGAAAATTCCTGACGAATTTAAAAAGATAGCTAAAGAATTTAGTGAAAAAGGTTTTGTTACTACTTCAGCAGACAATCTTATCAATTGGGCTCGTACTGGTTCGTTACATTGGATGACATTTGGTTTAGCATGTTGTGCAGTTGAGATGATGCAAACCTCAATGCCGAGATATGATCTTGAAAGATTTGGAGCCGCACCAAGAGCTTCGCCTCGTCAATCAGATGTAATGATTGTTGCAGGGACCTTAACCAATAAAATGGCCCCAGCATTAAGAAAAGTTTATGATCAAATGCCAGAACCAAGATATGTTATATCTATGGGAAGCTGCGCTAATGGAGGTGGCTATTATCATTATTCTTATTCAGTAGTTCGTGGATGTGATAAGATTGTTCCAGTCGATATATATGTGCCAGGATGTCCACCATCTGCGGAAGCTCTACTTTACGGAATACTTCAATTACAAAAAAAAATAAGAAGAGAAGGCAGTCTTAAGAGATAGTAACTTTATGACGACAAATTTAAAAGAGCTCGAAAAATTTGTAAATGCAGAACTTACAAGTAAAATTTTAAGTTCTAAAATTGATTTCAATGAACTCTTACTAGAAATTAAACCTGAGGACTTATTAGATGTAATAATGTTTCTTAAATCTGATGATAATTGTAAGTTTAGACAATTGATAGATATAGCAGGTGTCGATTACCCTCAAGAAGATAAAAGATTTAAATTAATATACTTATTTTTATCTCATGAAAAAAATATGAGAATAAAAATTTCAATTAATTTCGACCAAAGTTTAAAGATAAATTCTATCACAAAAATTTTTTCATCTGCAAATTGGATGGAGAGAGAAGCATTTGACATGTACGGAATTCAGTTCGTTAATCATCCCGACCTAAGAAGAATATTGGTTGATTATAATTTTAAAGGCCATCCATTAAGAAAAGATTTCCCCTTAACCGGATTTAGTGAGGTGAGATATAGCGAGAAGGAAAAAAAAGTTATTTACGAGCCAGTTAAACTTGAACAGAACTATCGAGATTTTGACTTTCAAAGTCCATGGGAGGGAACAAAGTACATAAAAGATAAAGCTAAAGAAAAGATCAATGAATAAAAAAAATAAATCATTAACGTTAAATTTTGGACCACAGCATCCAGCTGCTCACGGGGTTTTAAGATTGATACTCGAGCTTGATGGCGAAGTAGTTGAAAAAGCTGACCCACATATTGGTTTGCTTCATCGTGGCACTGAAAAACTAATTGAACATAAAACTTACATGCAAGCATTGCCATATTTTGATCGTTTGGATTACGTTGCGCCAATGAACCAAGAGCACGCTTTTACTCTAGCAACAGAAAAACTTCTAGGTATAGAAATTCCTATTAGAGCACAATATATAAGAGTTCTTTTTTCGGAAATTGGAAGAATACTTAGTCATATTTTAAACATAACAACCCAAGCACTTGATGTGGGAGCATTAACCCCTTCACTTTGGGGTTTTGAAGAAAGAGAGACACTCATGACATTTTATGAGAGAGCGTCAGGTTCTAGATTACATGCAAATTATTTTAGAACTGGAGGTGTTCATCAAGACATTCCACAAAAATTAATTGATGATATTGGAAAATTTTGTTCTACGTTTCCGAAAATTATTGATGATTTAGAAACATTACTTACAGATAATAGGATTTTTAAACAACGAAATGTTGAGATTGGCATCGTAACAAAACAAGAAGCGTTGGATCATAGTTTTTCAGGTGTAATGCTTAGAGGTTCAGGAGTAGCATGGGATTTAAGAAAATCACAACCTTACGAGTGTTATAAAAAACTGGATTTCAACGTTCCAATTGGAAAAAATGGAGACTGCTACGATAGGTATTTATGTAGAGTTGAAGAAATGAGAGAAAGTATCAAGATTATAAATCAATGTATTAAACAAATGACTAAAGGCCCAATAAAAACTATTGATGGAAAAATTTCTCCACCAAAAAGAAATGATTTAAAAGACTCTATGGAGGCTTTAATTCACCATTTTAAGTTATTCACTGAGGGTTTTAGAGTTCCTCAAGGCAATGTATACTCAGCAGTTGAGGCACCTAAAGGAGAATTTGGAGTTTATTTAATATCAGACGGAAGTAATAAACCTTACAGATGTAAAATAAGAGCACCAGGATTTTCGCATTTACAAGCAATGAATTATTTAATTAAAGGTCACATGTTAGCCGACGTTCCTGCAGTGCTTGGATCTTTAGATATTGTTTTTGGTGAAGTAGATAGATGAGTTTAAAGAAAATACATGATGAACAACCAAATAGTTTTGAGTTTTCAAAAAACAATATTAAACTAGCCGAAGATATTATTAAAAAGTATCCTAGTGGACGAAAAAAAAGTGCGGTCATGCCTTTATTGTATTTGGCCCAAAGGCAAAATAACAACTGGATTCCTTTAGCTGCCATGAAGTATATAGCTAAGTTTTTAGAGATACCTTATATCAAAGTTTATGAAGTAGCCACTTTTTACTCAATGTATAATTTGGCACCCGTAGGAAAATATTTTGTTCAAGTGTGTACTACCAGCCCATGTCTATTTAGAGGGGCTGACAAAATTGTAAAAATTTGTAAAGAAAAAATTTCTAAAAATGAAAAAACTTTATCTGAAAATAAACTTTGTTCATGGATTGAAGTCGAATGTTTAGGTGCTTGTGTTAACGCTCCCATGATGCAGGTAAATAATGACTATTATGAAGATTTAGATGAAAAAAGTACTGAAAAAATAATATCATCATTAATTTCTGACAAACCACTTGAACCAAAATCCTACAAAGGAAGAACAAATTCAGCACCTGAAAAGAGTGGAATAATTCTAAATGGAGAAAAAAATGCTTAAAGAAGAAAATAAAATATTTAAGAATTTGTATAACAATCTAGGCTGGGAGATAGATAAAGCAATTATGCGAGAAGATTGGAAAAATACAAAAGAAATAATTTCCAAGGGAAGAGAGTGGATTATAAATGAGATTAAGCTTTCAGAACTAAGAGGAAGAGGCGGTGCTGGCTTTTCAACAGGTCTTAAATGGTCTTTTGCTCCGAAGGAAATAGGTTCTAGACCCCATTATCTTGTCATAAATGCAGATGAGTCCGAACCAGGTACCTGTAAAGACAGAGACATAATTAGATTTGAGCCACAAAAGTTAATTGAAGGTTGTTTAATAGCAGGTTATGCAATTAACGCCCACACTTGTTATATTTATATCAGAGGTGAATATTTAAACGAAGGCAACAGACTTCAAGAAGCAATTGATCAAGCGTATAAAAAAAATTTTCTAGGAAAAAATGCGTGTGGGACTGGCTGGGACTTTGATATTCATATACATTATGGTGCTGGTGCATATATTTGTGGTGAGGAAACGGCTTTATTAGAAAGTATTGAGGGTAATAAAGGTCAGCCAAGATTAAAACCTCCTTTTCCAGCATTAGTTGGCTTATACGGATGTCCTACAATAGTAAATAATGTTGAAACAATTTCAGTCGTTCCAACAATACTCAGAAGAGGAGGAAAATGGTTTGCATCACTAGGTAAGCCTAAAAACACTGGAACTAAAATTTTCTGTATATCTGGTGATGTTAATTATCCATGTAATGTCGAGGAAGAAATGGGAATACCACTTAAAGATCTTATAGAACAACATGCTGGTGGAGTGAAGGGAGGATGGGATAATTTACAAGCGGTAATTCCTGGCGGTTCGTCAATGCCCTTAATACCCAAAAAAATTTGTGATGTTATCAAAATGGATTTTGACTCGCTTGTAGCTCAAAAAAGTGGATTAGGAACAGCAGGAATTATTGTAATTAACAATGAACATAACATAATTAAATTTATGGCAAGAATTGCAAGATTTTATAAACATGAGAGTTGTGGACAATGTACACCATGCAGAGAAGGCTCTGGTTGGATGTGGAGGATTTTAGAGAGGGTCATAAAAGGTGACGCAACGACAAAAGACGTAGATTTATTATCTGATGTAACCAAACAAATTGAGGGGCATACAATTTGTGCATTTGGCGAAGGTTCTGCTTGGCCCGTACAAGGTTTACTAAGACATTTTAAAAAAGATATAATAAAAAAATGTAGCCCCGAGCCTCTATTCAAGAAAAGAAAAAAAAGTATACCATATCTTGTAGATCAACATTTATTAGAAGGTGATAATGCCTAAAATTACAATTAACGGAAAAGAAATTGAATTTGAAAAAGGCATGACAGTTTTACAAGCGTGCGAGCTTGCAAATGTTGAAATACCAAGATTTTGTTATCACGAAAAATTGTCTATAGCTGGTAACTGTAGAATGTGTTTAGTAGAAATGGAAAAGTCAGCAAAACCAATCGCGTCTTGTGCTATGCCAGCTTCAGAAGGAATGAAAATTAAAACAAACACAGAATTTGTTAAGAAGGCAAGAAAAGGAGTGATGGAATTTCTTTTAGCTAATCATCCATTAGATTGCCCAGTTTGTGATCAAGGAGGTGAATGCGACCTTCAAGACCAATCTTTGTATTATGGTTTTGACAAATCAAGGTTTTCAGAAAATAAAAGATATGTAAAAGATAAATACATGGGTCCATTGATAAAAACTCAAATGACAAGGTGCATTCATTGCACTAGATGTATACGTTTCGCAACAGAAGTCGCCGGTGTTCCAGAAATTGGGGCGATTGGAAGAGGAGAGGACATGGAGATTACTACTTATTTGGAAGAGTCAATGACCTCTGAACTTTCAGCAAATGTTATAGATTTGTGCCCAGTAGGCGCACTAACCTCAAAACCCTACGCCTTTGAAGCGAGGCCATGGGAATTAAAAAAAACAGAGACAGTGGATGTAATGGATGCGGTTGGTTCAAATATTAGAGTTGATACATATGGTTGGGAAGTAAAAAGGATTTTGCCAAGAATAAATGATGAAATTAATGAAGAATGGATTTCGGACAAAACGAGATACGCATGTGATGGTTTACTAAAACAAAGATTAGATACTCCCTATATTAAAAAAAACGGCAAACTTGTGAAATGTGATTGGGATGAAGCTATTGAGACAATTTCAAATAAAATTAAATCTTTAGAACCAAAAAATATTGGTGGTCATATTGGAGATATGATTTCGTTAGAGAGTATTTTTGCCTTTAAAAATTTTTTAAATAAGATTGGATCAAATAATTATGATTTTAGAGAAAAGAAATTTTATATAAATCCAGAAAATAAGATGAATTATTTATTTAATTCTTCTATCAAAGGCATTGAAGAAAGTGACTTGATTTTATTAATTGGTGCAAATCCAAGACATGAAGCTACAATGATAAATGCTCGTATAAGAAAAACGTGTGTTCAAAAAAACATTAAAGTTTACTCAATAGGAAATCCAGGAGATCTTACTTACAAATATAAATTTTTAGGTGATCAAGTTAGTGAAATAAATAAGATAATTGATGAAACTAGTGAAATTAGTGAAGAACTTAAAAAATCGAAGAAACCAGTTTTTATAATAGGCGAGTCGGCATTAGAGCTTAAAAATGGAAAGTTTATTTTTGAAAAAATTAAGGAATTTTTAATTAAAAAGAATTTTATAAATGATAATTGGAATGCTTTAAATATATTAAGTCAGAACGCATCCACCGTCGGTGCATTAGATCTTAAATTTTATAATGTTTACAATCAAAATAATTTTAATTTTTTTGATAGTTTAGAAAAAAATGAATTTAAATTATTATATTTAATTGGGTCTGATAATCTAAAAATTAAAAAGGATAAAGAATTTATTATTTACCAAGGAAGTCATGGTGACAGAGGATCAGAAATAGCTGATGTAATTTTACCAGTTCCTGCATTTACAGAACAAAACGGATTATACATTAACTTAGAGGGAAGAGTTCAAGAATGTAGAAAAGCCTCGTATCCTATCGGAAAAGCTTTAGAGGACTGGAAAATTTTTAATTTAATTTCAAATAAAATCTATGGTTCAAAATTATTTGAAAATTTTAACAAAATAAGAGAGCTGGCTATAAAAGAAATTAAAAATTTTTCAGATATAGATTTGTTACCAAGAAAAGATAATTTTAAAAAAGAAAATATCACAATTGATTGGAGCGAGGAAAAAATAGTTATAAAAGAAATTGATTATTATTTCAGTAACTCAATTGCAAGGTCCTCAAAAACAATGAGTGATTGCAGAAATATTAGATTAGAAAAGAAAAAAAACGGCACGTTTAATTAAATTATGGACTATTTTAATATATTAAGTAATGAACTTTATAAGATTTCATTCATTCTCATTCCAATCCTAGTTTCAGTTGCATTAATTGTGTGGCTAGATAGAAGAATTTGGGGTTTGGTTCAAAAAAGGAAGGGACCAAATGTTGTAGGCCCGTTTGGCCTTTTGCAAACCGCAGCTGATGCATTAAAATATATTTTCAAAGAAATAATTATTCCTGCAGGTTCAAATAAAATAATTTTTATATTAGCGCCAATAGTTACAATGTCTCTAGCATTGGTGGCTTGGGCAGTTATACCGTTCAGTGAAGATTTTGTTCTAGCAAATATAAACGTTGGAGTATTGTATATTTTTGCAGTTTCTTCATTAGGTGTTTACGGAATAATTATGGGAGGGTGGGCTTCGAATTCTAAATATCCTTTTCTAGGGGCTATTAGATCTGCCGCTCAAATGGTCTCATACGAAGTTTCAATTGGAATAATTATAATAAATGTTTTACTTTGTGTTGGATCCTTAAATTTAACAGAAATTGTTTTAGCTCAAGAAAAAATCTGGTTTGTAATTCCCCTGTTTCCAATGTTTGTAATTTTTTTCATTTCTGCTTTGGCAGAAACCAACAGACCACCTTTTGATTTACCTGAGGCAGAGGCAGAGTTAGTTGCGGGTTATCAAACAGAGTATTCAGGTATGATGTATGCAATGTTTTGGCTTGGAGAATACGCTAATATTTTATTAATGTGTGCTTTGGGGTCAATTTTATTTCTAGGTGGTTGGTTGCCACCGATGAATATTTTTCCCTTAAACTTGCTACCCCCTCCATTATGGTTAATTTTTAAAATCTTATTTTTATTTATTTTATTTGCTTTGGTTAAAGCTATAGTTCCAAGATATAGATATGACCAATTAATGCGATTGGGCTGGAAAATATTTCTACCTTTTTCTCTTCTATATGTTGTTTTAACTGCAAGTTACTTATTTTATTTTGATAAACTACCAATGAAAGCTTTGTAAATGAAATTAAACAGATTTTTAAAAACTATTTTTTTATCAGAATTTATTTCTGGATTGTTTATTGCAATTAAAGAAATTTTTAAATCCAAAAAAACTATTAATTATCCTTACGAAAAAGGTTCTTTAAGTCCGAGATATAGAGGTGAGCACGCTTTAAGAAGATATCCAAATGGTGAGGAGAGATGTATAGCATGTAAATTGTGTGAAGCAGTTTGCCCAGCACAAGCTATAACAATAGAGTCCACAGAAAGGCCTGATGGAAGCAGAAAAACCACGAAATATGACATTGATATGCTTAAGTGTATTTATTGCGGTCTCTGTCAAGAATCATGTCCTGTTGATGCAATTGTTCAAGGGCCAAATTTTGAATTTGCAACCGAAACACGTGAAGAACTTTATTATAATAAAGAGAAACTCCTAGATAACGGAGATAGGTGGGAAGAGGTATTAGCTAAAAATATCAAGTTAGATAAAATTTATAGATAGATGCTTGCACATACAATATTTTTTTATTTTTTTTCAATAGTCACTGTAGGATCAGCATTAATGGTTATTGTTAGCAAAAATACAGTGCATGCTGTTTTTTTTCTAATTTTAGATTTTATTTCTGTTGGTTGTCTATTCATAATGAGCGGAGCTGAGTTTTTGGGGATGATAATGCTTATTGTTTATGTTGGTGCAGTAGCCGTACTTTTTCTATTTGTTGTAATGATGTTAAATGTTGCAGAGCAAAAACAATCATGGTTTAGAGGTCAAGATTCTACACATATACCTGTTGGACTAATCGTAAGTGTGATTATTTTATTAGAAATTTTAGTTGTTGTCGGCGGATGGAAATACAAAACAGATTTTGTAAATACTGATTCAATTATTATTGGTTCAAAATTTTCTAATACACACTCTCTAGGAAATGTTCTTTATACTGAGTATATTCACTTATTCCAAACAGCAGGCATAATTCTTCTTTTGTCTATGATAGGAGCAATCGTTTTAACTTTTAGAAAAAGAGAAGGGGTAAAAAAACAAAGCTATATTAACCAAATTTCAAGAGAAAAAGAGAGTTCAATAGAAGTTGTAAAAGTAAGTTTTGATAAAGGGGTTAGAATTGATGATTGATATTGGATTAGGTCATTATTTAGTTTTGGGAGGAATAATTTTTTTGCTTGGAATAGTTGGAATATTTTTAAATAGAAAAAATGTAATTGTAATTTTGATGTCAATCGAACTTATCTTATTAGCTGTAAATATTAATCTCGTATCGTTTTCGAGTTATACAAATGAAATCACTGGGCAAATTTTTACGCTTTTCATTCTAACAGTTGCAGCTGCAGAGGCCGCCATTGGACTTGCTATAATAGTTTCTTATTACAGAATTAAAGGCTCCATACGTATAGAAGATATAAATGAGATGAAGGGATAAATGCCTTATATTATATTGCTTCTTCCACTTTTGGGCTCAGTCATAGGATACTTAGTAAAACCATTTGGTGATAGATACTCAGAAATTTTAACAACAGCACTTGTTGTTGCGTCAGCATTTTTTTCTATAATTGTATTTTATAATGGTCTCACCTATGACATTTACGGAAATTACAAAATTATAGAATGGATTAATTCTGGTGATTTTAATGTAAATTGGTCAATTAATATAGATCCGTTAAGCTCGGTAATGCTTGTTGTAGTAACTATTGTTTCGTCATTGGTACACATTTATTCAATTGGATACATGAAAAATGACCCAAACAAACCAAGATTCATGTCTTATTTATCCTTATTTACTTTCGCAATGCTAACATTGGTTGTTTCTGACAATTTTTTACAATTATTTTTTGGTTGGGAAGGTGTTGGTTTATCTTCATATCTTCTTATCGGGTTTTGGTACAAAAGAAATTCTGCGAACAATGCTGCTATAAAAGCTTTTTTAGTAAATCGGATTGGTGACTTTGGTCTAGCAATTGGAATCTTTTTAATTTTCAAATTTTGCGGAACTTTAAATTACACTGAAGTCTTCACGAAAATTGGAGAATTACAAAATAAAGAAATAAATTTTATAGGTATCAATGTAAATTTAATTACTATTATATGTCTTACTTTATTTATTGGTGCAATGGGTAAATCTGCTCAGTTTTTACTTCATACATGGTTGCCTGATGCGATGGAGGGCCCAACTCCTGTTTCTGCATTAATACATGCTGCTACAATGGTAACAGCTGGTGTTTTTTTAGTTGTCAGGTGTTCACCAATTTTTGAATTTTCTGAGTTTACTCTTAACTTTATTGCCATAATTGGAATGGTAACCGCTGTGTTTGCTGCCTCAGTAGCACTAGTTCAAAATGATATTAAGAAAATAATTGCTTATTCAACGTGTAGTCAATTAGGATATATGTTTTTTGCTACAGGTATAGGTGCTTATCACGTGGCAATATTTCACTTGTTTACCCATGCATTTTTTAAGGCCCTTCTTTTTCTTGGTTCAGGCTCAGTAATTCATGCCTTTAAAGAGGAACAAGATATTAGAAAAATGGGAGGAGTTTGGAAAAAACTCCCATATACTTGGGTATTAATGTTAATTGGAACATTAGCACTTACAGGTTTCCCATTTTTGTCGGGCTTTTACTCAAAGGATGCAATTATAGAATTTGCGTATCTTAAAAATACTTCTATTGGTTATTATGTAATGTGTGTAGGTATTTTTACTGCAGTTCTAACTGGAATTTATTCATGGAGACTTTTCTTTAAAACTTTTCACGGTGAATACAACAATACAAATTTTCCAATAGAAAAAACACATGAGTCACCATTAATAATGCTCGTTCCTTTAATTATTTTATCTTTAGGAGCTATTCTTTCTGGTTTTTTATTTAAAGATTTATTTATTGGCTTACAGAACCAAGAATTTTGGAAAGGATCAGTATTTTTCATAGACGAGACAAAACTTTTAAATATACCTTTATGGCTTTTGGCTTTGACTCCAATTTTGGTTATTTTAGCAATACCTCTTTCTTATTTTTTATATATTAAAAATAAAACAATTCTGAATGGTGTTATTTATTATAACAAGCCATTATACGATTTTTTAGTTAATAAATGGTATTTTGATGAACTGTATGATTTCTTAATAGTGAATCCTTCAAAAAAAATAGGTTTATTTTTTTGGAGAAGAGGAGATGAAAAAATTATAGACAGATATGGTCCAGATGGATTTTCAAAGGCTATTAAGTTTTTTTCGGTGAAAGCCTCAAAGTTTCAAAGTGGTTTCATTTATGACTATGCTTTTATAATGCTTCTAGGATTATCCTTTTTGTTAACTTACTTGATCGTAAATTAAATGAATTTTCCGATTCTTTCTACGATAACTATACTTCCTTTTTTAGGAGCAGTTTTTATTTTATTTTCAAGAGTAGAAAAAATAGAAAACAAAAGTGCAATTTATGTTTCTTTGTTTACAAGTATTGTAAATTTATTTTTAGCAATTTTTTTATGGTACTCATTTGATAAAACATACTCAGGATTTCAATTTATTGAAGAAAAAAATTGGATAAGTGGCTTTATAAAGTTTAAGTTTGGAATAGATGGAATTTCAATTTTATTTGTTTTATTGACTACTTTAATAATACCAATCTGTATAATTTCTTGTATCAATAGTACAAAAAAAAGAATAAGGGAATTTCTAATTGCTTTACTAGTTTTAGAGACATTTATGATTGGAGTTTTTTGTTCTTTAGATCTAATCGTATTTTATCTTTTTTTTGAAGCTGGATTGATACCAATGTTCTTAATTATTGGAATTTGGGGCGGTCCTAGAAGAGTTTATGCAGCTTTTAAATTTTTTCTATATACATTATTGGGTTCAGTCTTAATGTTAGTCGCTATAATATCAATTTATTGGATAACAGGGACAACTGACGTCACTCAAATATTTGAAATTAAGATACCCAAAGAATATCAATATGTTCTTTGGTTAGCCTTTTTCAGTTCTTTCGCCGTTAAAATGCCAATGTGGCCAGTACATACTTGGTTACCAGATGCACACGTAGAAGCACCTACAGCTGGCTCGGTCATTTTAGCAGCAATTCTACTTAAAATGGCTGGATACGGTTTCCTAAGATTTTCTTTAGGAATGTTCCCAGTTGCGTCCGAGTATTTTATACCGTTAATTTACACCCTTAGTATAATAGCAATCATTTACACTTCTCTCGTAGCCTTAATGCAAGACGATATGAAAAAACTTATAGCTTATTCCTCCGTTGCACACATGGGATATGTGACTTTGGGAATTTTTACTTTGAATAAACAAGGTATTGAAGGAAGTATATTTCAAATGTTGAGTCATGGATTAATATCCGCTGCTTTGTTTCTCTCCGTTGGTGTTCTTTATGATAGAGTTCATTCAAGGCTCATCAACTCTTATGGAGGAGTAGTAAATATTATGCCCAAATATGCATTTGTTTTTGGAGTTTTTATGTTAGGCTCCTTGGGATTGCCTGGCACAAGTGGATTTGTTGGTGAGTTTCTTATTTTAGTAGGTGCCTTTCAAAAAAGTTTTTTGGTTGCTATTTTAGCATCCGTAGGAGTAGTTTTAGGGGCCGCTTATATTTTATGGCTGTACAAAAGAGTAATATTTGGAAAATTGGAAAAAACAGAACTTAACAAATTAAAAGATTTAAATTTTTCAGAGGGATTTATATTATTTTTACTTGTATTTTTAACTTTAGTTTTAGGTTTTTATCCAAATGTTGTTTTAGATACAATTAGTGTTTCAGTAAATGATTTAATAAATACTTATCAAGAAAATCTTACACTAAACTCGATAACAAAAAAATAATGCAAAATTTAAACCTCATTTTACCAGAAATATTTCTCTCATTGTCAATATTTATTGCTTTGTTGATGGGAGTTTTTTTTAAAAACAGTTACAATTTAATTTCAAAAACCAGTTATCTAATTTTGATAATCTTATTTTTAATTATTATAAATTCATTTAACGTGAGTGGAAAATTATTTTCAGATAGTTTAATTGTGAATTCTTTTATTAACTTTTTTAAAATTCTTATATTATTAGGGACTTTATTTGTAATGTTGATTTCTCAGAACTATATTAAAGACATGAAAATCAATTATTTTGAATATCCCTTATTATTACTTCTTTCTATTTTAGGGATGTTTATAATGATAGGATCTAATGACCTTATCCTTTTTTATTTAGGATTAGAACTACAATCTCTAGCATTATATATATTAGCCTCACTAAATCGAGACAATTTAAAATCAAATGAATCTGGACTAAAATATTTTGTTTTAGGTGCTTTATCTTCAGGTTTACTTTTATATGGATGTTCACTTTTATACGGGTTTACTGGTTCCACAAATTTTGAAGAAATATACTTAAACATGAACAATGAAAATATCGGGGCTATTTTTGCAATGGTATTTATTTTAGTTGGTCTAGCCTTTAAAGTTTCAGCTGTCCCATTTCATATGTGGACACCAGATGTTTATGAGGGGTCCCCTAGTTCAGTTACAACCTTTTTCTCAATAGTTCCTAAAATTGCAGGTTTAGCTATTTTCATAAGATTTATACAAATTCCATTTGAACAATTAATTGATCATTGGCAAAATATTTTAATATTTGTTTCATTAGCCTCAATGATTTTAGGCGCAGTTGCAGCGATTGGCCAAAAAAATATTAAGAGACTAATAGCCTACAGCTCGATAGGTCATATGGGATATGCTTTGGCAGGTGTTGCTACAGGTACAACGTCAGGTTACAGCAGCACAATAATATACATTTCAATTTACGCTGTGATGAACTTAGGAATTTTTGGATGTGTTTTTTTAATGAAAAGAGAAGATAAGTACACTGAGGACATAAACGATCTCTCAGGTATCTCAAAAAATCATCCCTTATTGTCTATCGCATTTTTAATTATTTTATTTTCGTTAGCAGGAATTCCACCATTAGCG
>MDTD01040592.1_pt1 | contig 21726 bp, 22 predicted proteins | sample 811221 | NCBI WGS metagenome assembly MDTD01 (sample SAMN05326646, study PRJNA326480) | marine metagenome | isolation source: seawater | place: Pacific Ocean: South West | collected 2011 | reverse complement strand
TTCCATGTCTTAAGACAAAGTACCATCGGCGCAGAAAGGCTTGACTTCCGAGTTCGGAATGGGATCGGGTATAACCCTTTCGCAATAATCACCGGCGATGAACTTATACCCCATTAAAGAATATTGTAAACAACGAAATAATCATTTTTTAGTATTTTTATGAGTTATTTTATTTACATAATCCCTTAAATTTATCTTGCCAAAGAATTTATAGACTTTATTAGACAGACTCATCTCTGTGAGAGCTGATGCAAATCTTTCCCCTCTTCTGGATGGTACCATTTTAATTTTTGTATTAAATAATTTTGCAACTTCTAAAATAGTGAAACTTTTTTTATTAGCAATGCTGTAATGTCTGCATTTATTTTTTTTCCAGGCATAATAACAGATCTCAACAGTATCAGCTACATGAGTAAATCTTCTTGATTGAGTGCCAGGCTTTACAACTGTCAAAGATTTTTTATTTTTATATTGGTCTTCAAATATACCTATTACAGTTGCCATACTTCCAGTTTTGATCTGATTTGGTCCATAAACATTATAGAAATAAATAACTTCAAATTTGAAATTGAACCAAATTTTTAAGTTTTCTAATAACTCTAGATTTTTTGCTTTAGAGAAAGCATATGGAGAAAGATTCTTATCATTTCCTTTATTTCCAATTGATGCAGAAGTTGCAGAATAAATTAATTTAATTTTATTAGACAAGCAAAAATTAAAAACCTCATTAGAACCAATAGTATTAGAATTAATACATTCGTTCATCTTTAAAAAACTTTGATATATTCTTGCAAATTCTCCGAAATGAAAAAGTGAATGTATTCTGTTTTTATATTTATTTAAAATTTTTGAGATATTCTTAGTATGAGATTTTATGTAATTTATTCTTTTATTGTTTATATGATTTTTTTTTGATCCAGTAGAGTAATCATCAATACTAATAATATGTAATGAAGTTTTTTTAATTAAATATTCAATCAAATTAGACCCTACAAAACCAGCGCCACCAGTTACTATAACAATATCTTTCATGATTTATAATATGGAGAACAACATACTCTTTTTCAAAAACTAATTAAAGATAAAATTTTAAATTTAAATTAATTTCACAGTTAAATTTTTTTTAGAAACCAATAAAATACATTTGAGAAAAAAAAGTCCACACGATAAGAATAATTCCTATCTTTAAAAAATTTTTTCATAAAAATATGAGCTTGCCTCCTTTTTGAAAACCACTCAAAACTGAACCTTTTAAAATTTGAACTAATTCCTTTTTGATCAGTTATATAAATTGTTAAAGATTTATTGAGTAAAAAATGATCTTTTTTGAAAAATTTTGAATAGAAATATAAACGAGCATCAATCTCAAGCAAATTTAATTTCCTAGAAGAATACTTTTTAATAAAAAAAACTAAACTTTTTTTTTTAATTGAAAATGTACTTGTGGGAAAAAAATTTGGTAAAATATTAAAGAATAAAAATGTCCTTTTTTCTTTGATGATTTTTTTTTTTAATTCGATTCTATCTTGAAGAAAGTTAGTTGAATTTTGTGATTGGAAAAATTTATTAACTTCTTGTAGTTTTGTTTTTTTAAATAAATCATCACCATCTAATAAACAGACAATTTCACCTTTCGTCCTCAGTAAACCATATTTTATTGCTTCGAGTTGATTCAAAGGAGAATTTTTAAATTTTCTTTTGATTTTTAAAAACTTAATTTTTTTGAAATGAGAAAATGAGCTAATAATTCTATCTGTACCATCTGTAGATTGAGTATCTACAATTATTATCTCATAATTTGAGTATTTTTGATTTAAACATGACTTAATAGTTTTTTTAATAAATTTACATTTATTATATGTCGAAATTAGTATTGAAATTTTTTTTTCTTTAATCAAATTTAAACTTTGAGTTTATGTAAATATATTCAAATGATTTTCTAAACATCATTTTTGATTTAAATAATTTTCTAAAACCATTTCTAATTAATAAATTGTTAATATCACGAAAATTATAATTTTTTAATATCATTAGGTCGTAATGATGTTCAAATTGTATAACTCCAACATTCTGCAAATTTTCCCCTAGATTTCTCAATATTTTATACTCGAAACCCTCAGTATCAATTTTTATGAAATCAATTTTATTTATATTACCTCTCTTTATAAAATTTAAAAAAGATACAATTTTTATTTTTTTTTTTCTTATTTCTTTTTTTCTTGTGAAAAATTGTAATATTTTTTTTTTTCTTTTAAAATATTTTGTATTTTCATTTATATCATTTAAAGTTGAAGAAGAACTTTCGAAAACCTCATTTATAATAGTCTCTTTATTTTCCTCTCCAAGTGCAAAATTAAATAATTCTAAATTATTTTTTAATTTTAATTTACTTACATTTTTTTCTAAAATTTTAAAATTTTCAATTATGGGTTCAAATAAGTAACTTTTTTTAATAGAAAAATTTTTATACATCTCAATACTGGTTTCACCTTTGTGCGCTCCAATATCAAAAAAAACATTAAACTCACTTGGTAGATTTTTTTTTAAAACTGAAATTATTTTTCTTTTATAATTAAATTCAATCAAATTTAAAAAAAAATGAAAAATACTTACCATAATTAATCCCAATAAATTATATAGTTTTTACTTTTATATGCTTTTATTCCCTCTTTTCGCAAGCATGGCTGTGGAATAGCCCAGCAAGCACTTTTGGTTATATTTACTTCGATATTATCTTTAAGATATTTTTTTTTATATTCTGGTGTCTGAATTCTATAATATGAACTAATTAAAGGATTATAATTATAAAATTTAATTTCATAAATAATTCTATCAATATTTCTATATGAAAATATTAGTAAACTTACCAAAACTAAAATTTTTGCCTTAAATATAATTTTTTTATTTATCTTATTATTAATTATATAAATACAAAATGGTAAAAAAATCATATTAGCTAAAATAACAAATCCTCCATAACGAAGCTGAGGAAATTTTATAAACCAAATAATAAATAAAGTGATTATACTAAACAAAAGTATATTAGTGTTAATTTTAGTTTTTAATAAAATTTTTTTATTTTTAAAAGTAAAATAACAAATTGTTATTATTGCCAAAATACCTGCTAGTAAATCAGATACCTTAGTAAAAAAATATTCGTCAATCCACCTATGAACCCAATTAAAGTTGGATATATATTCTGACACATTCTCAATTCTAAAATTCGGGTTTGCTCCACTTTTTGCCCACACCTCATAGTGTTCTTGCATATAAATTATCTCTTTTTCATTTATTGACCAAATAAAGTTTGAATAACATGTAAAATTCATTGGATAAAATAAACAACCTGTGTTCGCTACTTGGATATTAAAATGTAAAATTATAAATAAAATGCAAAAAATAGTTAATTTCGAAAAAATTATTTTTTTATAAAATTTTAAGTCAGATCCTACTTTAAAAATCAAAGGCAAAATAAGAATGCTAAAAATTATAAAGTAGGTTTTAACAGTTATTACATATATTAAAAAAATTAATATTAAATAGATTTTATTTATATCTAATTTTTTACTATTAAATATTTCTAAAATAAAAATTATAATCAAAAAAATTAAAATTTGACCCGATCTATCTGTGCCATGCTCAGCGAGTCTATAAAATACTATGCTAATAAAAATAAAAGAAAGTAAGGAATAATAAAAGATAACTGAATTCTTATTATTTTTATTAAAAATTTTTTTGTAAAAAAAAATTAAGCTAAATAAAAAAATATAAAGTTGGGCAAAATTGAATGAATAAAATTTAATTACTGGTAAATAAAATAATGAATTTAAATAAAATAATGATGAGGGTGTTCTAAACCCATGATTAAATGCACCTAATCCAATTTGAAATTTATTTTGGGCTATATTTAAAGTGTAAGGTAAATGATACCACCCAAAATCATCATGAGTTTTATATAATAGACTTAATAGAATTAATAAAAATGCTAAAAGTAAAATTTTTTTTGTATCATAAAAATCAATTTTCCCTTTATTTAATCCATATAAAAATGCACACAAGCCAATAATCAATAGAAAAATATTGTGTATAAAGTTATGTGGAACAAATAAATTAGTTAAATAAGAAATAAAAGTTAAAGAGATTATTCCGGATAGTCCAAAAAAATTTACTTGATTTCTATTTATGCTGATTGATAAAATTTTTGACGAGAGAAATCCAAACCCAATAATTGACAACAGTATTGATAAAAAAAATAATGTTATTATAATTATTGACATAATTATAATGTCATACATCAAAAAAAAGAAAATTGAAAAATTTCTTTGTGAGATTTCATAAATAAAAATGATAATTAGCTAGCGTAATTCAGTAATTTTTATTCATTATAAATTTTCAATATTTTTTATATCCATTGACTATTTTTTTTGATAATAGCATTGTTTGCTGTCATATGAACAATCTAACTTTATTAATTCCTGCAAAACAAGAAGCTGAGTCATTACCCTTAGTTCTTGAAGAACTTAAAAAATACAATTGTTACAAACTAATTGTAATGGATAAAAATGATTTAGAGACATCTAATGCAATTAAAGGATTTGATTGTGAAATATTATTTCAGAATAACAAAGGATATGGATCTGCTTTAATCGAGGGGATAAACAAAATAAACACTGATTACCTTTGTATATTTAATGCCGACGGATCTTTCGATCCAATAAACCTTATTCAAATGCTCAAAAAATGTGAAGACCAAAATGATTTTGTATTTGCTTCTAGATACTCCTTAAAAGGCAAAACTGATGACGATACTTTTTTAACTTTTTTAGGAAATAAAATATTTACAGCATTTGGGAACATTTTTTTTGGATTAAAAATTCATGATATTCTATTTACTTACGTTATGGGAAAAACTTCTTATTTTAAAAATTTAAATTTAAAAAACCATGATTTTAGATTTTGCGTGGAGCTTCCAATAAAAGTAAAAAGATCAAAAAGTAGTTATACAAATATTGGTTCACATGAAAGAAAAAGATTTAAAGGATTTAAAAAAGTTAATGAATTTAAAGATGGATTTTTAATTTTAGTAGAATTAATTAGACTTTTTATTAATAAAAAAAGTTAATTTTTTCTTAACATATAAAAGTATATTAGTATGTAACTAGATATATTAAAAATCAAAATTAAACTTAAATAAAGTGAATGATTAGATACAATTGTTGCAATTGAAAGGGTAAAAAGATTAAATATGTTTATTAATAACCCGGTTACCGAGTTGATATATGAGTTATTTTTAAACTTTTTATCAATAAATTTAAAAATTAAATGGTGTAAGTGAAAATTATCTGGTTTAGAAATTGAAATCTTCATCTTTAATTTTCTTAGTATTGAAAAAAGATTTTCAAAAGCTGGATACCATAATAAGTTAAGTATATAAATTGGTGAAATATCTAAATTATCATTCGAAAAATGAATTAAAGTAAATCCAAAAAAAAGTCCCAAAACGTATGCCCCTGAATCTCCCATTATTATTATTGAAAAAAAATTAAATACTAACAATATTATCAAAGATATAATGGCAAAATTAATATATGTTTCATTAAAAGTTATTTCGTTGTTTTCGCTAGTAATATAAAAAATACATAATGAAATAATTAAAAAATAACCAATGAGCAGATTGTTCACTCCATCAATAAAATTACATCCATTAATAAGTATTAAAAGACAAAAAGATGTAAAAAAAAAACTAAATATATAATTTTGAATAAAATAATCTAGAAGTATAATTTTAGTTTGTTCTACATATGTAGAAGTAAAAATAATTAAAAAAATTATTATAAATATTTGAAAAAAAAATCTTACTTTAGGAGAACTTATAAAATCAATATCCGATAAGATCCCCAAAATAAACATCAAAATTAATGAAATTGTTAAATATATGTTTTGTTCAAAAGTAAATATTGCTAGTGATACCAACAAAAACATACCACCGCTTTGTACTTTTTTAATTTCTGTAGCAAAAATTTTTCTATGTAAACTTTTATTTTCATCTTCAATCAGAAAATTGAATTTTCTTAAAATAAAATTCAGAGTTATTAAAAAAATTGTACCTATTAAGAAATAGATTGTTTCAATACTCATTTATTTGACAAATAATAATAAATTGTTTTTTTTAAACCGTAATCTAAATCTGTGCTAGCCTTCCAACCTAATGAATTGATTATTTTACTATTTAGATTTTTTTTAAAAGTTCCATCAGGGTATTTTTTATCAAAAATAATTTTTCCCTTATAACCTAAAATTTTTGAAATTTTCTTGGATAAATTTTTAATAGATATACTTAACCCTGATCCTACATTGATTAATGGGAATTTGCTTCCACAAGCTTTAAAGATTTTTTTTTTATTAAGTTTTAAAATAATTAATATCAATTTTGCTAAATCATCAGCAAATAAAAATTCTCTAATAGGTTTGCCGGTACCTAAAAGTTTTAAAGATTTTTTTTTTTAACCTTAGCTTCATCAATTTTGTTTATCATTGCGGGAATAACATGTCCTGAAAATTTATCAAAATTGTCGTTAATTCCATATATATTCGTTGGCATTAAACAAACAATATCTAAATCATGATCCTCATATAATGCTTCTGAAAGTTTAATACCTGCAATTTTTGCAATCGCATAACATTGATTTGTTTTTTCAAGTTTTCCAGACAACAAGTAATCTTCTCTAATTGGATTTTTCGATAATTTTGGGTATATACAAGAAGTACCAAGAAAAATTGTTCTTTTTATTTTTTTTTTAAAAGCTAGCTTAAGTAAACTATTTTGTATTTCTATGTTTTCAAAAAAAAAATCTTTTTGAAAAGTCATATTTGCCATAATGCCGCCAGCACGCGCTGCAGCCATAATCATATAATCAATTTTTTTATTTTTGAAATATTTTAAAAGCTTATCAAAATTTCTTAAATCGACTTTTTTTTTATCTAATGTAATAATTTTTTTAAAACCCTCTTTTTTTAACTTTCTGTAAACTGCACTACCAACCAAACCTTTATGTCCTGCTAAAAATATTGAGCTATTTTTATCCATCTATAATTTTTTTGCTTTTTCTATATCTGAATCGAGCATTTCTTTTACTAAATCTTTTATATTATATTTAAATTTAAATTTAAGATCTCTTAACGCTTTTCGTGAATCTCCTTTTAAATAATCAATATCTGCTGGTCTAAAATATTTTTTATCAACTTTAATTAATAATTCTTTTTTTTTTCCTTTTATAATGTAGGCTCTTGTTTTAAGTCCCTTGCCTTCCCATTTAATTTTTATTCTTAAATATTTACAACAGATATTAATAAATTCCCTAACACTATATGCTTTTCCAGTAGCTATTACATAATCTTTTGGGGTTTTTTGTTGCAATATTTTCCATTGCATTTCTACATAATCTTTCGCATGTCCCCAATCTCTCTTTGCATTAACATTTCCTAAATATAATATTCCTTTATGACCTAGGATTTTTTTTGCTAAAAACATCGTTATTTTTCTTGTAACAAATGTCTCTCCTCTCCTTGGGCTTTCATGATTAAATAAAATGCCATTACATGCATAAAGATTATATGCTTCCCTATAAAGCTTTGTCATCCAATAAGAATAAAGTTTTGCTATGCCATATGGTGACTTAGGTGTAAATCTAGAATGTTCATTAAAAGATTTTCTCCCAAATGTTTCTCCAAACAATTCTGAGGTGCTTGCTTGATAAAACTTAGTTTTTTTTAATTTTAAAAATCTAATTGCTTCAAGCATTCTCATCGTTCCCAATCCACTTACTTCAGAGGTATATTCAGGTATTTCAAATGAATGACCAACATGGCTCTGCGCACCCAAATTATATATTTCGTTTGGTTTAATTTTATTGATTAAATTAAACATGCTATTTGAGTCTGCTAAATCACCATAATGTAAAAATAAGTTTGGTCCTAAGTGTGGATCAACATAGATATGATCTATTCTTTCGGTGTTAAATGATGATGACTTTCTTTTAATTCCATGTACTTCATAATTTTTTCTCAATAAAAATTCTGCAAGATAAGATCCATCTTGACCAGTAATTCCAGAAATTAGAGCAATTTTTTTTTTTCATATTCTTTTTTTTTGATCAATAGTTTTTTTTAGGTAGTGAAGACCTAAGTTAATAACTAAAAAAAGAGATATTAACAAATTTTTTTTTTCAAATTCATGATAAACTTTAAAACCATTGATAATTTTGTTTAAAAACGGACTTGATAGAGATTCAGGTGTTTTGCGCCAATTAGCAAGAGATTTATTTAAACATAAAAATTTTTCTCCTTTTCTACTTAATTCAAGCCATAAAGCATAATCTTCTTTGGTGTCTATTTCTTTAAATTTAGAAATATTAAAAACTTCCCTTTTACACATAACTGTTGATAAACCTATATCACAAGAATTAATTAAATCTTTGTAAGTTAATTGACTTTTAGAAATATTCTCACCAATTAATTCATCCCTTTCATCTATAATTTTATAATTTGTATGAGAAATTCTACAATTTCTATCTTTCATAAATTTGTGCTGAAGTTCAATCTTTTCTGGTGCCCAAATATCATCACAATCTAGAAATGCAATAAATTTACCTTTTGATTTTTCTATTCCTTTATTTCTAGATCTAGCTACACCTAAATTTTCTTTATTTAAAATAATAGAAATATTTTTTTTATCTGAAATTAATGCTTTAATATAAGAAAAATCTTTTAAGTCATTATCGTCGTAAACTATTATTATTTCGATATTTTTATATGATTGGTTTAAAACTGAATTTAGAGTATTTGAAAAATATGGTTTTTTTCTGTAAAAAGGCATAATTACACTTATTAAATCCATAATTACATAATATAATTTATTATATAATTAATGAAATCAAAAAAAATTAAATTAATTATCTTCCATCCTTACTCAAAAATTGGTGGAGCAGATAAATCACTATCAAGGTTAATTAATGGGTTAGACTCTTCTAAATATGAAATTATATTTATTTCTATAAAAAAACCTCATATTAAAACTTATTTAGAAAAAAAGATTAAAATTATACATTTAAAATGCTCGAGAACTATTTTATCAATAACAAAGGTTAGAAAAATTTTGAAGTCTTTTTCTTCAAATGAAAAAATAATATTTTTTTCTAATCAAAACTTTGCAAATATAATTTCATTTTTGATTTTATATAATTTCAAAAATATTAGGCATGTAGTATTTGAAAGAAATCATATAGAGGAATTAAATATAAGCGAAAATTTAAAAGATTTTTTAAAAAAAAAAATAATTAAATTTTTAATGAAGGTTTTATACAAAAAAGCTGATATTGTTATGGGTAACGCTAGACAGTTGAGTGAGGATTTATCTAAATTAACTAAAGCTAAAGTAAAAACAATTTACAATCCAGCTTTTGATAAATCAATTTTAAAACTTTCGGAAAAGAAAATTAAATTAATAAATAAAAAAAATATAATCTTAAATATTGGAAGATTAGAAAAACAAAAAGACCAATTAATAATTTTAAAAGCAATCAAAAACATAGAGGATGTTTTTTTGATAATAATAGGTTATGGGACTAAAAAAGATCAATTAAGTAATTTTATTAAGGAAAATAAAATAAGTAATAAAGTAATTATTTTAAAAAATATTAACAATCCATATCCATATTTTAAAATTGCAAGTTTATTTGTTTTATCATCTTTGTACGAGGGATTTCCAAATGTATTAACAGAGGCAATTATGTTCAAAGTGCCAGTAATTTCATCAAATTGCAAATCTGGACCAGCTGAAATTTTAATGAAAAAAAATGGTCCACAGCTATTTAAGGTAGGAAATTCAGATGAATTAGAAAAAAAAATAAGAAATTTTTTTAAAAATAAAAAAATTATTACAAAAAGAAATGCATTTTTACACTCAAAATTAAATCGATTTCAAAAAAAGATAATAATTAATCAGTTTGATAAAAGTTTCCAAGAATTATTTAATTAACAATTTTTCTATACTTTTAAAGTGTCTTAAGGATGTATAATTAACTGAATTTTTTTTAGCATAATACTTTTTTACAGATATTTGTAAATTATCCATCTCCATAAAATTTTTGAAAATATTAATAAAATCTATTTCATTATTTGTCTCAAACAAAAACCCACCTTTTGTTTCCTGCAGAAATTCAGATGGACCAGTTGGACAGTTACTTGAAATTATGGGGCAATTGTTTGCAGCTGCCTCTATTAAAACATGACCTGGGTTTTCTGAAATTGAGGTTAAAATTAAGCATTTCGCATTCTGCATGTAATAATAAACATTACTTTTAAAACCCATAAGTTTCACATCTTCATTTAAATTAAGTTTCAAAATCATTTTTTGTAACTCAAGTTTTTCCTCACCTTCTCCTAAAATATATAATTTTAAATTAGGATAATTAAATTTCAATTTTTTAAATGATTTTATTAAAAATTTAAAATTTTTCTGTTTAGTTAATCTTCCAACAGCTAAGACATAATTAGTTTCTAATATTTCATCATCTAATTTGATTTTTTTTTGACTTAAAATTTGCTTAATATCAACGACAGGGTCTAGAATTACTTCTATCTTTTCTTGGGAAAAAATCTTTTTTTTAATTAATATATCTCTAATTTTTTTATTTGGGCATGTAACAGCATATATTTTTTTTGACAAAATTTTCCAATACAAGGTTCTTACTACTCCTAAATTCGGTTCACCAGATATTCTAAGTATTAACTTAGTATCAAATTTAAAAATTAAATATAAAAATAATGGTAGAGAAGTAATTAAATGAATTATTAAATAATCAGGTTTATCATTTTTTAGTAAATTTTTTAATTTTAAAAAATTTAGTAAAAATATTAAAATAAAGAATAGTCTACTCCAAAAAATACCCTTATTTTTAATTCTTCTTAGATCAAACTTATTTTTTCTCAAATAAATAATATTTAGCTCTTTATTAAATTGACCCCATTCACCTGTTGTGTCAATCAAATAGGGTTTCAAAATATTTTTTGAATATTTTTTTATACTTCTAGCTGAATTAAGAACTGAATTTACTGTGCCTATTTTTGAGTTATAGGGAGACCAAAAATAAATTTTTTTGTTCATAATGCACTATTAAGATATTTCAAATATTTTTTAGATTGTTTTTGAGCATTAAATCTATTCAGTTGATTTTTGCCGTATTTAGTTTTTTTTAAAGCTTTTGGATATTCGTCGACAATTAATTGAATTTTTTTTTCTAATTTATAAATATTTTTAATTGGAACAAGATACCCACCTTTTCCTTTGCATAAAATTTCATTAGGGCCACTTTTACAATCAGTTGCTATACAAGGTAAATTATAATTTAGTGCATCAATCAGCACATTGCCTAATCCTTCATAAATTGATGGCAATACAAATAATTTTGATTCTTTATAGATTTTTTCTAAGTTTTCAACATAGCCCTGTAGAAATATTTTTTTATTCATATCCAAAGATCTAATTAAATTATTAAGATATTTTTTTTGATATCCTTGACCAACTATTTTTAATATAAATTTTTTATTTTTTTTACTAAAAATAGTGAAAGCTTTAATTAAATCTTCAAAATTTTTTTGTTTGCATAAACGGCCCACGGTTAAAATAACATTTTTTTGTTTTCTAATCTTTTTTGAATTTTCGATTTTTTTCTCAGTCAAATAAGGATTATAAATACATTGAATTTTACTTTTATTTTTACCAAACATAAATAATCCTAAAGAACTTGCTGAACCCCTTGAATTTGTGATTATTTTATCAGCAAAATTATAAAATATAAATCTTAGTAAAAATATAATGTAAGATGAAAAAATTTTATCAGCAAATTTAATAGATGAAATTGGGTCCTCCGAATTTCTGATGACAACTTTAAAATTTTTAAGCTTAGAAATTAATATAGGTAAAAAACTACTTTGCATTGAGTGAACAACTGTATTTCTTCTATCCATTTTATTTAATAAATTTAATAATGGAAAAATGCAATTGAAGGCCTTATTAAATCTAACTGTTAAAAATCTAAAAAAATTTTTTTTAGGTGAAATAAGTTTTACAAACTTAAATTTATCTAAAAATTTTAAATTTTTATTATTTTCACTAATAAGATAAACATTAATTTTTTCTGACTCGAAATATGATACTAAATTTATTATAATTTTTTCAACTCCACCTTTCTCAAATGATGGATAATAAATAATTAAATTTTTTAATTTCATTAATTAAATTTAAAAATTAGGAACTGTTTCTGTGGCACAATACAGTATAATTTTACCAATATTAATGTTTTCTATCAATAAATCATATTTATTTTTACATACTTCGTTCAACTTAACTAAATTGAATATATGTTTTCTATCTCCATATTTATTTGAGTCTAAATTTGATAATTCCCAACTATGATCTGATTGAAATATTACAACTGCTTCTTTGTCATATTCGGATATTGTATTAATTGTTTCTTTAATTAGTTTCTTGTTACATTCTAAAACTTTTTTAATACCTGTAATATTATTTTTTCCGTAATTTTTTTCAAAATCACAATTACTATTTGCTAGATAGGGCCAATGTGAAATTGTATGATGAACAAAAATAAATGTTGGTATATTTGGTTTTCCATTTTGTATTAAAAATTTATTAAATTTTTTTATTCCATTATTAGCTTCAAATAGTATTTTTTTTTCATAGTTAAAACCAATTATTTTAGAGATATAATAAGCTAGCGGCTCAAATGGAGTTTTTTTTAAAAAACTTAAAATTTCATAATTAAAAAACAAATTGGAACTCTCTATTTCATCTATGCAATATGCCCTATTGTACCCCTGACAATTAAAAAAATGATTTCCTATCCACTTTATATTGTATCCTAAATTATTTAAATTAAATTCGAGATTAGACGTATTTTTACCTCGCAAAAAAGTTGGAAAAGCTAATTCAGGATATTTCATTTCATTTATGCTATAAGCAATTTTTTGTTTTTTTCCCTCAAAAACTCCAAAGTTAAATAAAGAGCCAATAGCAAAAAAAGTATTACCATAGAAAGAACTGGAATTTCTAATATACTCGAATCCTTTCGAACTTAAGTCATCTAAAAACTTATTGGAGTTGGTGCCAAATATTTTATCGGATATTTCAATTGGTGGCATAGCATCTAACACAAAAAAGTAAATATTTTTTCTATCTAAATTAATAATTTCCACTTTTTTATGTTTAAAAATATTTTTATTAACTTCATTAGAAGAGGAATTATTAGTTGATATATTTCCAATCAATAATAAGAAATTTAAAACAAGATAAATAAAGACAAAATTATTTATAAATTTTGTTTTCTTTTTTACGTAAAATATTAAAAATATTAAAAATATTAAAATTATAAATATGAATGAAATATAACCATCATATTTGCTAAAATTTTTAAATATTTCAAAGTTAAAAAATTTTTTTAAATCATTATACTTAAAAAGCAGCCAATAAGAAAAAGATAAAAATATTATTAAGTCAAATTTATTAGAATTAGTTACTTTGTTTAAAAAAATTAAAACTATAAAAAAAATCATTAGTAAAAATAAATAAAACCCAAATAATCTTTTAAGTGTTAAAAAATTAACCTGAAGATCAGAATTATAATTTATATTCAAATGATTGAACTGAATGAATTCTAAAAATGGTATTGAAATAACTATACTTACAAAAAAAAAAGTTATTATATTATTTATTTTCATTATCAATTCTTTGTAACTTTATTATAAGCGATCTAAAGAAATATAAAAAAATTTAACTTTAAGAAAAATCTTTTTTATTCTTTTTTTTTAATAATAATTTAATTTTAGATTTAATTTTTTTCCAATAAAAAGAAGATGTGGCCCCTATAGCAGCAATTAAACCTAATAATGCTTGTAATATTATTGATCCGGTTCCTGGATCTAAATATGCATGCGCTTTAACTATAGTTAGAAAGTAAATTATTAAAAAATACTTAAATAATTTTAATAATTTTAAATATTCCATATTAATATTTACCATATCTTTACTTTTGGAAAAAATGTTAACCATTTTCCACTTTTTTTCTTATAATTTTTCTCTTTTTTTACTATTTCTTTTTTATGATTCCACGCGAAAAGTATAGTAATATCTGGTCTATCTTTCATAAACATCTCATGACTTTTAATTGGAATATGCATCCCAGGAGAATATTTACCTATCTTTTCAGGTGTTGTATCACATATATACTCAATTAGATCAGGTCCTATTTCGCAATAATTTAAAATTGTAGTGCTTTTTGAAGTAGCAGCGTAACCACAAATTTTTTTATTTTTATTTTTTAAATCTGTAAGTTTCTTTTTTAAATCCTTTTTTATCAATGCACATTTTTTTTTAAATGTAATACACGATTTTATTGTATGTAAATTTTTAATTTTTTCTTTTTTAATTATTCTTTCGACTCTCTCTGACACTCTTCGTTTACTATTTTTTTTTACTAATACATATCTCATAGAGCCACCATGAGTTTTTTGTGGAATTAAATCAATTAATTTTAGACCACATATTGACGACATTCTTTTTATTGAGAATGCTGAAAAAATAAAAATATGTTCATCATAAATTTGATCAAATGAGGTTTTATCAAATACTGAACCTAAATATGGTTCCTCAAAAATAAATAATCCATCATTTGATAAAAGAGTTTTAACTGATTTGAATACATCTTTGATATCAGGAATATGACAAATTACATTTGCAGCACAAATTAGATCAGTATTTTTGTGGAAAGATTTAATTTGTGATATTGTTTTTGTATTAAAAAATTTATTGATTGATCTTATTCCTCTTTTTTTAGCAAAATCACTGACATTTTTCGAAGGCTCAAAACCGACTGTATCAAATTTTTTTTTACTAAAGTTACTTAAAAATGTGCCATCATTTGAACCAATCTCAATTATTTTAGATTTATGTTTTAGAAATTTCTTACACCAATCCGAATAACTTTTAAAATGCTCTACCATGGCTCTTGAGCTGCTAGTATAAAAAGGATAATTTTTATGAAACATTTGTTTAGGTTTTGGATGGTTAGCAATTTGTAAGAGGCCAATATTTTCTGAGAATCCAACCTCTAAATTGTAAAAAAATTCTTTTTTAAAATCGTTTTTTTTAAGGAAACCATTAGCAATCGGCATCTTTCCAAAAGACATAAATGGTCTTATTTTTTTTCCATTAAATTTACATTTCATCAATTTATACCTTTAAAAAGATCTAGGGTTTTCTTTATTTCATTATTTAAATTGCCAGTAAATCTAAAACCTCTCTTTTCAATTTTTTCACAATTTGCTTCAAAAGATAATTGATTCATTATTTTATTAGATACAAATTTTACTTTAATATTTTTATATTTTTTTATATTTTTAAGTAATTCTTTTATGCTTATATTTGATGTAGCCACATTATAAATTTGGTTTTCAAATAAATTTTTTGAAATAATAAACTCAACACACCTAACTGCATCATTTAAATCTAAATAAGGCCTTTTTTGGTTGTATGCTGTTTTCCAAATTGTTAAGGGCTTTTTCAGGGCAGCTTGATAACAAAATTTATTCACTGCTGTATGAAATCTCATGCCTTTTGAAGTGCCAAAAATTGTTCCTAACCTTAAAACTACACTTTTTAAACTTTTAGTTTTGGATACGCTTAAAATATATTTTTCTTCTTTAATTTTACATTCAGCATAAGGACTCTGGGGGTTTAAATTGTTTAAGTCATTTTCAAACATTACTTTGTCAGTAGATCCGTAAACGCTAGTTGAAGAAAAAAAAATACATTTTATTTTTTTTAAAACAGCAATATCAACAATTTTTTTAGTAGAGTTGAAATTATTTTCATAAATTTTATTTTTATTTTTAAAGCTTTCAGTAGCATTAGTTATTGCGGCAAGGTGTACAATTATATCATTTTTTTTTAAAATTTTATTTAATTTCAGATTAATTATATTGCCTTCAATAAATTCTATCGGCACTTTGCTCTTAAATCTGAATAAATTATTAATCTTACCAGATATTAGATTATCAATAATAATTATTTTTTTTAAGGTTTTTAGATTATTTAAACGATCTAATAAACCTGTTCCTATATGACCTAATCCACCAGTTATTATTAATCTCATATTATTATTTGAATTTTAACTTAGACAAATTACAAATTTTAAATATCATCCATGAAAAAAAATACAATATAAGAATATATGAATAATTTAATTAATAAATTCTTTAATTTTTATTTTTTTTTTAAGTATTTAATTCTAAATAAAACCATAAAACTAAAAAAAATCAGTCCTAATCACAATTTAGATAAAAAACTCACAGTGTCTTTAACAGCCAAATTTGAAAGATTTAAATTTTTACACTTAACTTTGAAATCAATATTTAATCAATCAACACAACCAGATGAAATTATTTTATGGATTGAGCATAAATACAAGAACCAAATTCCTGAAAAAATATTAATATTAAAAAAGTTTGGTTTAAAAATATTATTTTGTAAAAATTTCAAGTCATACAATAAAATAATCCATACTTTAATAATTAGAAAAAAAAATTACATAATCACTTTTGATGATGATATTATCTATAACAATAAATCTATAGAATTTTTGATTAAAAAAGCAAAAAAAAATAAAAAAAGTATTATTGCTAATAGAATTCATAAAATTATTCTTGATAAAAATAATAATCCAGTTTCATATAAAAATTGGCATTGGAATTCGATGGATCATAAAAAAGATAAGCTAAATTTTCAAACGGGTGTTTATGGAGTTTTGTATCCTCCTAATTGCTTACATAAAGACACGGTGAAAGAAAGAATATTTAAAAAATTATCACCGTATGCAGATGATATTTGGCTCTACTGGATGATCAGAATAAACAAAAAGTTTATAATTTGGTCTGGATTCAAAGAAAAAAATATTGAAAGAATATTTTTTGATAAAAATAATTTACGTAAATTAAATATATCTAAAAATCATAATGATCGCCAAATTAAAAATTTAATTAATTATTACGGATTACCTTTTTAACTATTTTTTTATACTAAGGCATATTATCTTTTTTTATTCTAACTTAAATTTATAATTCAAATTATTTAAAATATTTTTTTTATATAATTTAATTATGTTATTTAATATATTCATTTAGTAAAATCTTAAATGATAAAATATCAATATTTAAATACACTTAGCCATTTAAAAAATTTAGTGGAGGATGGTGGGGAAAGAAAAAAAACTATTAACGATCATAATAAAAATGATCATCCCTTTTTTTCAATAATTACTGTTGTAAAAAATTCTACTGATAATATCGAAACCACAATTAAAAGTGTTATAGAACAATCTTTTCAAAACTTAGAATATATAATTGTCGATGGAAATTCTACAGATGGTACTTTAAATAAAATTAAATATTACGATGAAAAAATTACTTATTGGTGTAGCTTGAATGATAAGGGAATTTATGATGCAATGAATTATGGACTCAAATTAGCCAAAGGTAAAGTAATAGGTATTATAAATGCTGGTGATACTTATGAAAAAAATTCACTTAGAATTGTAAATAACTATTTTAAACAACAAAAAGATTTGTCCTATTTATTTGGAACTGTCAAAAGACACTACCTGGGCAATAATGTTATAACTAAATGTGGATTTGATAAGAGAAGAATTAAATATAATTTTGATGCCCAAACAAGTCATTCATCAGGATTTTTTATAAGTTCGAATACTCAAAAAGAAATTGGCTTATATAACACTGATTTTATTTGCTCCGCAGATTATGATTTATTTTACAAAATTTTTTTGAATAAAAAACTAAATGGCTGTTCAACAAAAAAAGAAGAGTTGATTGGAGTCGTTCAAGCTGGAGGTTTTTCGAGTAAATTTGGTTTTTGGAACCATCTTCTGGAAGAAACAAGGATTAGAATTAATAATAAACAAAATTTTGTTCTCATTTTTCTTATTTTTTGCAATGCAATCTTTAAGCATTATTTTAAAAAACTTTCATAAATGTTTTTGTGACTTATAATATTCTTTTTCAAGTCAAAATTGTTTAATTTTTTGTAACCAATTTCTGAATTTTTCTTAAGTAGGCTCTGATCAGTTAATAATTTTTCTAGTTTTTTTCTAAGAGAATTTGAATCATTTTTTCTATAAAAAAAAATAGGATCACTTAGTATTTCTCTAAAAATTTTTATATCATTCACCAGCACAGGACATCTTACAGACAAAGCTTCGATTATTGGAATACCAAATCCCTCTTTTTCAGATGAATAAACCAAAATTTTTGATTTTTTATAGTAATCAAATAATTTTTTTTCATTACCTGTTTTTAAGAATATTTTTTTTTCTAAATTGAATTTTTTAAAAATTTTGATCTCATTAAAATTAAAGTCTCCTCCACCAAAACATACTATGTGAAAATTTCTCATTAAAAATTTTGAGCCCTTAAACGCATAGATTAATTTACCGAATTTTTTATATTTTCTTCTGTCACCGACATACAAAATTATATTCTTTCTAATAGAATTTTTATATTTATTTTTTTTTATTCCGTGATGAACAACAACTATCTTTTGTTTATTAATTTTGTAGTGATTTATAAGCTCTTTTTTTGTTGTATGCGATATACATATTATTTTAGATGCGTTTAAAATTAAATTTTTTTTTTTTAGGTTTTTTTCCTTAAAAAATTTTTCGTGAATTAAATCATGCACAGTTAAAACATATGGTACTTTAGTAAACTTAGTAAGATAATAATTATAGTACGTTAAATGTATCAAATCAGGTCTATAAAATAAAATAACAAAAAGATTACAAATATTGTTTATTAGATAAAATAATTTAGAACAAAATCTTGGAATTTTTTCAAATTTAATGAGAAAAAACTTTTTAGTAGCTTTAAATTCAGAAATATTGTTGTTAACTGTAATCGGACAAAAAAATTTTGTCTTTATTCCATAGGAAGGATTGTCAAAACCTTTGAGTAATCTACATATATATTTTGATATACCTCCATTTTTTTGATGAAGAAATATGGAATGATCAAAAAAAATTTTAACCATTTTTTACTAATTTAATAAAACTTGACTCCGTAGTTTTATATTTTGTTATTTCAAAATTTTTATCTTTATCTTTTAACCAATAATCAACCGCTTTTTTAACTCCACTAGAAAAATAACCATAGTCATCTATAATTACTATTGCCTTAAAAGCTAGTTTATTTTCCAAGAATTTTAATGTGTCTAAAATAGGTTGATAAAAATCAAAATCTATATACGCAAAAGATATTTTTTTTGGAAATAAAAATTTATTTAAATTTTTTTGATTAAAGAACCCTTCATTAATTACTAGTTTTTTTTTATTAAATTTAATTTTGGATAACTCATTTAGTACTTTGTGCTTTCCATGACTCATCTTTCCTTGATAAGCGTTTATGCTACCTAAATTGAATATATCATCAATTAAAACATCTTCTTTTGATGGCTTGGGTAAGCCTTGAAATGAATCAAATAAATATAATTTTTTTTTTGTTTTTCTTATTAAATATGCAATTAGTTTCGAGGTTTTTCCTTGTGCTACACCAAATTCACAAACATCGCCTTTTATCTTAAGTGTTCTTATTAAACTATCTACAATCTCAAGACCTTCAACTGTGGATGTGCCAAGTAAGTCTAATATTATTTCATAAATTTTATCAATATCATCATCCTTTAAATTTCTTTGAACAAAAATTTGTTTTAATTTAAAATCAATAATTTCTTTTGCTATTTTAGATGATTGAATGTAATTTTCCTTATAGGTAAATTTTTTTAATAAATTATTTATACGTTTCATAACTATTAATTATTTTAATTATTTTTTTAATTTCCTTATTTGTTAACTCCGGAAACATAGGTAGACTCACAGTTCTTTGCGATAAATTAATAGCATTTGTAAGTTTTTTTAAATTGTATTTGCATAAATCTCTATATCCTGGATCTAAAAATGTAAGTCTATTGTAGTGAATTGTTAGATTAATACCTCTTTTTTTTAAGAAATCTAAAAATTTTTTTCTATTGTCAACCAAAACTGGATAAATATGAAATGAGTGATAAGAATTATTTCTCACTTTTGGTAAGAAAACTTTTTGATTTAAAATTTTTGATTTGTAAATACTTGCAATTTTGTTTCTTTTTTGATTAAATTTTTTTAGTTTTTTTATTTTTATATTTAAAATAGAAGCTTGTATTTCGTCTAATCTAGTATTGATACCCGTAATTTGTGCTTTTCGATTTTTATTCCATCCATATTGTCTCAATTTTAAGATTTTGTTATATAATTTTTTACTTTTAGTAATTATCATTCCACCATCTCCAACAGCACCTAAATTTTTTGTTGGATAAAAACTAAAACAGCTTATTTGTCCAAATGTACCTGCAAATTTTTTTCCAAGTTTTGAACCTATAGATTGTGCACAATCTTCAATTATTGGTAAATTATATTTTTTTGATATATTTATTATTTTTTTCATATCACAAATTTGACCATGAATATGAACTGAAATAATAGCTTTTGTTTTTTTAGTAATTGCTGTTATAATTTCTTGTGGATCAATAGTGTAAAAGTCTTTTTCTATATCTACTATTACTGGTTTTGCGCCAACAGAAATTATTGAAGCAACTGTAGCTAAAGCTGAGTGCGCAGTAGTGATTACCTCATCACCTTTCTTTATATTAAGAGATCTTAAAGCAATCGACAGGCTATCAGTACCATTTTTAGTTGAAACTGCAAATTTAGCATTATGAAATTTTAAAAAGTTTTTTTCAAAACTTTTTACCTCTGAACCTAAAATATAATTATTACTTATAATTACTTTATCAATTTTTTTTAATAACTTTTTTCTTATTTGAAGATTTTGCAATTTTGGTGAGAATGTTCTTATCATTTTATTTATATATTAATTATTTTAAAAAATAAAAAATTTATAAACATATATAATGCTAATATTTAAAAATTTTTTTAATTATTTTTTTTTGCTATTAAATTTATCATGTGATCTCTATTCTTCTTCCATCTAAAGTTTTTAATTTCAACTACCTTAAAATCTAATTTTTTACAAATAGCAGACAATTTTTTTTTAGAATAGCAATTTTTATGATATTGGCCTGATCCATTTTGGCTACCATAAAATGTTGCTGTTAAATAGCCCCACCTATTATTTGGTTTATAGCTATATGTTCCAAACCAAAACTGTTTTTTTATTGCCTCATCATCATCCCTATGAAAATCTTTCCAATCGTCTTTTGCTGATAACCACTGTTTAATTGTTTTTTCAAAATCTACTGTTGATAATCTTATTAAACCACTTTTTTTAACAACTCTTTTTAATTCCAAAAAAAACTTTTTTTCCTCGTTAAAGTTAAGGTGTTCAATTAAACCATCTGCTCTTATTTCATCTACAGTCCCATTTTTAAAAGGAAGCTTAAAAATATTATAATTAAAAATTTTTTGGTTTTTTGTTAGTTTTAAACCAGGGTATCGTTTTTTCATAACTTTAATGTTATCCTGGTCCACATTTATATAATTTTTTAATACTCTGCCAGCACAGCCTAAATTAAGTCTTATTTTTTTCATTTTT
>MDTD01033684.1_pt1 | contig 21728 bp, 12 predicted proteins | sample 811221 | NCBI WGS metagenome assembly MDTD01 (sample SAMN05326646, study PRJNA326480) | marine metagenome | isolation source: seawater | place: Pacific Ocean: South West | collected 2011 | reverse complement strand
GGATATGACGCATGTGGCACGTGGCGAACGCATGGTCCATCGTGACAAGAATCACCCGTGCATCATTTTCTGGTCACTGGGTAACGAGTCGGGCAAGGGTCCGGCTTTCCACAAGATGGCTGCTGCGATCCGCGCGATCGACCCGACGCGCATCATTCACTACGAACTGATGTCTGAAGCGGTCGACGTGGATTCGGCCATGTATCCGTATCACCAACGCCTGCAAAAGCAATTTGCTGATGTCGATTCGGAGCGTCCCTTCTTCCTTTGTGAATATGCTCACTGCATGGGTAACGCCCTGGGCAGCTTCGATGAATACTGGAAAATCTTCAAGTCTTCGCCGCGCATGATCGGTGGCGGGATTTGGGATTACTGTGACCAGGCGCTTGAATGCCCCGTCCCCGGTTCCAAAAACGGTGAAACCTTCCTGGCGTACGGCGGCTGCTTCGGTGATATGCCCAACGATGGTAACTTCTCGGGCAACGGCATCACCACCGCGGACCGCAAGATGACCCCCAAACTCACCGAGGTCAAGAAAGTCCTACAGGATATCGACATCACTTGTGCCAACGACCAAGACCTGGCGCGTTGCAACTTCACCGTCACCAACAACCACCAGTTCACCAATCTCAACAAGTTCACACCGGTCTGGGAACTCACTGAAGACGGCAGCGTCATCGAGCAGGGCACCATGCGCCCGATTGATGCCAAGCCCGGCGAATCAGTCAATATTTCCGTCCCGGCATTTGCGCCCGGTGACAACAAGGCCGGGCACTGGTTCGCGCATGAGACCTACACTGGCAAGCCCGGTGCCCAGTATCATGTCCGCCTTGCCTTTGTCTGCAATGAGCCGACCAACTGGTGTCCAGCGGGTCACGAAATCGCCTGTGAACAGTTCCATGTCAAACCGTGGACACCGCAGGTCGCAGACGACAGTGATAACCCATTGATCGTGGATGTGAGCAAGCTCGACAAACTCACACTCAAGCAGACACCTGCCAAGGTGCAAGTCAGTTCCAGACAGTTCAAACTGACCATCGACCGTAAGACCGGTTCGATCACGGAATGGAAACTCGGCCGCAAGGATCTGCTCAAGGGCCAATCGCTGCGTCCCGAAGCACACACCTTCCGCGCTCCGATTGACAATGAGCGTAACAATTGGGCCGAGCGATCCCGCCGTTACGAGGAAGCCTGGATTCGTCTGAATGAAGGCGAATATGTTGTCTATGATGTGCAGGCTGAAAAGGGGCTCGCTGCCAGCAATACGGTGACCGAAGCCAATGGCTGGAAGCCGCAGGTTGTCGAGGAAGTCTGCCCGCAGATGGTTCGAGTCAGCGTACTCGGTAGTGTCAATGCCCGTCATGCAGCCCGCATTGATCACCGTCTGACCTACACCATTTTTGGCGATGGCACGCTTCGTCTTGATAACCAGATCACCCCTGTCCGTGCCCCGCAGACCATGGCTCGTATCGGTATCCGACTGGCGGTCAGTGACAGTTACAGCCAACTGGAATATGCCGGTCTTGGGCCGGAGGAAAACTATTCGGATCGCTGCAATGGTGTGAGTTTCGGTCGGTACCAGTCGACGGTTTGTGAACAGTTCCACGGTCAGTATCTCAAGCCGCAGGCCTGTGGCAATCACGAGCAGACCCGTTGGGTGAAGCTTTCGGACGCCAAGGGTCTGGGCATCATTGCCGCTGCCGCCGATGATTCGCAAATGGCTTTCTCCGCTTTGCCGTACTCGGACGAACAGTTGGCATCGTGCAAGTACAACTATGAACTCAAGGCTGATGGCAAGACGTACCTGTGTCTGGACAAGCAGCAGACCGGTGTCGGTAACGCCAGTTGCGGACATGTGTTCCCGCTGGACCCGTACACGACATTTGCCGAGCCGGTGACATTCTCACTGCTGCTTAAACCCACGGATGGCAGTGAAGATCCGGCCGAGTATGCCCGCCAGATTTTCAGGCCGAACCTGGCTTGCAAAATTGCTGCGACACACAACTGATAGCGAAAACACAATTAAAATTTCATGCAAAAAGCCCGATGTCAAAATCGGGCTTTTTTTTCTTGAAAACTTTGCAATAAAGAAGACAATTGAATCGTTTTATCCGGGACTATCTTTTTTTAACCATGGGGTGAACATGATTGATTCCGCCACCACCTCCGAGCTGTTTGTCTGCTCCACCCGGACGATTGATTCTGCTTTAGCCAGCGACCAGTACATGGTATTGGTCCCGCAACCGGACATGGTCAATGCCATGGAAGGGGAGGTCACCGAGATTGCCCGGCAGATGTACCGTCGGGTCGCCAACGAACTCTATGCATCGGGATACCGGATTTTCTGCGAGCGCATCTTTGCCATCGCACCGTTGATGGATCAGGTGCTCGAAGGTCGGCAGATAGCCCTGGGACAATGGGCCGACACCGTGCCCCCAACGGCGATTGTGGTCGAGGAAGGTTTACTCGGCGGATTTGCCGGCATCCAGATTCACGCGGTCAAAGCACCCATGCCCCCGATCGTGATCCGTCGACCGGATGACAACCGCACCATGGTCGGACGTCAGCTTAATATCCGTGGTGATAAGTGGCTGATGCTCAATGGGCTTTATGGTGATGTCAATGCGACACCTGCCCAGCAGACGGCTACCGTCTTTGATGACGCAACCGAGATTCTGAAAATGACCGACGGCTCGTTCGACTCGGTCGCTCGGACATGGTTGTGGCTTAAGCAGGTCTGCGATTGGTATGACGATCTGAATCGCGTCCGCACGCAATGTTTCATCGAACATGAACTCATCGACCCGGCGACCAAACAAAGCAAGCGTCTGCCCGCAAGCACCGGCATCGGACTCTACGGGCAAAATGGTGCAGCCATCACCATGGACCTCATTGCACTGCCCGGTCGTGAAGACCAAATTCAATACATCGAAGCAGGCGGTGATCAGAAGTCGGCCTACGAGTACGGCTCGGCATTCAGTCGCGCCGCTGTCGCCCCCATGCCCGGCGGGAACACCGTCCTGATCTCCGGTACTGCAGCCATCAACCCCGCAGGTGAGACCGAAGACGTCAACAGTATCGAAGGACAGGTCGACAAGACCGTTTTGCATGTGCAGTCATTGCTTAAGGACTTAAACAGTGATGATGAACATGTGACCTTTGCCCTGGTCTACTGCAAGACGCCTGATGTTCAACGGTATTTCCTGACCAAGTATCTGAATACCCTGCCTTGGCCGATGATCACGATGATCGGCGATGTCTGCCGCCCTGAGTTGTTATTCGAGGTTGAATTGACCGCCAGTCAGAAGGGATGAGATGATGAATTTCGGATTTCGGATTTTGCTTCGCAGGCCTTCGGCAGCGAATTTCGGATTGTCGCAAGCGTGGCCAATGATTAACCGCAATGAGCCAAATCTCAATCGCCTCCAAACTGCTTTCGAATTCAATCGACATGATGGATGTTGCAAAGGCTTTCTAACATCGCTTGCGCAAATCCGAAATTCAAAATCCGAAATCCGAAATCGGATGTCAACATTGATCATCATGATATGTGGTTTTCTCACAGCCACCATCTGCCATGCTCAGTCGCCGGAGATTTATTTCGACCGCGATATCATGCCGATTTTCAGCCAGGCCGGATGTAACGCTGCGGGTTGTCATGGCACGCAGGTCGGGCAGGACGGTTTTGCTCTGTCTTTGTTTGGCGGTGAACCCCAGTCGGACTTCATGGCCATCACGCATGCAGCCGACGGGCGCCGGATCAATCGCGTGGAACCCCAGCAGTCACTGTTACTACGCAAAGCGACCGGCCAGGTTGAGCATGCCTCGGATCGCAAACTCAATCCCAAATCACTTGAGTACATGCAACTGCTCGGCTGGATCAAACAGGGCGCAACCCGTGACCCGGAAAAACAACCCAAACTCCAGACGCTGGCGGTCACCCCTGACCAGTTGATCACCGAAAAGGGACACAAGCAGTACATCGCGGTTTCTGCCCAGTACTCCGTCGGTGATGCGTTGGATGTGACACCCAACTGTCGTTACACCTCAAACGATGAGAAAGTCGTCACCGTCGACAAACTCGGCAGCATGACCATCACCGGCTACGGGCAGGCATGGATCACCGTCACCTACATGGGCAAGACATCGTTGATTCAGGTCATCGTCCCTCAACCCCTCCGCAGTGAATTCCCCAAAATCGCACCGAATAACCAGGTTGATGATCTGGTCTTTGCTCAGTTACAGGCATTGGGCATCCCACCCTCTAAACTCTGTACCGATGCGGTCTTTGTCCGTCGTCTGTATCTGGATGTCACCGGCAGATTGCCCACGCAAGAGCAGGCCAAACAGTTCCTGTCTGACACCGATCCAGCCAAACGCAGCAAGCTCATTGACACGTTGCTTGCCTCCGATGCCTTTGCCGACTTTGCAGCGCTCAAGTGGTCGGACCTGCTGCGGATCAAGAGTGAGTTTCCATCCAATCTTTGGCCCAACGCAGTGCAGGCGTATTACCAGTGGGTCCGTTCGAGCATTATTGCCAACAAACCCTATGACCAGTTTGTCCGCGAGTTGCTCGTGAGTTCGGGCAGTAATTTCCGTGATCCGACCTGTAATTACTATCGTGCGGTTGCAGACCGTGACCCCCAGGGCTTTGCAGAACAGACCGCCCAGGTCTTTATGGGGGCGCGTCTGAGTTGCGTGCGTTGTCATGCTCATCCCAGCGAGAGTTGGGCACCTGTGGACAATCAACAGATGGCAGCATTCTTTGCCAACGTGAAGTTCAAGAACACACAGGAATGGAAAGAGCAGATCGTCTACCTGCAGACCTGGAATCGTCTCAAGGATGCAGCAGGTAAAGAGGTCGATCTTGTGCCGTTGGGCGGTGAGAAGATTGATGTTCCCAAAGGCAGCAAGGACACGCGCGAAGCCTTTGCGGATTGGTTAACTGATCCGAGCAATCCCTGGTTTGCAAAGAACATCGTCAACCGCGTCTGGTATTGGCTTAATGGTCGGGGCATTATTCACGAGCCCGATGATATCCGTCCGTCCAACCCACCGAGCAATCCCCGGTTGCTTACCTATCTCGAAAAACAGCTTGTCGACAATCACTACGATTTAAAGCACATTTACCGTCTGATTCTCAACAGCAGGACCTATCAGCTTTCGTCCATTACCACGCAGGCCAATGTCTGGGACACGCAGATGTTCTCGCATTACATGCCCAGGCGATTGACCGCTGAACAGATGATGGATGCGATTAATCAGGTGACGCAGACGGATGATGATTTTGTCAGCCGCATCCCCGAGCCGTTCACCAAGTTGCCCAAAGGCACGCGTGCGGTCCAGCTTGCTGATGGCAGTATTGGTCTGCCGATTCTCCAGCTTTTTGGTCGCCCGTCACGTGACAGCAGCTATGAGTCCGAACGCTGCAATGACACGTCCATGAGTCAGGCGTTGTACATGATCAATGCTGAGGAAGTCTCGCGCAAGATTGCCCGCAGTCCGTATCTGAAGCAATTGCTCAAAACGCAAAGCGATCAGGATGTGATCAACGGGATTTACATGACAGCATTCAGTCATCAACCCTGTGAAGAAAAAATGCAGCAACTTGTTGGCTATTTCAAGCAGGTCGACAACCGCCGAGATGCGATCAGTGACCTGCTTTGGGCTGTGCTCAATAGCCGCGAGTTTATGTTTAATCACTAATCCCTCCGAGCGAAGCGAGGAATTTACCATGCTCGACTTTTTAGATCGTCACCTGACACATGATTGCGAAGGGATCAGCCGACGCAGTTTTCTGACTGTTGGTGCGGCTACGGCAACGGGGCTGACACTCTCAGGCTTCCTTGCTGCGCGTGAAGCGCAGGCCGCTGCTGATCTGGCATCAGGCAAGATCGTCAAAGCACCCAAAGCCAAGAGCGTCATCCAACTCTGGATGGGTGGTGGTCCCTGTCATCTGGATACCTTCGATCCCAAACCCGAAGCCGGTGAAGATTATGCAGGGACGTACCGCAAACCGCTGGAGACCAACGTCAAAGGCATGCGCATCAACGAGAAGTTTGAGCATATGGCCAAGTGTGCAGACAAGTATGCCATTATCCGTTCGATGACGCATCACACCAACGGCCACGAAACCGCAACCTACATGATGCAGACCGGCACGCCGCCCGGCGGTGAGTTGGTTTACCCGACCTACGGCGCAGTCGTCTCCATGAAAAAGGGGCAGGCTAATGACTCAAACCTGCCACCCTACATCATGGTCCCCACGCCCATCGGCCGAATCTCTGCCTCCGGTTTCCTGGGTGCCAACTACGCGCCCTTCAGCACCGGTGGTGATCCCAACAGCAAGGACTTTCGCGTCGGCGGGATCGTCCCTCCCAAAGGCATGACCGAAGGACGCATGTCCCAACGTCAATCGCTGTTGGAGATGGTGGATGACTTTGCCCGTGAGCTTGAAGGTTCACCCGCCATTGATGCCATGAGTGAACACCAGAAACAGGCGTATGGCTTGATTCTCGGTGATGCCAAGAAAGCCTTTGATATCAGCGAAGAATCCGACGAAGTCCGTGACCGTTACGGTCGCAACAAGTTCGGCCAATCCTGTTTGCTCGCCCGTCGACTGGTGGAACATGGCGTGCCGTTTGTCACGGTTAACAGTGGCGGTTGGGATACGCACAAGAAGCACTTTGAGTTGATGGATCAGAAACTCCCACCGTTGGATCAGGCGTTTGCTGCGTTGCTTGAAGACCTTGCTGAACGTGGGCTTCTCGACAGCACCATTGTCGTCTGGGGTGGTGAGTTTGGCCGTCGGCCCAAGATTTCCCGTGAACCACCTTGGAACGGCGGACGCCAGCATTTCTGCACCTGCTTTAATTCCGTCGTCGCAGGTGGCGGATTTACAGGCGGGCAGGTCGTCGGTTCGAGTGATCGTCGCGGTGAAACGGTGCGCGATCGCCCGGTCTATCCGTGGGATCTGACCTCCAGTATCTATCAACTGCTGGGAATCGACCCCAACGGTCAACTGCCTCACCCACATGGCTGTGTTGCTTACGTCACCCCAGCAACCGGTGGCAAGGTGCAATCCGGCGGACTGCTCCAGGAGATTATGTAACTCACACACTGCTATCTGGCTCGATGGCATTTGCCACAGAGTCACAGAGACACAGAGAAGAAAATGCGATATACCACTCATCACGCGAAATTCAATTTACCTCAACTCTGTTTGTTGGCTCTGTGCCTCTGTGTCACTGTGGTTCATCCATTGCGAACACATGCCCAGACACTCAGTTTCCCTGCAACACGCGCAGAGCAACAGTATGTGATTCAGGCAACATTGCATACACCGCTGAATCTCCGTTGTGTTTGTTTTTCAGCTGATGGCAAGACACTTTACGTCGGGGCATACAAGCAGGTTCTGGTCTGGTCTTTGGTGGATGCCAAACTTGCAACAACACTCAGCGATTCGAGTATCACCGGAATGGTCACCGCCATGTCGCTTTGCAATGATGACAGAACACTGGCTGTTTCAGGTGCCACACCTGGCAGCAGCACTTCACCCATCGTGCTCTTTGATACCAACACCAACAAAAAGTCCGCAACGCTGCAGCAAACCGGTGATACCGTTCAATGCATGCTCGCGACAAAGGCTGGCAAGCAACTGTTCGTCGGAACCTACGATGGACTGTTGACACTCTGGGATGTCCAAACGCAGAAACTCGAAAAAGAGTTTGCTCAGCAAGGTTCTGCGATTACGAATATCACTGCTGATGACAAGGAAGAATGGGTCGCCGTCTGTAACCATGCCGGGCAGGTCGAAGTGTTTGATGCAGCGGATCAGTATGCAAGTGTTCTGAGGACAACCCTTGATGATGCTGCATCGTCACTGTTTTTTGAGAACGGTAAAACAAGTAATCTCGCGGCCGCCGTTGCAGGTGAGAAGGAAGCAGCTGTCCGTCTGATCAACACCAAGAACCCGCGGAACAAACGCAAATTCACCAACACACCCGCCATGCCGCTAGCTATGTGTCAGGCTGATAACAAAACCGTTTACCTGGCAGGTTCCGACGGGACAATCCTCTCCTGGCAACGCATGAACAGAATCGATAAAACCCTTAAAGCACACACCGACTGGGTCACCGGCATCGCGCTGAGTCCCGATGAAAAACTCCTGGCTTCGGTGAGTCTGGATGGGACCACACGACTGTGGGACCCGAAGGAAGGTTTGCTCTTAGCCACCTTGTTACAACTCAATCCGTTATCCGATGCCTGGCTGATGATCACCAGCCAGGGGACATTCAACGCATCTTCGCCGGACGTGGTGACGTTTTACAATCAACCCGATTCGCTGCAGGCCGGACTTAAAAGTCAGTGGCAATCGCCGGGGAAAGTCAGCCAACACCTTGGTTTTAGCACCAAGTGAAAAGGATCACCGTCATGATCAAACTATCAATGACCGCTTGTCTGCGTTTGGCAATCTTGCTCGTCGCAACACTCGCTTTACCATGTTGGGCGCAGAAGAAAGTCGAACAGGCAACACTCGATCCGCATATTGCACACCTTTTCCCAGCAGGTGGACAGGTTGGTACGACGGTCAATGTCAGCGTTGCGGGTCAGAGCTTTAACGACATCACGGCCATCCGCGTGACCGGTGAGGATATCACTGCGGAGTTACTTGAGCGTGTGAGTGATGAATCGCTTCGTGTGACGGTCAAGCTTGGTCCAAAGGCCAAACCGGGGATGCACGATTTTCGTGTGATCTCTAAAAATGGTATTTCCAATCGGTTCCGCTTTTTTGTGGATCAGTATCCGGAAGTGATCGAGGACAAGGCTGATGCTCAGACCAAGGCACCGATGGAGATTGATCTGGCGGATGCACAGGCTCTGCCTGCTTTGCCGGTGGTTGTTAATGGTCGGGTCTTTGGTGCGGATCGTGATATCTTCAGCTTTGATGCTCGCGCCGGACAGACGTTGGTTTTTGATATTCAGGCGCGTGCGATTTTGCCTTATGTCGCTGACGCCGTGCCGGGGTGGTTTCAGGCGTGTGTGACATTGCTTGATGCCAGGGGTCAGACGGTCGCCTATGCCGATGATAATCAGTTTAATCCTGACCCGCGTTTGATCCACACGTTTGCTGCCGATGGCAAGTATTACCTTGAGATTCACGATGCGCTTTTCCGTGGTCGAGAAGATTGGGTGTATCGCATTCGCATGGGTGAAATCCCGACGATCACGCACATTTTCCCATTGGGCGGGACCCGCAATGAGCAGCAGGTTTTTGAGTTGCATGGCGTGCATCTGCCTCAGCAGACGGTGACGATGAACCTGTCGGAACAGTCGGGCATGATAGGTTGCGTGCAGGTCACCGATGAACGGGGACAGGTGAGTAACATCATGCCGATCATGATCAACGACATGCCCAGTATCAATGAAGTCGAACCCAACAACTACAACGGCAAAGCGCAGAAGCTTGATTGGCCGGTGTGTGTGAATGGTCGCATCGATCAGCCCGGTGATACCGACACTTTTGCCATTTTTACCACCAAGGACAACCAGGAGTTGGTGATTGATGTCTATGCCCGTCGATTGGATTCACCGATGGACAGCAATCTCGACATTATGCAGGGCAATGGGCGTTGGTTAAAGGGCAATGATGATCAGGTGGATGAGTCGTTCCCGTTGATCACGCATCATGCTGACAGTCGGATCGTTTACAACTTCCGTCGCAAAGGAAAGTACTTTTTCCGCATCCGTGAGACGCAGGGCAAAGGTGGGCCGGAGTATGCGTATCGCGTGGTGGTCAGTGAACCGCAGCCGGACTTTGCGTTAAGACTCATGCCGATCAACCGCAGCATTGCACCGGGTGGGACAGCCGAACTTACCGCACAGGTGATCCGTGCCCCCGGCTTTGATGCGCCTGTGGATTTGACGTTCGATAACCTGCCTCAAGGCATGGTGGTCCGTGGTGCACAGATTCCCAAGGGACAGGACGTGGTGCGTCTGACCATGACCGCGCCGCAATCCATTGAGGGAACCCTGCTGTCGCCGACGTTGATCGGCACCGCCAAGGTCAACGACCAGAGCATATCGCGCGTTGCACAACCTGCCCAGGAAGTCATGCAGGCTTTCATCTATAAACACCGACCGGTTACCGAAGAATTGTTATTGGCTGTCAGTGAGCCGCAGTATTTCACGGTGTCACTGGCCAATGCTGATTTACCGGTGCTGGAAGTCGAAGCAGGGGGTGTGGTGGATGTGGACTTCACGCTTAACCGCATCGGCAAAGCCAAGCGTCCGGTTCGCCTGGTTGGCTACAATCCGCCCAAAGGCTGGGGGGTCCGTCCCGGAACCATCAAGCCGGATCAAACCAGCGGTACGGTGAAGATTACAGCCAGTAAATGGGCCAAGCCCGGTGAGCAGGTGAATATTATCGTCCATGGTGAAATGAACATGGGCAAGAAGAAGCAGCGCATCGATATTCCTGCGCCGGTGATCTGCCTGCGTGTGATCAAGGCCACAGAAGCTGACAAAGACAAGTAACTGATCTTGATCAGCATTCAGATATATCAGGATTATTTTGCAATCATATTTTAATTGCCATGTCACGGATTACATCGTCCATTGATGATGTCATGTTATTATCCCATGTTTTTCTATAGCAGTTCAAATCATTAAACTCCATGCCTTGGTATTTTTCGTCATTCCCGCGCAGGCGGGAATGACGGAGGGGGGAGATTAATTCTTTGCATCGCTCTAACATCGCGGTTGTTATCGCGCCATTAATGGGTTGGCTATCGGAATTACGGAAAAGTCATATCAAGATTGGTGTGAATTTTGCCGATGTCACTGACATTCCAGTTTGGCTGGTTTCGTTCTCTATGGGCCGATAACAGTTAGGTTGTCATCGCAATGAATGTACTGGTTGTTGAAGATGATCGTGTGACACGCATGCTCCAGCAGCGGTACCTTAGTGATTGGGGTTATACCGTCCATACTGCGATCGATGGCCAACAGGCCTACGAATTCATTACCCAGGCAGTCCTGCCCACCCCGTTGATCATTCTTCTGGACTGGGTCATGCCCCAGCGTGACGGACTTGAGATTCTTCAGGCCTTGCACGCCTCAGGTCACATGTTTGGTGTTTACGTCATTATGGTGACCAGTAAACGTCAGGGCGAGGAGATCGCGATTGCTTTGGAAAATGGGGCGGATGACTATCTGCGTAAACCATTTCACCCACGTGAACTTGAAGCTCGCATCAACGTCGGTGTTCGCGCTTTGCAAAACGAAGCCCAACTCATTGAACAGAATCGCCTGTTGGATCGCTTTGGTAATGAGATGCATCAGATTGCAGAAGAACGTGCCAAGCAACTTGTCCACGCAGATCGCATGGCATCACTGGGTGTGATGTCCGCGGGCATAGCCCATGAGATCAATAACTCGTCTGCTTTTATTTCCGGTAATGTCCAGACGCTGGCCAAAGTCTGGGAACGACTGCTTAATGAGATCAACACGATGCTCAAGTCAAATCCGCAAGCGGTTCCCGATAAACAGCTTTTTGAATTTGTCATGGATGAAGTCCCTGACATGCTTGATGGTATGCGGATTGGTGTCAGTCGTATTCACAGCATTGTCAAAGGACTTTCTGAATATTCACGTGAAGACCGTGGTGACATGGCACAGATTGATTTGCCCAAGTGCATCGATGACGCACTGGTGATCTGTTCCAACAAAACAAAACGGATCAAGGAAATCAAAGTCATCCCCAATCAGGTCAACGGACGCATCGAAGGTATCGGCAGTCAGATCGAACAGGTGCTTGTGAACCTGGTGGGTAACGCAGCCGATGCCCTTGAAAATGTTGCTGACGGTCAGATTGAAATTGAAATCAAACAGCAAAACAATTGCGCACAGATTACCGTCACGGATAACGGGCCGGGGGTCAGTCAGGAAGTGGCAGATCGTATCTTCGATCCCTTCTTCACCACCAAGGGCGTTGGCAAAGGAACAGGCCTGGGACTTGCCATCTGTTCCAAGATCATGACCAATCACAACGGACGTTTATACGTGGATCACAGTTATACAGATGGAGCGCGTTTCGTTCTGGAATTACCCGTTGAGGAATGGAAGGCAGCGGCATGAATATTTCACTGCTGATTGTTGATGATGAAGAGCAGATTCGTCAGATGCTATGTCGGCATTTTCGGCTCATGGGCTATGAAGTCCATATGGCGCAAGATGGCGCCAATGCCATCGAGGTGCTTGAGTCCGTGAAAATCGACATCGTTATCTCTGACATTCTCATGCCCAATAAAACCGGGATTGACCTCTTGCGTTACATCAAGCAGAACAGCCAGATGATTCATGTCATCATGATCAGTGGCTATGTTTGTTTGGAAAATGCCATGACCTGTATGCGCCTGGGAGCTCAGACCATCATCTTCAAACCCCTGGAGGAAATGACGGAACTGGAGAATGCCGTTAACCGTGCTGTGGAGAATATCCATCATTGGTTAAAGGTCCTCAAGGAACTGCAATCTCGTAAACCAGGAATGGTGGGCCATGACTCAAGATAACACGCCGTCAATTAACATCGACGACAGTCTGGTCCAGGAATTCATCGATGAATCGCTGGATATGTTGTCGTCTCTGGATTCACGGTTCATCGAACTTGAAGAGCAACCCGGTGAACTGTCGATCATCGAAGCGATCTTTCGCCCGGTGCACTCGATCAAAGGTAACTCCGGTTTCTTTGGCTTTGTTCACGTCAAGCATCTGGCACATGAACTTGAAACACTGCTGGACCTGATGCGTAAAAGCAAACTTGGTGTCAGCACCGATGTCATCAATATTCTGCTTGATGGTATGGATTCACTGCGATCCATGCTCTCACGTGTCAAGCAGGGTGAAGGCGAACTGCCTCACGGGGATGAATCCGTCCAGACGATCATTGATCGCGCCAAGACCGTAGCCAACGGGGACGATCCCAAGCTCGCATGGCAGGAGGTTGCCAAGGCGTTGGACAAACTTTCCCCACAGATCGCTGATCTTGACGAAGGAGTTGTAAAATCCTTTGCGTCACTTTCCCAACTGCTTAGCAAGCTCAATCCCAATAAACTGAGCAAGTCTGATACCGACGCAGATGCTGCTGTACATGGCAGAGATGGTCGGCAAAAACTACTCGACATTGTCACGTTGCTCAAAGATAAACCTGATGACGAAGTACAGATCGCTGAGTTCCAGGATTTGTTGCATAAGTCCCACTCGGATACCGATGATGCCAACGCACGCCAGGTGATTGATGAACTGCTTGAAACACTGGATGTCTTCGTTGGGACCATCGGTCTGGATGAGTTAGCCATTGCGGTGCTCGAGGAAAAACTCAATACCATTGATCAATCTGCTATCCCATCCGGTGATGCACCTCTAGCCGTTGATAGACCTGCAGATAACCACGAACCTGTTGCTCAACAAACGACCACAGAGAAACAGCCTGAACAACAAGCTGGTGAACAAACACCTGAATCGACGGAGAAAAAACCGTCCGGCAAATCCAACAAATCGCATGACTCCAACAAGACCATGCGTGTGAGTGAAGCTTACATCGACAAGTTCCTTGAATATGTCGGTGAACTAATCGTCGTCGGTGACATGTATTCCAATGTCTATAACCAGATGATTCTCAGTCAAGCTGAACGCAAACTCATCAATACGCTCAAGCGTACCAACGAGACATTCAGTTCGCTCAGTCAGCAACTCCAGAACAGCATCATGTCCATACGCTGCGTGCCGGTTGGAACGCTGCTGCAAAAAGTCCCGCGTCTGGTCCGTGATGTTGCTCGCATGTCCAACAAGCAAATCGAGGTGACTGTCACCGGTGACAAGGTGGAAATGGACAAGAGCCTCGTGGACCTGCTTGATGCACCCTTGGTTCACATGGTGCGTAACGCCGCAGATCATGGCATTGAAAAGCCCGAAGACCGTGTTGCTGCAGGCAAACCTGAACAAGGTCATATCAGTGTAGACATCACCGAGTCCGACTCCCGCATTATGCTTGCCATTACCGATGATGGTGGTGGTATCCGATTGGATAAGATCAAGGCCAAGGCCGAGTCCATCGGCTTGATTGCGCCCGGCGCAAATTTGGATGAGGATGCTTTGATCAACTGTCTCTTTGCTTCAGGTGTCTCCACCGCCGAACAGATCACCGATGTCTCCGGGCGCGGGGTCGGCATGGACGTGGTCAAACGCATGATCGACGAAGCCGGTGGCAATATCAGTATTCAGACCAAACTCGGTCAGGGCACGACGTTCTCCGTCGAATTGCCCAAGTCCGTCACCACGCAGATCATGTCTGCTTACCTGCTAGAAGTCGCGGGGCAGAAATATGCCTTGCCACTGAATTGCATCCAGGAAACCGTGTGTATTGACCCGAAGACCGTCAACACCGTTATGCAACATGGTCAATTGACCTATCACAATGACTCAGCCTACCCGTTGGTTGAACTCAAGCGGATTCTGGATATCCCCAGCCATCTATGTAATAAGTCAACATCGGAAGATGAGCGACAGATTCTCGTGCTGGTTCGTAATGACAAGTCGACCGTTGCAGTCAAAATTGATGATGTCCTTGGCATCCAGCAGATCGTACTCTGCAAGATTGATGGCATGGAAGACGGCAATGAACTGATTCAGGGCGGTGCCCAAATGGGGGATGGCACGATCGTACTGATCCTTAACCCGGAAATCCTTCACGACCAATCCTGCATCGAACAACTCAACTAACAAACGCCAACGTGCTATTCCCAAAAAGCCCAGAGACTTATTGATGAGGTCTCTGGGCTTTTTTGTTTTTAATAACCACGAGTCCCTTGGCCCCCGGTCCATTCCTCACGGATTCCCCCGCGTTTTCCCCGGAACTCCCCGGTCCCCCGGAACTTCTTGGATCCCCCGGTAATCCAATGATCCCGAATCGAGACTCGTGGTTGAGCATGGAATCAGTAAATACATTTTGGAACACACATATCCATTTCCTTTCGAGATGAAGTATATACGTTCAGAATGCAACAGAGACGGGAATATGTAAGCTGATTGTCGCAGTGATGGGATATCAATGTTTCGTTTTTGATCTGGCAACTTCCTTATCAATATCAAGTGACACACGCAACCGTCAGCAGGAGATATTGATCAAGATATAAGAGGTGACAAAGAGCTATTCAAACATATATTCTTCACGCTTTGTCGCCTGCCGCAGACGGGAGTCCAGTGGTACTTACAGCGCGCACAGAATGCCTCTTGATTCCAGCTTTTGTGGGAATGATGCCATGGAGATGACAGATTGGTTACACGCTAATCGACCGCTGTCCCTGCTTGCGTCAATGTTTCGTCTGTCGACATCGGATCCACTTCGCGACAGCTTGTGGTGAGAATATCAATCAGTTCCTTGAGTTCTGCATGCCAGGCATCTTCGAGCATCCCATGCGGGGTGATCTGCATGAACTCTTCACAAAGCAGAATCATGCGCAGCAAGTGTCGGAAAATCACGCCTTCCTGTTTCGCAAGATCATGCGTCTGAATATAGTCGTTGAAGTTGCCCCCCATGTTCACCAGATCGCCAACGCACCACACCGCGGTGATCGGCACCTTGCCTGCATGCTTCACTTTGCTACGGAAGAACTCCGCCATCTTCTCTGCTAAGGGGATCGGGAATTTGGGTGTTTCACCGTAAGCCAAATCCTGATCATGTGGTCTTGGTGGGTAGAGTTCTTCCTGCGTGTATAGGCCTGCTTGAATCAAAGCAGGGTCCACCAACTCCGTTGCGAGATTGCCGGGGGGTAAGTGTTCGTAATGGGGCACGCGGACTTTGCGTGCAACCGATCCTGGCATTTCCAGTAACGACTCCATGATCTGCACGCGCTCGTGTTTGTCCGACTGTCCCAGATAGTCGAGCAAAAACGCACCATAAAGTGGCTGAACCGCGCGGAACACAAGCATTTCTTTTAAACGTGCTGTCGGGTGCGCATGCGTCGGTTTATAGTCGGCATAGAGTTTGGAAGCCAGCGATTTTGACTTCTTCTTTTTCTCTTTGGCAGGTTCCGGTGCAGGATCTGTGCCTTTACCAAGTCCTGTACCCAGACTCAGTGATGCCATGAGGTCTTCGACGGATTGTGGTTTGTCGGACGCTTCTTTCTTCTCCGCTTCGTCGGACTTCTTATCGTCATCGTCCTGCTCATCCTGCGATGGTGGTGGCGGATCAAGTGTGACAAAGCCTTGCTCATGAAGCGTCACCAGCATGGCAGTGAGATGATCCTGACACGCATCAATCTCCGGTAGTGGCATGAGTCGTTTACTCACCGCATCCCGCAGGAACGTGACATCCGGTGAGTCGTTAAGCAGGTATGCCAGTAGTCTCCAGGGTAAATGCCCTTTGGATTCCAAATTGCCGGGCTCTGCGATTTGGAGTTTTTCGAATTGCGGTTCGGACCAGTAACTAAAACCTTCGCGGCGCTTGGGCGTTTTCTTTTCCAGCTTTTTGCGCATCGTGCGTATCTTGGGGTCTTTGCTGTCTTCGGGGATCTGTTCGATCTTTTCCTTGTGACGCAGAATTTTGACATCGTCCTCATGGGCGACCGCATAGACATGTCCCTGTGTATCAAACTGCGGGCGGCCTGCACGACCGAACATCTGGTGCGCACTGCTTGCTGCGATGAGTTTCTTTCGGTCTTTGGGGCCTTTGAGTAACTCGGTGAGAACCACGGAGCGAGCAGGCAGGTTCATGCCTGCCGCGAGGGTTTCAGTGCAGACACAGATGGAGAGCAGTTTTTGTTGAAAGAGTTCTTCGACAAGGCGGCGGTGTTTGGGCAGTAAACCTGCATGATGCACACCAATCCCGCGCAGGAGAATGCGTTTGAGTTTCGGGCCGACACCCCCGGAGAAATCGACATCTTCCAGGGCATCTGCGAGTTGTTTTTGTTGATCGCCCTGGAGCATGTCTTTACCACGCAGAAGCTCCGCGGTATTCCAGCATTTTTCGCGGTCAAAGCAGAACACCAGCGCTGGCGTTTTTTTGGTGTCTTCATCACCTTGACTCATTTGAGCCAGAAGGTCGGGCAGCAGTTCATTTTCCCAGTGATAGGTCAGGGGCACTTTGCGCTCCGTGCCGTTGACCCATTGCAGATCTCGCTTGTGTGATTTTTTAAGCCACGCCAAAAATGCCATGCCGTTACCGACGGTTGCTGAGAGCAGCATCAGCCGGACATTACCTGGCAGCATCGCCAAACTCAACTCCCACACAATCCCACGTTCAGGATCCGCAAAGGAATGAAACTCATCCATCACCACGCAGGCGACATTTTCAAAGCTGAAGCTTCCGGGGGTGTGTAGTCGGTTTAAGAGAATCTCAGCGACAACGACTTTGATCGGCGCATCAGGATTGATCGAGCGATTGCCGGTGACAAGGCCCACCATGTTGCGGTTAAAGCCCCATTTTTCCGCTGCGTTCTGGACCTCTTCAAACTTCTGTTCGGTGAGCGCAATCAGCGGCGTGGTGTAATAAGCCTGCTTGCCCGTCTGTAATGCTTCGTAAAGTGCAGCCTCCGCGATGAGTGTCTTCCCCGTCCCCGTCGGTGCCGTCACGAGCACACCCTGATCGGAAGCAAAATAAGCCATCAACGCCTCCTCCTGCACCGGGTATGGCTCGTAGGGGAGTTGATCGAGGTAGTTCAATAAGATGTCGTCACGCGATAAATCTGTCATAGGGGGACAGGATAACTCGAATACAGAAATGGGGCGAATGGCTGGAACTTTTGCAACTTTGAGACGATTGCAAAAGCTTCATCACGATAGAATAAATGCAACACATCAACTATCTTTCGGGGATCATCATGCAGCCAATGACTGAAAAGAAGATCAAGCGATTGCGAAGTGCAGTTAAGCATTATTTCTGGGTCAAATACTTTATCTCTTTTTTTTGTCCTGTTTTTTGTGTGGGCAGGTGGAATGAAATTTTATCACGCATGGTGTGTCGGGCAGAAGCTGGATGTTCCGTTATCTTATTTTTTTAAGATGGCAAGTGGTCCTGAAATGAATCGCATGTATTCAGGTGCTGAAGTTTTTGCTGTGAATTTGATTTATGGAGGCATCATCCATTTTATTGGTGCTTTGTGGATGTTCATGTTGTGGACATTGCTGCGTCCCATACATAAACACAATAAATTACTTCTACATTACATCGATAAAGAGCAAAACCGGTAGTAAATAAACATCAAACTTCATCAATGCTTTGAATATATATTCCGTGTGCAGTTTGCTTAAGTGCATTGGCAAATCGTTTATCACTGGTGATCATCACGGACTTTGTCTGGATTGCCAACGTGAGATACAGGCAATCATACACAGTACGCTTGTATTGCATGGCTAACTTCAACGCATCTGCAAGAAGCCCGTCGCTTGAATGAACCTGAAATGGCAGATTCAAAAGAGATTCAGCGAGGTAGGGCGGGTAGAGCGTAGCGAAACCCACCAATTCTGTGCGTTGAACTTCCAATCGGTGGGTTTCGTTCGAAGACTCACTCTACCCACCCTACGGTAAATTTGAGAAATTCAATCCAGATCAAGATCGGTTTGGATACCATCGGTTCCCCAATCCGATGTGAGTATTCCTTCTGAAACATATCGGTGAATGGAGGAATACTGCCAATCTACTGGGCGGTTGACGTAGCCGTGTTTCACGGGATTGAAATGGATGTAATCAACGTGCTGATGCAAATCTTTTTCATCACGGATCAGGTGCTCCCAAAATCGTCTTTGCCAAATCCCTCGTTCGTTTTTGTGAATTCGGCTTTGTGACTTGGGTTCGTTGGATTGAATACCTCGACTGAATGTACTTTTGATTTGACGCCAGCGTGTTGAAAAATCCATGTCGTTTTCAGGTAAGGTCCAAATGCAATGCAGGTGGTCGGGCAAGATCACTGCTGCATCCATGTAAAACGGGTGATGTTGTTGCACGAGAGCAAATGCGTTTCGTAATAATGCGACATGATCAACCAATAATGATTGACTGCGATTGGCAAGTGTCAGAGTAAAAAAATAACTCCCACCGGATTGTCGCCAACGTCGGTAATTGGGCATGGCACGATTGTAAGACAATAGATGTAGGGTGGGTAGAGGCTACGCCGAAACCCACCGTTGATTTGTACGGACGGGGTGATTGGTGGTGGTGATGGTGGGTTTCGCTGCGCTCTACCCAACCTACATAAAACCATTAAAAAAAACGCAGATTGAAGCGTTCACTTCGATCTGCGTTTTTTGATGTTGTGATTTTATTTTGTTTACAGACCCATCAGCAATTTGCCGGGGTTTTCCAGGCAGCTCTTGATGTCGTTGAGGTAGCGGGCTGCGGCGCCGCCATCAACCAGGCGGTGGTCGTAGCTCAAGCTTAATGGCATCATCAGACGCGGGACGATGTTGCCGTCCTTGGTGACGATGGGCATCATGCGGCTGCGGCCGACGAGCAGGATGGCAACTTCCGGCGGGTTGATGACCGGAGTGGAGTAGGTGCCACCGATCGCGCCGAGGTTAGAGATGGTGAAGGTACTGCCACGCAGGTCTTCAATGCCGAACTTGTTGGAACGGATGTTCTCGATGATGGTGGTCATCTCTTCGGTGATCTCGGCAATGCTCATGGTGTCGGCATTACGCAGCGAAGGCACAACCAGGCCACGGTCGGTGTCGACCGCAATGCCGATGTTGATGTACTGCTTGTAGATGACTTCGCCGGCTTCCATGTCGACCGATGCATTGATGCTCGGGTTCTTGCGAAGCGACATCGCACAGGCTTTGATCAGGAAGGGCATCGTGGTGAGCTTGAGCCCCTGAGCGGTGAAGTCATCCTTGGAGTCCTGACGCATGGCTTCGAGGTCGGTGACATCCGCATCGTCGAAGTTGGTGACGTGGGGGATGGTGGTCTTGGAGGTGACCATGGTTTTGGCGATGGTCTGACGAATCTTGGCCATCTTGTCACGGGTGATCGGGCCGAAGGAATCGTTGGACGCTTCGCCGGGGGTGTCCATGGCTTTTTTGCGTTCGATGACGGGGGCCATGGATCGGGCGGCTGCGATGATGTCTTCGCGTGTGACGCGACCGCCTTCGCCGGAGCCTGCGATGTTGTTGAGGGAGACACCCAGTTCACGGGCCAGTCGGCGTGTTGCCGGGCCTGCGGGGACGCCTGCTGCGGACTTGGGTGCGACTTTGCGTTGCGCCGGTGCCGGAGCGGCTTTCCTGGGTGCCGGTTTTTCCTCAGCCTTGGGGGCTTCTTCTTCGGCAGACGCTTCCTGGGCAGGCGCTTGAGCGGTTTCTTCAGCGACTTCTTCTTCTGCCGGTGCTTCTTCCTGTGCAGGTTCTTCAGCAGGAGCTTCTTGGCTGTCGTTGCTGTCGCCGCCGTCAGAGTCATTGAGTTCGAGGATGGCCTGGCCGACCTTCACGGTGTCACCGGCTTTGACCATGATCTTGCCCACGGTGCCAGCGGAAGGTGAAGGCACTTCGACCATGGCCTTGTCGGTTTCGATTTCCAGCAAGGGTTGATCGGCAGAGACGGATTCGCCTTCGGAGACCAGAATGTTGACGACGTCGCCACCTTCGATGTTTTCGCCTAAGTCAGGCAGTGTGAATTCGGCCATTTCGATTTGTCCTTCAATACCTTTTAATCGGGTTTTGTGATTCGGGTTCCGGGTTTCGGGTCAAGGCAAACGGGCGTGTTGGGTTTGACGTTTATGTCTTTACCCGACACCCGATACCCGACTCACGAAACCCGTCAAAAATTTATACCGTAAACGGGTTGGGTTTGTCGGCGTCGATGCCCAGGTCCTTGACGGCCTTGGCGGCGACCTTCTTGTCGAGTTTACCATCACGGGCGAGCTTGTAGAGCGTGGCAACCACAATGCACTCGGCATCGACTTCAAAGAAGCGACGCAACGCTTCGCGGGTTTCACTGCGACCAAAGCCGTCGGTGCCCAAAACGTACATACCGTTCTTGATCCAGGGCAGAAGCTGCTCGGGCACCGCGCGGACATAGTCGCTGGCTGCGATGATCGGGCCTTCTTCGCCTTCAAGGACCTGCTCGATGTAGCTGACCTTGGGGTCTTGATCTGCATGGAGCATGTTCCAGCGTTCGCAGTCCACTGCGTCACGACGCAGTTCATTGTAGCTGGTGACGGACCAGACCTTGGACGATACGTTGTACTTGTCAGCCAGGATGTCCTGAGCCTTGAGCACTTCGTTGAGGATGGCACCGGAGCCGAAAAGCTGGACATTTGCCTTGGACTTCTTGGCCTTGGTTTCCTTGAATGGGTAGATGCCTTTGACGATGCCTTCCTCGACACCTTCGGGCATGTCGGGATGGACGTAGTTTTCGTTTTCGACGGTGATGTAGTAGATCCAGTCTTCGTTGTTTTCGTACATGCGTTTCATGCCATCAAAGACGATGACATTGGTTTCGTACGCGAAGGCCGGGTCATATGCCTTGACGGTTGGGAAGGCGATGGCATTGAGGATGGAGTGTCCGTCCTGATGCTGAAGGCCTTCACCGTTAAGTGTCGTGCGACCGGCGGTACCACCGAGCATAAAGCCGCGGGCACGCATGTCGCATGCCGCCCAGATCAGGTCACCGATACGCTGGAAGCCGAACATGGAGTAGTAGATGAAGAAGGGGATCATGGCCACGCCGTGTGAGGTGT
>MDTD01157969.1_pt1 | contig 21729 bp, 13 predicted proteins | sample 811221 | NCBI WGS metagenome assembly MDTD01 (sample SAMN05326646, study PRJNA326480) | marine metagenome | isolation source: seawater | place: Pacific Ocean: South West | collected 2011 | reverse complement strand
TGGCGCTGGTCGCCGCCGTGCTGCTGCCGGCCGAGTTCTTCTATCTCCGTCTGATGCGCCCAAAGGTCGAGCGCCGCACCCGGTCGATGCGGGAGCGGGTGAGCGACATCTCGGCCTTCCTCCTGGAGACCCTGCCGGCAGTCAAGTTCATCCAGTCGGTGGGGGCGGAAGAGCGGGAAACCCGACGCCTCGGCGGCCTCAACAGCGCCTATCTCGACGACCTGCTCCGTCTTCAGGTGACCGAGTTCTTCACCGCCGCCGTCCCCAATTTCCTGGTGTCCGCGAGCCGCGCCCTGGTGTTCTTCGCCGGCGGCTACCTGATCGTCGTCGACCGCTCGATGACCCTCGGCACCCTGATCGCCTTCTCGAGCTATCTGGGCTTCGCCACCGGCCCGGTGCAGAGCTTGCTCGGCATTTATGTCGGCGTCCTCAGGATGCGGGTCTCGCTGAGACGGGTGATGGAGCTCACCTTGGCCGAGCCCGACGTCCAGCAGGCTGAAGTTCCGGCCACTCTGCCGCCTGAAGCCTGTGGTGCCGTGCGGTTTGAGCGGGTCTCTTTCCGCTATCCCGGCAGCGAGACGCCGGTGCTTACCGACGTTTCCCTCGATGTCGCGCCGGGCGCCAAGGTCGGGGTGATCGGCGAATCGGGGGCGGGGAAGACGACCTTCATCGACCTTCTGCACCGGCATTTCGATCCCGAGGCGGGGCGGGTGCTGCTGGACGGCGTCGATGTCCGCGACCTCGGACTGGCCGAGCTTCGCCGCCATGTCGCCGTCGTTGCCCAGGATATCGTCCTCTTCCGCGGCTCGATTGCCGATAATATCCGTTACGCCGTGCCCGAGGCCGACCCGGCGGCGGTCGAGAACGCGGCCCGGCTCGCCCAGATCGACGACTTCATCCGCGCCCAGCCGCAGGGCTACGACACCCCGATCGGGGAACGCGGCGCGCGGCTCTCCGGCGGTCAGCGACAGCGGCTGGCGATCGCCCGGGCGCTTCTCCAGCAGCCCTTGGTCCTGGTTCTCGACGAGGCTACATCCGCGGTCGACCGCGAGACCGAGATCAGGCTGACGACCGAGATCGACCAGCTTTTCGCCGGCCGCACCCGTATCGTCATCACCCACCGCCGCGAGGCGCTGACGGGCGTCGACATGCTGGTCGAGATCGGGGCCGGCCGGCTGGTCCTTCGCGAGGCCGCGTGACGTCGGTCCGCGTGGGGCTGCCCGACAGCGGGTGCGGAGCCGCGCTCGGCGCCCATGTCGATGCCTCGGCCGCGTTCGTGTCGGCCGAAGACGGCGCCGTCGAGCAGCAGGTGGCGGGGCCCGACCGGGCCGGGCACGGTACGGCGCTCGCCGAGATCGTCGTCATGCAAGCGCCTGCGGCACGGCTCCTCATCGCGCAGATCTTCGGTCTCCGTGCCACGACCTCGGCGGAAGCGGCGGCGGTCGGGATCGACTGGCTGGTGGAGAGCGGCGCCGACATCCTGTCGATCAGCTTCGGTCTGCGCGAGGACCGGGCAGCGCTACGCGAGGCTTGCGCGCGGGCGTTGGGTGAGGGCCGGATCGTCCTTGCGTCGTCCCCGGCACGCGGCGAGCCGGTCTTCCCGGCCGCCTATCCCGGTGTCCTGCGTATTACCGGCGACGCACGCTGCGGTGCCGACGAGATCTCGGTGCTGGGCACCGCTCAGGCCGACTTCGGTGCCTGCGTTCGCGCCGCACATGGGCGCGGCGCGAGCTTCGCCGTGCCGCACGTCGCGGGCTTGCTGGCCGCCTATCTGGCCGAGGGCGGCGACCGCCGTCCGCAGGCGGTTCACGATCACCTCTCCGCCGTCGCCCGCTTCCATGGGCCCGAGCGCAAGACCTGGTCCGATGTCGGAGGCGCCTGAAGCGACGCCGGCCCGGCATCCTGTGGTGCCGCGTGCCTTGACTGTGCTTGCGGTCGTGGTCGGAGCGGTCGCGATCTACCTGTCGGGTCCCGTCATGGGCCGGGTCTTCGTGGGGCTCGCCGCCGTTGCGGCCGTGTTCGGGGCCTTCGACCGACCGCGTCAGGGCGTATGGAGCAGGGTCGCGATCGGTTTGCTGATCTCGGCCGTCGCGGCATTGGGCGGGCATCTCCTCAGCGACGATTTCGGTGTTCTCTATGTCTGGCTGTACAGCGCTTCCGATCTCGCCTGGTATCTGAAGCTCGCCAATCTGTGGGGCGGGGACGAGGGCGTTCTCCTGTTCCTCTCGGCCCTCGCCGGACTCGGCGCGCTCCGTCTCCGCCGCTATGGCGGCTGGGCGGCTTCGGGAGCGCTGCTGATTACCGCCTTCCTCGCCATGGGCGCGACAGTCTGGTCGCCTTTTGTCGCGACTCCGGACGCAGAGCGCGCCGCGGTCGAGAGCCAGGGCATGAACGCCCATCTGATCAATGGCTGGATGACATTGCATCCGCCGGCGGTGTTCATCGCCTTCGGCCTGTTCATCGCTCCCCTGGGGGCTGCAGTGCAGGCGCTGGCGACCGGGGAGGGACCGTGGCGGGAGATCGCCACCCGCTGGACGCGCTACGGCTGGACGGTGCTCTCGATCGGCCTCGTCGCCGGCATGTGGTGGGCCTATGAGGACTTCACGTTCGGCCAGTTCTGGCATTGGGACCCCGTCCAGACCGCGGTGTTCGTGGTCTGGGCACTGGCGACGGCCCATCTCCACACGCTCCGCCGCTACCGGCCGAACGGTGCCTTCGTCCGGCTTCATCCCATGCTGGGTCTTCTCACCGGCTGTGCCGCCGCCGGCTCCCTCGTCATCACCCGTCTGCCCACGCTTGCCTCCTCTCACCGCTATGTCGGCGAGACTTCCTGGCCGTGGTTGCTGGCGGGCACCGGGCTCCTGCTGCTCGCGACGGCAGTCGCGTTTGCGCTGTCGTGGCGCCGCCGGATCGATGCGCGGTCGGCCGGCGAGCATGCGTTGCTGATCCGGGTCGCGGCCATTCTTCTCGTCGTCTGCGCCGGCGTTGCCGCTTACCACATCGGCGAGGCCCTGGCGCGGGAATGGCGCGACGTGCCGAAGCCCGACTCGCTGAAGCCCTTCTTCGCTTTCATCGCCCGCTGGTCGAGTTCGGCCGAGACCGAGCGTCTCGCCGCCGCCTTCGACCAGTGGGACATCGACCGCTTCTCCATTGACCGCTGGCTGGCCCCGGCCGGCGTGCTGATCGGCATGGTGGGCGGCCACTACTTCCTGCCGATCGCAAGCCGGTGGTGGCGCTGGGGGCTCTCCACGGCCGTGGCCGCGTTCGCGGCCGTCACCGCACTTTACCTGTCGCCGGTCGAGCGGCTTTACGGCGGACACGGCATGACCTCGTCGGCGACGACGGCGATCTTTCCCTGGCTCGATGCGCTGGCCGTGGCAGTGCTCTATCTCGCCTTAAGCGCGCTCGCTTCCGGCATCGTCACGGTGATTCGGCATGGCCGGCACCGCATCGCTCTCCGCTACGCCCTGCCGGTGGGGCTGGTTCATGCGGGGATCGTGCTCGCTCTCGTGTCGGCGACGGCGGCGGGCGTGTTCGACAGCTACGAGCAGCGCCAGCTCAGCTATCCCGGCGACTTCGCCGTGCCGCAGAAGTTCGGCGACTATCAGGTCTCGGTCCGCTTCGACGGCGACGGCTATCTCCGGGATGGCGGACGTGGTGAGGAGAAAGCGGCCTTCCACGCCATTGCCGACGTCGACTGGTCGCTCGCCCGCGACGGCGAGGTGGTGGAGGCCGCGCAGGGCCGAACCCTTTACCGCGACGCCCGTCCACCGACACCCAGGGGTCTCGGTCCCATCCGTCTGATGTGCGCGATGATCGACTACCGCTACGCGCGCTATCTGAGCGGCGACCGCCAGGTGATGGACCCGTTCATCCATCGCGGCCTGTGGCGCGACGTTCAGGTCTGGTTGCCTGCCCCCAACTACGACGAAGGCGAAGACGGCCCGGAAGCGGTCGAGAGCCGGGTGCCGGTGGTCCTCAAGGTCTTCCCGATGATGACTTGGCTGTGGGTCGGCATGCTGGTGGCGCTGGCCGCCGCCATCGCCGCGGGCGCCTTCGAGATCGGTGCGTCGCGGCGCCGTGCCGGCCGCTGATCTCTACCCGTGCCGGCTGACCACCACCGCTGTTGCGTTATCCTCACCGCCCGCCTCCACGGCCGCCGTCAGCAGGGCGTCGATTGCGGCTGAAGGATCGCCGGCATGGGCAGCGAAGATGTCGACCATCTTGCGGTCGCTCAGCATGTCGCTGATCCCGTCCGTGCACAGCAGGAAGGCCTGCGCCTTGGCGATGTCCAGGGGGGCGATCTGCGGTTCCAGCGCCCGGTCGAGGCCCACCGCCTGGGTGAGCTGGTGCCAGAGGGGGCTGTTGCGAACGGCGTCGAGCGGCATGGCGCCGGCTTCGAGAAGGTCCATGCCGGCGGTGTGGTCGCGGGTCCGCTGCATCAGGCTGCGGCCGTCCCAGACATAGATGCGGCTGTCCCCGGCATGGGCAATGGTCGCGTTGTCCTCGCCGATTTGGAGGATCGACAGCGTCGTGGCCATCCCTTGCTGGCTGGGCAGCTGGCTGCCGGCTTTGGCAACGGCGCCCTGTGCGGCGATCATCGCCTCACGCAACTGGTCGGGCCTTTCGCGTAGGGCGGCCAGCGCGCTTTCGACCGCAAGCCGGCTCGCTGCTGCGCCAGCCGGCAATCCACCCAAGCCATCAGCGATCAGATAGCAGCCGATCTCCGGCGCCAGCGCATAGGAGTCCTCGTTGCGGGGGCGGATCCGGCCGATATCGGAGCCGCCCGCGGCTCGCCATCCCATGGGGCCGTCGACGGCGGAACTGGTGACGGAACGCATTGCCGTGCTGGTCGACCTTGCCATGGAAACGATCTCCCTTCCGTCGATGTTGCGGTGCACATAGGCTGTGCAAAATACCCGCGGAGTGCCGAAGAAATATGTGGCGTTCCACGGCGAAGATGGTCGCCAGCCGCAGAACCATCACCCGTCGATAGGTGTTAACGCTTTAATATGGTTGAAGAAATCTTCCTCCAGCACCGCTCGCCCCGCCGTCGAGGCCCGATCTTTGCACTGCTATCCGACAATGTGGACCCGTTGGTCTCAACAACCAGAATAAAGGCCCCGTTTAACTGATGTTAATCCTCTCCCTGCGACACTACTTGGGTAAGTTCAGTGAAGGACAAGGCCGGGTAAGCCCATGATGCCGGACTCGCAAGCGCCGAGGCTCTTTTCGGATCAGGACCGCGAAGCGATGCTCCGGGCCAGTGACTCCTGTCTTCTCTCCGGTTCCTGGGGGGCAGTCGAACGCGTAGCCGACCATAACGGCGAGCGCTTCGTCGTCTACGGAGTCGGCAACGGTCTCGATATTCTGTTCGAGGTCCGGCCGACCGCTGACGGCGGATGCGAGATCGCCGAAGGTCGCAGCGGACGGATCCTGTCCAAGGGGACGCCTTTGGGAGAGGCGCTGCGGGAGGTTCTTGCCGCCGACAGCTTCGAAGAGGATCAGCTTTCCTTTCGTCCCCGCAGCCGGGTCGCCTGAATATCCTGCATCGCTGCCCTGCATGACGGGATCGGTGTCCCGTCGGGACCTGCTCTATACTTCGCTGCCATCCCCATGGAGGGGAAGGGAGCGCCGCAATTCCCGTTTTTCTTTCGTCAGGTTCGAGACCGGCTGCGGCTGATTCAGGGGCGCGCCGGTGATCGTGCTTTTCACCGATTTCGGCTATGCCGGACCTTATGTCGGGCAGATGAAGGCGGTGATCGCCCGGGAAGCACCGGGCGTCCCGGTCATCGACCTGTTCGCCGATGCGCCCGCGTTCGATCCGATGGCGTCCGCCTATCTTCTGGCCGCGTACTGGCGCGAATTCCCGGCGGGGACCGTTTTCCTATGCGTCGTCGATCCTGGTGTCGGCGGTGCGCGGCGCCCTGTGGTGCTGAATGCGAGCGAACGATGGTTCGTCGGTCCCGACAACGGCCTGATGGCTATCGTGGCCCGTCGCTGCGGGGTGGCTGCGGCGACATGGCGGCGCATCGACTGGCGGCCCGCCAAGCTCTCTGCCTCGTTCCACGGCCGCGACCTGTTCGCGCCGGTCGCCGGGCGTCTGGGTAAGGGGATTCCCCCGTCCAGCAGCGCGATCGACCCGGCGACGGTGGTAGGCGCCGACTGGCCGGACGATCTTCTCCGCGTGGTCTATGTCGATCACTACGGCAATGCGATGACCGGTTGCCGTGCCTCGGCGCTTCCTTCCGGAGCCGTTCTGCTGGCGGCCGGGCAACGCCTGAGCCGGGCCCGAACCTTCGGTGATGTCCCGCCCGGTACCGCCTTCTGGTACGAGAACGCCAACGGACTGGCGGAAATCGCCGTCAACCAGGGGCGGGCCGATGCGGTTCTCGGCTTGGACATCGGCAGCGAGGTCGTCCTCGAAGCCACAGGGTAGCTCTTCGCCTTGCGCCAAATAGGCGCCTGATATTTGATGGAATACGCCATAAACCCCATGTCTGCTGTTGGCGATACGGCCTCGGAGAGATCGCAGCGTCGATCGGGACGGAGCGCCTTCGTTATTATGTCTTCTATGGCTAGTTAACGGGGGAGTTGATTATGGTGATCCGACTCGCTTTTCGCGCGAGATCGGATGGCCGGGCCCGTCGATAGGTACGGGGCTCGGCAAGGACAGGCGGGAGGTGCCGAAATATGCGTGCTTCCGACTCGCTGCAACCGACGGGTTCGGGGCCGGACGGCCTCGATCCACGCCTGCGCGACGCCCTTTTTGCGGCGGCGCTCAACGACATTCCCAGTGCGATCGTCGCCGCCAATACCGATCGCCGCATCATTCTGGTCAATCGAGCGTTCTCGGCGATGTTCGGTTACGCGGTCCAGGAAGCCATCGGGCGAAAGTCGATCATCCTCTACGAAAGCGAGGCCAAGTTCGAAGCGATCGGCCAGGAACGCTACCAGCTGGCAGCCTCGGCGAATCGAGAGCCCTATGTCGTCAACTACCGGCGCAAGAACGGCGACGTCTTCCCGGGTGAGACGATCGGGGTGCCCTTGCACGATGCCGACGGCAAGCTGCTCGGCTTCGTGGCGATCATCCGCGACATTACCGACCGTTTCCGGGCCGAGGCGGCCCTCAAGGAGTCGGAGGAGCGCAATCGGCTCATTCTGGAGGCGGCTGCCGAAGGCATCTACGGTCTCGACGCCCAAGGCAATGCGATCTTCGTCAATCCCGCCGGGGCGCGAATGCTGGGCTATGCGGTCGAGGAGCTGCTCGGCTGCAACGCGCACGAAACCGTCCATCACAGCTTTCCCGACGGCGCCCCCTACGCCAGCGCCGATTGTCCGGCGATGCAGGCGATGAATAGCGGCGAGCCGGTCTCGGTGACCGACGAGGTCTTCTGGCGCAAGGATGGCAGGCCGTTCTGGGTGGAATACGCGACGACGCCGATCGTGAAGGCGAACGAAATCGTCGGTGCGGTCACGACCTTCCAGGACGTCACCGAGCGCAAGAAGCTCCATCTGGCGCTCGAACGCCTGCACAGCGTGACCTCCAGCCGCCGCCTGAACTTCGGCGAGAAGATCAGGGCGATCCTTCGTCTCGGGGTGGAGCATTTCGATCTGGCGTTCGGCATCGTCGCCCATGTGGAAAATGACGTCTACACCGTCCGCCACTGCATTTCCCCGGATGGCGGGCTACGCCCTGGACAGCAGTTCGCGCTTGGCGAGACCTATTGCGTGCATACGCTCGAAGCCGGGGGGCCTCTCGGCTTTCATCATGCCGGCGCAAGCGCGATCGCGGCGCATCCCTGTTATCGGGCCTTCGGGCTGGAGGCCTATATCGGCGCGCCGCTGCTGGTGGATGGCGTCCGCTACGGAACGCTCAATTTCTCCCGGCCCAAGCCGTTGGGGCATCCGTTCGACAACAGCGACCTCGAGCTCGTTCGCCTGTTTGCCGAGTGGGTCGGCAATGAGATCGCCCGCCAGCGGGACATCGAGGAGCTTGCCGCCGCGCAGGAGGAGCTCAAGCGCCTGGCAGGTACGGACGAACTGACCGACGTGGCCAACCGGAGACAGGTGGAACTCCTGGCCGGCCATGAGGTGGAGCGCGCAAGGCGCCAGAGGGCCGATATGGCCGTGTTCGTCCTTGATGCCGACCATTTCAAGCGGGTGAACGACGATCATGGCCACGAAGCTGGCGACCAGGTGCTGAGGGTGATCGCTCAGCTCGCCAAGGCGCAGCTGCGGTCGGTCGATGTGTTCGGCAGGCTCGGCGGCGAGGAGTTCGTTGGGGTGCTCCCCGATACGCCTGCCGATGTCGCGGCGGAGGTCGCCGACCGAATTCGCGAAGCCATCGCCGAAGAGATCATTCCCGTTGCGTCGGACGGCCTGAGCATCACCGTCAGCATCGGGGTCGCCGGACTTCTCTCCACGGACGAGACGTTCCGCGAGGTGCTCAATCGGGCCGATCGCGCGCTCTACGCTGCCAAGGGTGCCGGCCGCAATCGTGTGATCCACCACGACCATATGAACGAATAATTTCAGACCAAAGCCGAGACCTTCGAGAGGAGCGGTCCCACGGTCTTGAGAAGAGCTTTCAATATCAGGAACGCCGATGTGTTCTCTTGAGGGCGACCCTCGGAACCATGGTGTTTTGTCCTGTCGTCAACGTTTCGTTCAACTTTCGTCTTTAAAACGAGCGCGATGAGGCCTCCCTGAGGTCTCCGCCTCAAACACATGTTCAAGGGCTGAGTTCATGTCGGATGACCGTGCCATGGCACCCGTCGCCGAGACTGGTCGCCTTCAGATGTCGGAATGCTCTGAACTGACCGTTGCCGCCCCGCGGGAGCGCGCCTTGGATCGCATCGCCGATCTGGCGGCGCATCTCTTCGAAGTCCCGATTGCCGTGGTGTCTCTGGTCAACGACCATCGGTATTGGGTGGAGGCGTCCCATGGCCTTGATTTTGCCATGGTGGACGCGGGGTTCGACGGTTGTCCCCTGCCGTTCGAGTCCGATGGGGTGGTCGTCGTCGAGGACACGACGGAGGACGCGCGCCTCAGCGATCACCCGCTGGTCGTCGGGCAGCCGCATATTCGTTTCTATGCCAGTGCGCCTCTGGTCACGCGGTCGGGCCATGCCGTCGGAAGGCTGTGCCTGTTCGACCGCCGTCAGCGGGGAGCTCTCTCTCCGAAGCAGCTGTCGTCGCTCCGCGAACTCGCGCATGTCGCGATGGAGTTGATCGAGCCCCATGGCGTGCATGGCTATGTCGATCCGACGACCCATCTTCCCGGCCGGTCACTGCTGACGCACACCTTCAAGCGGCTGATCGAGGGGCATGAGGCAGGCGACCCGCCGGTGCATCTCCTGGCGCTCGAGGTTTGTGACCCCGAGCAGCTGAACGAGGTCATCCGGCTGTTCGGTCATCCCGCGGCGGAGATGCTGCAGCGGGCAGCCGCCGGGCGCATGACCAAGTGCCTGCCGTCCGGCACGGTCCTGACGCAGATGTCGCCCATCCGCTTCTGCGTTCTGTTGCCGTCGGGTGTGGCATCGGAGCTGTCGGTGGTTCGGCAATGTCTGCTCACGGCCTTCCGTGAGCCCATAACCGTGGACAGCATACCACTGGTCCTCAACACCAAGATGGGCGTGGCCAGCTATCCCCATGACGCGGAGGATGCGGACTCGCTGCTTCAGGCGGCGGTCGTCGCCTCCCATCATGCGCGCGAGGACAAGGTCGATTGGGCGGTTTTCGACCGGCAGCGGTTCGAAAGCATCCGCCAGACCTACGATCTGTTCGGCGATCTCCGGCAGGCGGTCGAGGCGCCGGACGGACAGCTCTCTCTCGTCTACCAGCCGAAAGTCGTTGCGGCGACCGGCAGGATCGTCGGGGTTGAGGCGCTGCTCCGCTGGAATCATCCCCGCCTCGGCAATGTCCCGCCTTCCGACTTCGTTCCGCTCGCGGAACAGTCGGCGCTGATCGGACCTCTGACGGACTGGGTGGTGGCACAGGCGATCAAGGACGCGGCTGAATGGCCTGCTTCGGACGAGCCGCTGATCGTTGCCGTGAACGTGTCGATGAAGAACATCCAGAGCGCCGGCTTCCTGGAGAGTCTGACCGAATACGCGAAGCTGCAGGACCGAACCGGAATCCGCCTCGAGATCGAGCTGACGGAAAGCGTCCTCATGACCAATCTCGGAGAGGTCTGGGAGACCCTGAACACGCTGCGCGCGATGGGTATCAATATCTCGATCGACGACTACGGCACCGGCCACAGCTCGTTGGTCTATCTGAGGAACCTGCCGGCCGACGTCGTCAAGATAGACAAGTCGTTCGTCGGCATCCTCGAAACCGACGAGCGTGACCAGATCATCGTCCGGTCGACGATCGATCTCGCCAAAGCGCTGGGGTTCAAGGTGGTCGCGGAGGGCGTCGAGACGGCTGCCGCGAGCAAGATCCTCCGCGACTGGGGGTGCGACGTGTTGCAGGGCTACTTCATATCGCGGCCGTTGCCCGCGCATGAGATTGCCCGGTGGATGAAGAACAACCGCGCCAACACGTCCCGCCCCGGCCGCTTCGTGCCGGAAAAGCCGACCCTCGCTATCACCAATACAGCCTAAGGGAGACAAAACCTCCTTGGAATCCCTTTAAAAGGGTGCGGGCTGCGCGCGGCAGGCCTGAAAATTCTCATGCGGAAGATAAAATTACGCGATTTTGTAGATAAAAATAGCCGATGTCCGCGATATATAAGTGTTAGGTGGATAATTCCGAGCATATGCGGCGGTGGTGCGGGGTTGGTTTCTCCGAAGTTCAAAAAAAATAGGTCCAATTTTCTGTATATGCAAATCGGAGCGATCTGACGATGCCGCCGCTTCATCCTGAGGAAGAAGCGCGGCTTCGCGCGCTACATGACACCGGACTGTTGGATACGCCGCCGGAACAAGTTTTCGAGCGGATCGCCGAGTTCACGGCAAAGATGTTCCATGTCCCGACTGCCCTGATCTCGCTGGTCGATCAGGATCGACAGTGGTTCAAGGCATGTGTCGGCCTCGATGTGCGCGAAACGCCGAGAGATATCGCCTTTTGCGCTTATGCGATCCTCCGTCCCGAGGTCCTGGTCGTTTCCGATCCTGAGAACGATCCGCGTTTCGCGGCCAATCCACTCGTGGTCGGCCCACCTCACATCCGCTTCTACGCCGGCGCGCCGCTCGTCACCTCGACCGGCTATCCGATCGGTACGCTCTGCCTCATCGACTACCAGCACCGGGACGACTTCGGCTCGAAAGAGGCGGAGTCGCTCGCGGGTCTCGCCGGTTTCGCGATGGAACTCATCGAGACGAGGCGCCTGCACGGCTTCATCGACCCGGTCACCCGGTTGCCTGGTCGGCCGATCCTGGCCGAGTATTTTCAGGCGTTCGCTCAGGGACGGGGCGGCGAGGGCGGTGCTGTCGAGCTTCTCACTATCGATATCTGCAGCCCGGAACAGATGAACGAGATCATGCGTCTGTTCGGACCGGCCAACGCAGATCTGCTGGTGAAGACGGCGAGCGAACGCGTTAAATCGGTGATGCCGGAGGGTGCGGTGCTGTGTCACGTGTCACCGATCCGTTTCACGATCCTCTGCCCGCCGGGCCCGGAATTCGATACGGGCAAGCTACGGGACGACCTTCTGATGGCGTTCGATACGCCGGTGGTTGCGGAAGGGAACGTACCGGTTCCGCTGAGGCGCCATGTCGGTATCGCCCGCTATCCTGACGATGCCGCCGATATCGCCGGCCTGATCCAGGCGTCGGTTGCCGCCATCAGCGATGCACGGGATCAGAATGCCGATTGGGCGCTCTATGACCGACAGAAGCATTTCGCCGGGCGGCGAGCATTCGATCTTCTGATCGATCTTCGCGCCGCGCTTGCCGCGCCGCAGGGGCAGCTTTTCCTCGTCTATCAGCCGAAGGTGACGTTGGAGAGCGGATTGTGCACCGGGGTCGAAGCGCTGATCCGGTGGCGGCATCCCAAGCTCGGATTGGTTTCGCCAGCCGACTTCATCCCCATCGCCGAGGGCAGCGCCCTGATGAAGCCGCTGACGGAATGGGTGCTGACCCAAGCGATCGCCGATTCCGCCGAATGGCGGGAGCAGGGCATCGACCTGATCGTCGCCGTCAATGTTTCGGTGGAAAACCTTCAAGACAAGGGCTTTTCCGGGTTCATTGCCGGGTTGTTGGGCTCGTATGATCGTGCGCCGATCCAGATCGAGGTCACCGAAAGTGCGTTGATGTCCGACCCGGACGAGGTCCATGCGGCGCTGACGGCCGTACGGGCGCTGGGCGTCCGGGTGGCGATCGACGATTTCGGCACCGGCCACAGCTCGCTCGCCTATCTGAAGGCATTCCCGGCCGACATCCTGAAAATCGACCAGGTGTTCATCAGCCGATTGAACAAGGATCCCCGCGACCAGACGATCGTGCGCGCGACGATCGATCTCGCGCGGTCTCTCGGCTACCGCGTGATCGCCGAAGGGGTGGAGAATGCCGAGACCCTGGCCCTGCTTTCGGCCTGGGGCTGTCACGCCGCCCAGGGCTATTTCATCGCCCGGCCGATGGAGCAGGCGGCCCTGCTCGAGTGGATTCTGGAGCGGCAGCGAATTCCCGTTCTCGTTTCCGAGAACCGCAAACCCGCTTGACCGACGGCCCGGCTCGGGTACTGTCCCTCCTGTAACGGTTCCCATTCGGGGATGAAAAGGGAACGCGGTGCGACGTCATTGGCGTCAATGCCGCGGCTGCCCCCGCAACTGTAAGCGGCGAGTTACCGGCCGAGAAAGCCACTGGGACATCCCGGGAAGGCGAGGCCGGTAGCGGCGACCCGTGAGCCAGGAGACCTGCCGTTGCATGTCTGCGCGAGTCGTCGGGCGGGGTGCACCGGTGGGAATACTCGTCTGCCCGATCCCGCGCGATCGGCCGGTCGAACCGTTCCACAGCCTGAATCCCTCCGTGACTGGCGCATAGGCCATTCACCACGGGGGTTTACATGGTTAGCCTTTCACGTCTCGACGGCCGTTCGGCCTCGCTGTCCGTTCTCGCCGTCGCCGCGCTCGCCGCGCCGGCACCTGTCGGCGCCCAGCAATCGGGAGCGGAGCGCGTCCGCCTTCCCGACATCGTTGTCACCGCTACCCGCACGCCGACGCCTGCCGACGAAGTGGCGAGTTCGGTCTCGGTGATCACCGCCGACGAAATCCGGGCGAAGCAGCAGCCGCTCGCCGTCGATCTTCTCGGCGAAGTGCCCGGCCTCACCATCGTCCCGTCCGGCCCGGCCGGCGGACAGGCGTCGGTGTTCATCCGCGGCACCAACTCGAACCACACCCTGGCGCTGCTCGACGGCATCGAGATCAACGACCCGAGCAATCCGGCGGGTGCGCTCGACTTCGCCCATATGGCGACCGAGGGGCTCGACCGGATCGAGGTGCTGCGCGGCCCGCAGGGAACGCTCTACGGCTCGGACGCCATCGGCGGGGTGGTGAACTTCATCACCGCCCGCGGCGAAGGGCCGGCGACCGCGCATCTCAGGCTCGGCGGCGGCAGCTTCGAGACCCTCACCCAGAGCGCGCGCGTGACCGGCGAGAGCGGCCGCTTCAACTTCAACATCGGCGGCAGCCTGTTCCGCACCGGCGGTGAGACCGCCACCCCGTCCCGCATCCGTCCCGCCGCCCTGCCCGAGGAGGACGACGGCTACCGGAACGCCACCGCCCGCATCCGTCTCGGCGCGGCGGTGACCGAGGATGCCGAGGTGAACCTGTTCCTCCACCATATCGACACGGAGGCCGATAACGACGCCGGCCTGGAAGATCCGAACAGCACCGCCGACACCACCCAGACCTATGTCCGGCTGGAAGGCCGCCTGGCGTCGTTCGACGGGTTCCTCGAGCAGCGGTTCGGCTATTCGCTGGCCTACCAGAAGCGGAAGGAACTCGATTCCGCCGACCCCGGCCAGCCGTTCGAAGCGAGCGAGAACCGCTCCAAGGGCCGAAAGACCAAGATCGACTGGCAGGGTGACCTGCACCTCGCCGAGACCAATACGCTGACCGTGGGTGCCGCCTACGAGGTCGAGGCGTTTACCAATGACAGCCTGTTCCTCGATCAGTCCTTCGGCGCGGCGACGATCAGCGAGGGGCACGCCAATGCCGACGACGAGATCAAGTCGGCGTTCATCCAGGACCAGTTCCGGCTGATGGAGCGGGTCTCCGGGACCGTCGGCGCCCGCATCGACGACCATCAGAGCTTCGGCTCCGAGGTTACTTGGCGGGCCGCGCTCGCCTACGACCACGTCGAGACGGGGACGCGGATCAAGGGCAGCTACGGGACCGGCTTCAAGGCGCCGGCCCTGTTCCAGCGCTTCGGCAGCTCGGTCTTCACCATTCCGGCTTTCGCCGTGCAGTCGCCGTTCTTCGGCAATCCCGCGCTCGATCCGGAAACCAGCAAGGGCTGGGATCTCGGATTCGAACAGGCCCTCGCCGACGGCGCCGTCCGGTTCGGTGCCACCTATTTCCGAAACGAGATCGAAGGCCTGATCACCAGCGACCCGACCTTCGTCACTCTGATCAACCTGAACAAGGTGAACAGCTGGGGTGTCGAGAGTTTCCTCTCGGTGACGCCCGTCGATTGGCTGCGCTTCGACCTCAACTACACCTACGCGCGGGCCGAGGACCCGACGACGGGGCAGGAGCACGTAAACCGCACGCCCCGGCACGAGATTGCGGCGACCCTGGCGGCGAAGCCGACCGAACGGCTGGAGGTCAATCTCGACCTCCTTTACGTCGGGACCTATGTCGACAACGACCGGGTCGCCTTCGCCCGCATCTACAACGGCGGATACACGCGCCTCGACCTCGCCGCCCGCTACGACCTGATGCCGGGCATCGCGCTGGAGGGGCGGGTCGACAACCTGCTCGACCGCGACTACGAGCAGCCGGACGGCTTCCTCCATCCCGGGATCGGCGTCTACGGAGGCCTTTCGGCAACCTTCTGAGCCGGCTACCCCCTCCCCTCCCCTCCCCTCCCCCCCCTGAAGGGAGAGGGCTTTCGATCCGGCGCGGCATGTTCCCCCTCTCCCTTCAGGGGGAGGGCCGGGGAGGGGGCTTCTCGGGCCGCGAGATTGTTTCGTCCTACCCCCGGGCGAGAGGCCGGTGCCTACTCGGCGGGCTTGCTCCGCGCGCCGGCGGGCCCGGCCTCGTCCGCGGGTTCGGTCTCGGTCTTCTCCGCCCCCTCCTCGCGATCTCGGCCGAAGCCGGCATGCTCGGCGATGTCGTGAGGCAGGTCGCGGAGGCTGCGGCCGGTGCGGCGGAACAGGACCAGGAACAGCCGCGGGAGGTCGTTCGGCTGGCAGCTCAGCACCGCATCCAGTGTCGAAACCTCGTGGTTCGACAGAAGCCGCAGCTCGGTGCGGAGGTTGCGAAGTCCTTCCGTGGCGAAAGCGCCGAAATGGCGGGCGATGTAGAGCCAGATCGGGCTGATGATCAGGCTTAGGGCGATCACGGCGACGGCGAGGTCGCGGAAGTCGGTGTCGATCACGCCGGAGGCGACGCCCGCAGCGGCCAGGACGAAGGAGAATTCGCCGATCTGGCCCAGTACGACGCCGGACAGGAACGAGCGCTCCCACGGCTCGCCCGCCAGAGACAGCACCGTCACGTTGATCACGGTCTTCACCAGGGTGACGATGAACAGGAGCAGCAGGACCGTGCCGATGTTCTCGAACAGGAAGTTGACGTCGATCAGCAGCCCGACCGACAGGAAGAAGGCCATCATCAGCACGCTTTGGATCGGCTGCATGGCGTGGACCATCACCGTCCGCGAGCTGCTGTTGCCGATCACCAGCCCCGCCAGGAAGGCGCCATAGGCGGCCGACAGGCCGATGAGGCCGCTGATCGTCGCCGCCGCGAAGCACAGGGTGAGCGCGGCGAGCGGTGGCAGGTCGTGGTTGTTCTCCAGCTTGTCGGCGAAGGGAAGCTGCACGCGCTGACGGCGGCTCAGGAACCAGACCAGCCCGCCGAGACCGCCGACCGCGCCGAGGATCAGCGGGATTACCGTCAGGTCCATGCCTTCGGGGTTCCCCATGCCGTTGACCAGCAGCAGCATCGGGACGACCGCGAGGTCCTGGGCGACGAGCACGCCGACGGCGATCCGGCCGACATGCGAGCGGAGCTCGTCGATGTCCTCCAGGATCTTGATGGCGACGGCGGTGCTGGACAGGGTGAAGATGAAGCCCAGCAGCACCGCGCGGTCCAGCGGCCAGCCGAGCAGCATCGAAACCGCCCAGGCCAGACCGAGACAGGCCACGAGCTGCAGGGCTGCGCCCAGCATGACGACGCGCCACACGGCCTTGAACGACCGAAGGGAAAGCTCCATCCCCAGGAGGAAAAGAAGGGTCAGGACGCCGAGTTCGGCGAGCAGCGCCACGGTTTCGCGGTTCTCGACCAGCCCCGCCATCGACGGCCCCAGCAGCACGCCGGCCAGGATGTAGCCGACGATCGGGGGCTGGCGCAGGCGGCTGAGGCCGAGGCCGCACAAAAGCGCAACCACCGTCACTACGGCGATCTCGATCAGGTCATGCGGCGTTTCCATGGCCCGCGAAGGATAGCATCAGCTGGCCCTCGAGGTGAAAGCGACTGATGCCGGGAGGCGGCGGCAGCGAATGCCGCCCCCTTTCAGAGGCGAAACCCTCAGTCGAGCGTCGTCCTCCGCGTGCGGGCGTCGGCCCGTTTCTTCACGTCCGGGGTGAGGGCAAGGCCGAGGCCGGGCCCTTCGGGCGGGCGGATGGTGCCGTTCTCGATGGGCGGAAGCTGCGTCACCATGTCGCCGTACCAGCCGTAGTAGAAGGCGCGGACCATTTCCTGGATGTAGATATTGGGGACATGCATCGCCATGTGGCTGGACGCCGCCAGCACCACCGGACCCGAGCAGTCGTGGAAGGCTACCGGCACATGCCAGGTGTCGGCCATCGCCGCGACCTTGCGTGCCTCGGTGATGCCGCCGCACCAGCTCAGGTCGAGGATGCAGAGGCCGACCGCCTGCATCTCCAGGAGCGTCCGGTACTGGCCGCGCGCGCCGAGGGTCTCGCCGGTAGCGACGGGCACGAAGGTCGAGTCGGCGAAGATGCCGATGCTCGACAGATGGTCCATCTTCACCGGGTCCTCGAACCAGAACGGGTCGAACTCTTCCAGCGCACCGGCGATCTGCTTCACCGGCGGCAGATGCCACATGCCGTGCAGCTCGACCATGATGTCGATCCTGTCGCCGACCGCCTTCCGGATCTTCTCGAACGGCTCCAGTCCGGTCTTGAGGTCGGCGCCGGAGATGTACTGTCCGCCCGAGGCCTCCGCGGCGAAGTCGAACGGCCAGATCTTCATCCCCGTGATGCCCATCTCCAGCAGGCTCTCGGCCAGTTCGTCGGCGCGGGTCAGGAAGGCCTCCAGGTCCTCGTAGGGACCGAGCGGCTTGCCGTCGGGCAGGCCGAAATTGGCGGGTCCCTGCGCCGGACGCTTCTGGACGTAGCGATAGCCCGCGCAGGTGTTGTAGATGCGGATCGACTCGCGGCAGGCACCGCCGAGCAGTTGGTAGAGCGGCTGATTGGTGACCTGTCCCCACAGGTCCCAGAGCGCCATGTCGACGGCGGAGAAGCCCCGGATCTCGGCGCTCGACCCGACATAGCCCAGGTAGCCCACCATCTTCTGGGCGTGGCGCTCGATCTCCAGCGGGTTCTTGCCGAGAAGGTAGGGGGCGATGAACTCGTGGACATGCGCCTCGGCCGCGCCGGCGCCGTAGAAGGTCTCGCCGAGCCCGACCGGCCCTTCGTCACTCTCCACCTGCACCCAGAGGATGTTGGGGAACTGCTCCAGCCGGATGGTCTCGATGGCGGTGACTTTCACGGACGTCCTCCCTGACAGGCTTGTGATTGCGCGCAGTCTAGTCCGCGATGTTAGCGCTGTCTCTCAGGCTCTACGAAGGGGACGCATGCGCCTGAGTCTCTCCCCCTCCCCGACCCTCCCCCTGAAGGGAGAGGGGGAAACGGAGCGAGGATCGACCGTCCGAACCCTCTCCTGGAGGGGGAGGGCAGGGAGGGGGCGAAAGCCGCCGCTCGGCTCAGCCTTTGCCGAGTTCCCCGCGTACCAGCGCCGCACCCTCGGCCAGCACCCGCATCTTGTCGCGGGCGACCTGGCGGGGCAGGGGGACCATGCCGCAATTGGTGGAGGGGATCAGGCGTTCGGCCGGGGCGAATTTCAGGGCTTCGCGGATGACGGCCGCGACCTGCTCGGGCGTTTCGATCTCGTTGGTGGCGACGTCGATCGCACCGACGATCACGTCCTTCCTGCCGCCCAGAAGGCCGATCACATCGACGGGAACATTCGAGTTGGCGAATTCCAGCGAGATCTGATCGATGCGGCTCCGGGCGAGGACGGGGAAGGTGGCCTCGTACTGCGCCCAGGTGTCGCCCAAGGACTTCTTCCAGTCGATGTTGGCCTTGATGCCGTAGCCGTAGCAGATATGCACGGCGGTCTTGCAGTTGAGGCCATCGATCGTCGCCTCGATCGCCTCGATGCCCCAGGTCGCCACCTGGTCCATGTAGACGTTGAAGGCGGGCTCGTCGAACTGGAGGACGTCGGCGCCGGCGGCCTCCAGCTCCCGCGCTTCCTCGTTCAGCACCTTGGCGAAGGCCATCGCCATCTTCGGGCGGTCGCCGTAGTAGGAATCGGCCAGGGTGTCGACCAGGGTCATCGGCCCCGGCAGGGTGAACTTCAGCGGCTTCTTCGTGTGGGCGCGGGCGAAGGCGACCTCGGCGACGTGGACCGGGGACTTCCGCGTCAGCGGGCCGATGACCGTCGGGCAGTCGGCCTCGTAACGGTCGTTGCGGATGCCGATCCGCTGCTTGTGCTCGAAGTCGATGCCGTCGACTTGGGCCAGGAAGCCGTGAACGAAATGCTGGCGGCTCTGCTCGCCGTCGGTGACGATGTCGATCCCCGCTTCCTCCTGGTCGAGAAGGGCGAGGCGGACGGCGTCTTCCTTGGCCTCCTGCAGACGCGCAGGATCAACCTCGGCCCAGGGCGCCCACAGGCGTTCGGGCTCAGCGAGCCAGAAGGGCTTCGGCAGGCTGCCGACGATAGTCGTTTCAAGCATGGCGGTCCTCCCCACGGACTGGTCGCGCGGCCGTTCTGTCGTTAGTCCGGGTCCGGACGACCGCCTCTCCCGGTTGAAGACCAAGCATAGAGGATGGCGCGGCCCGGAGTCAGCGTCCCCTTCTCTCGCCCGTTATTCGAAGGTGCTCTCGCCGACCCATCTGTCGTCGGTTGGTTCCGGCATCAGATCGTTGTCCTGCCAGCCCAGGATGACCAGCACCAGCCAGTCCGTACGCTGGGAGAAGCCGTAGACGGGATCGATCGACTGGTGGAGCGCGCCGGTGGTCGCGTCATAGCTGGTCAGCGCCAGCTTGATCACGCCCTGCTGCCGATCACGCTTGAACAGCGCCAGTTCGGGGAACTCGACATTGCCGATCAGCGGAATGGGGACGGGAAAGCTGGGCAGGCCGACCAGCGTGGTTTCCCGGTCCACCGACATGGCACCGACCCGCGGCTCGAACACCAGGTCGGCTTCCTCTCGGCTGCCAACCAAATTGCCGCCGTTACGCAGGATCCGGTCGCGGAGGGTCGCCACGAGATACTTGCTGTCGGTGCCCTCGACGAAGCGCGAATCGACATACACCCGGCTGTCGGGCGGGATCCTGAGGCTGAGCGCCTCGCAGACGCGGTCTGCTGCGGTCGAGAACAGCAATTGCTCGGTCGCGGTACGATCCGGCTGGCTCTCCCGCAGTTCGACGCATCCGCTGACGGAAAGAAGGACGAGGATCGCGGTGGCGGCGCGCACAAAGATCATGAGGGAAGGTCTGCTCTGTAATGAAAGATATTCGGAAAGGAACGGTCCGGAGTCCGGTGGGGCTCCGGTCGGAGCGACGCAAGGGAGCGGGCGCCGGCCATGCGCTCCGCCCACACAGCCTGATACCTCGCTTCATGCGATGACGGTCGCCCGCGCCAAGCGGGCCGGGTCGCGGCTCGGTTACCGGTCGGTGCCACCCGCGCCATAGGCCTGCAGGGCTTCCGGCGTGTCGATATCCAGAAGCACCCCACGGTCGGCCATTTCGACCTCGCAGACGAGGTCGGCATACTCGCCGATCAGGTGGCGGGCGCCGACATCGCCCTGCACGGCGGCGACCTCGGGCAGGAAACGTGCCTCCCACAGCACCGGATTGCCGCGCTTGCCGTGATGGGTGGGGACGCAGATCGAGCGACCCTCCACCGGATCGAAAGCCGCGATCAGACGGTCGATATGGCCGGTCGTCACCTGCGGCATGTCGCCGAGGGCGATCACCGCGCCGTCGATGTCGTGGGGCAGGGCGGCGGTGCCGTGGCGCAGGCTGGCGCTGATTCCCTGGGCGTAATCGGGGTTGTCGACGAAGACGAGGTCGAGACCCTGGAGAGCCGCGCGCACCCGTTCGCTCTCATGGCCGGTAACGGCGATCACCGGCCGGGCGGTGCTGGCGAGCAGGGATTCGGCCGCCCGCCTGACCATCGGTACCCCGTCGACCGCCGCCAGCAGCTTGTTGGTGTCGCCCATGCGGCGCGATTGGCCGGCGGCGAGCAGAAGGGCGGCGATACGCGGTGCCCGCTTGGCCTTGGGTTCGTCCGCGGCGGGGCCTTGGCGCGGCTGCGGCCGGGTGGCGATCTCCTTCAACAGACCACCCGATCCCATCAGCATCACGTCGCGGCGGGTGACCGGCATGTCGGCCAGCAGCCGTTGCAGAACCCAGTCGAAGCCATTGAGCTTCGGCGAACGCGCGCACCCCGGCAGGCCCAGAACCGGCACCGCGCCGAGATGAGCGAGCAGCAGCAGGTTGCCGGGATCGACCGGCATGCCGAAGTGGTCGAGGGTCCCGCCGGCCGCTTCGATCCCGGCCGGCACCACGTCGCGCCGGTCGACGATGGCGGACGCGCCGTTCACAAGGATCAGGTCGCAGCCTTGAGCCGCGAGCGACGTCACCGCATCGGCGATCGATGCCGGTTCGTGCGCGACCCGGTGCTCGGCGGAAATTTCACTGCCGAACACGGCCAGACGGTCGCCGACCGACTGGACGGTCTTGTCGAGGACCGAATCCTTGGTTCCCGGCAGGCGCGTGAGCGCCAAACCGACGCGGCGCGGGCGGAAGGGGACGACCCGCACCAGCGGCCCGCTCTCGGCGGCGATAGCAGAAGCCTTCGCCACCGCCGGGCGCGGTGCGGCGAAGGGGATGATCTTCACCGTCGCCAGCATCTGGTCGGCCTCGACGATCTCGAACGGGGCGACGGTCGCGATCGTCACCGCCTCGTCGAGCAGGTTCAGGCGGTCGAGGCGGTCCCGGTCGACCACGGCGAGGCCGCGATGCTCCGCATAGAGGTTGCAGCGGCCGGTGAAGGGCGCCGCCACGCGCGTGCCTGCCCCGTGGGCGGCTTCGGCGAGGGCCGCGGCCGCCTCGTCCTCGGGGATATCGTCGGCATCGAGACGGGCGGCAACGACCTCTGCCCGTCCCGCCTTCTTCAGGCCGACGACGTCTTCGGCCGAGAGAACCCGGCCCTTCTTGAAGCTCAGGCCGTCCTGGCGGACGCTGTGAGCGAGGATCGCGCCTTCGGCTTCGTCGACGGGGATGCTGCCGAACCGCACCTCAGCGCACG